>Ga0105048_10004984_pt1 | contig 21531 bp, 18 predicted proteins | sample MAT05_FD_78382 | JGI IMG/M metagenome (GOLD analysis project Ga0105048, IMG submission 78382) | Freshwater microbial communities from Lake Fryxell liftoff mats and glacier meltwater in Antarctica - MAT-05 | ecosystem: Environmental > Aquatic > Freshwater > Ice > Liftoff microbial mat | place...
CACCACTGCTTGATCAGTGTCTGGAAGTTCTGCCGCACCGCGTTGGTGGAGGACTGATACAGCATTTCCAACTTCATGCCATCCTTGGCGCGTACCCCGTCCGATCCCATTCTCCAGCCCGCCTGGTCCAGCAACGCCTTGGCGCCAGCCATATCCTGCTTGATGCAGTCGGTGTTGCTTGACGCGAACGCGATGGGTGCCGGTACCAGGTTGTCACCGCGATGCGGGTGCAGCATGAGCCGACCACCCGCACCTGCCATGAGTGCCTGAGCGAGGGCCACGCGCCCGGCGCCCGTTTCTGCAGGGACTGCGGCGCAGCGTTGCCGCCCTATCGCCGAGACACGCCGGGGTCTGCCGGCGGCTAGCCTTTTTTTTCAGCGGGATTCGGGCGCAGGCGCTGAAACAGTTGCACCGCGCCCACAACGATGAGCCCGGCCGCCAGTCCTGCTACCGCATTGCCCAGGTTCGATACCACCAGGCCCATCCATCCCAGTGGCGCAGTGAAGGTCTCCAGCGCATGGCCCACGACCGGCACACCATGCACCAGGATACCGCCACCGACCAGGAACATGGCCGCAGTTCCCACTACGGACAATGTCTTCATCAACCAGGGCGCCATCGCCACGATGGCGCGACCGAGCGCCTGCTTCCAGCGCGCGGCCTGGGCGTTCAGGTACAAACCGGCGTCGTCGAGTTTGACGATACCGGCGACCAGACCATACACACCGACCGTCATCAGCAGCGAGATACCCAGCAGCACCGCCACCTGCTGGCCAAAGCCCGCGGCAGCGACCGTGCCCAGCGTGATCACGATGATCTCGGCCGACAGGATGAAGTCGGTGCGGATAGCGCCCTTGATCTTGTCCTGTTCGAACGCGACCAGGTCCAGTTGCGGATCGGCCACCGCGCGCACCAGCTCCTCGCGGCGCTGCGGATCGGTTGCGGAGCGATGCACGAGCAGGTGCAGTACCTTTTCGGCGCCTTCGTAACACAGGAACAGACCGCCGAGCATCAGCAGCGGCGTGATGGCCCACGGCGCAATGGCGCTGATCGCCAGCGCCGCCGGAACCAGAATCGCCTTGTTGCGCAGCGAACCCTTGGCCACGGCCCAGACCACCGGTAATTCGCGATCGGCGCGTACCCCGGTCACCTGTTGCGCATTGAGGGCCAGATCGTCGCCGAGCACGCCAGCGGTCTTCCTGGCCGCCAGCTGGGTCATCGCGGCGACGTCGTCGGCCGCCGAAATACCCTGGCGCGCGGCGACCTTGGTCATCACGGCGATGTCGTCCAGAACGGTGGCGATATCGTCGATCAGTGCGAGCAGGCTAGAGGCGGCCATGAAGAGTTCCTGTCGCCGATCAGCGGCGCGTCTTGGCGATCGCCAGTTCGAACAAACTGGGGTGAGCCATGCGATCGTACGGTGGTTTGGGCCCATGCCCGTCGGGTTCAGTGAGCAGCGCGCGCCTGCCCTTGATGTCGCAGTGGTACGGCGGGCCGTCGATGCAGCCTCATGCTGGCTCGTGCGCCGAATTGGCCACCGCCAGCGCCGTCATGTTGACGACCCGGCGCACCGTCGCCGATGGCGTGATTACATGGGCCGACGCTGCCGCGCCGAGCAGGATGGGCCCGACCGTGACGCCATGTCCGCCAGTGATCTTGAGCACGTTGAACAGGATGTTGGCTGCATCCAGGTTGGGGCAGATCAGGATATTGGCCTCGCCGTCGAGCTTGCTGTCCATCAATGCGTTGCGCCGGATCGGCTCCGACAGTGCCGAGTCGCCGTGCAGTTCGCCGTCGCATTCGATGTCGGGCGCCATGCGCGAGAAGATCTCGTGCGCCTGCCGCATCTTGATGGCCGACTTGCGCTGAGACGTACCGTAGTTGGAGTGGGACAGGAATGCCACCTTGGGCGGCAGTCCGAAGCGGCGCACCTCTTCGGCTGCCATCAGCGCGATATTGGCCAACTGCTCGGCATCCGGATCCTCGTTCACGTGGGTGTCGGCGATGAACAAGGTGCGCTGGTCCAGCATCAAGGCATTGAGCGTGGCCAGGCCGCAGGCGCCCTTGCGCACGCCGATGACGTCGCGTACATGCTCGAGGTGATTGTCGAACCGGCCGACCAGCCCGCACAACATCGCGTCCGCGTCGCCCAGATGGACCATCAGCGCGGCAATGGTGGTGTTGGAGCGCCGCACCACCGACTTGGCCGCCTCCACCGAGATGCCGCGCCGGCCCATCAGCCTGTGATAGGACTCCCAGTACTGGCGGAAACGCGGGTCGTCCTCGGGGTTGACGTTCTCCACGTCCACCCCCAGTTTCAGACGCAGCCCGGCCTTGGCCAGCCGGGCTTCGATCACGGCCGGACGACCGATCAGGATCGGGTGTGCCAGGCCTTCGTCCACCGCCACCTGCACGGCACGCAGCACGCGTTCGTCCTCGCCCTCGGCATAAGCGACGCGTTTGCCGGCGGCGGGAACGGCCTTCGCCGCCGCGAACACCGGCCGCATGAACATGCCGGTCTGGTAGACGAATCGCAGCAGTTGCTGGCGGTAAGCGTCCATGTCGTCGATCGGCCGCGTCGCCACGCCGGACTCGGCGGCAGCCTTGGCCACCGCCGGTGCGATACGCATGATCAGCCGCGAGTCGAATGGCGTGGGGATCAGGTAATCCGGGCCGAACACCAGTTCCTTGCCGGCATAGGCGCTGGCGACCTCTTCGCTGATGTCGGCCTTGGCGAGGTCGGCGATCTGGCGCACACAGGCCAGTTTCATCTCCTCGGTGATCTTGGTCGCACCGCAGTCGAGCGCGCCGCGGAAGATGTACGGGAAGCACAACACATTGTTGACCTGGTTCGGGTAGTCCGAACGTCCGGTGGCGATGATGCAGTCGGGCCGGGCTTCCTTGGCCAGCTCGGGACGGATTTCGGGTTCCGGGTTGGCCAGCGCCAGGATGATGGGCGCGCGCGCCATGCTCCTGACCATGTCCTGCGTCAGCACGCCGGCGGTGGAGCAGCCCAGGAACACGTCGGCGTCCTTGACCACGTCGGCCAGCGTGCGCGCGTCGGTGTCCCGAGCCACGCGTTGCTTCGATTCGTCGAAGCCGCCCGGGCGACCGGTATAGATGACGCCCTTGGAGTCGCAGACATACATGTTCTCGCGCAAAACGCCCAGGCCGGCCATCACGTCCAGGCAGGCCAGCGCCGCGGCGCCCGCGCCCGAGACCGCGACCTTGACCTGGTCGATCTTCTTGCCCACCAGTTCCAGGCCGTTGAGCAGCGCGGCAGCCGAGATGATGGCCGTACCGTGCTGGTCATCATGGAACACCGGTATGTTCATGCGCTCGCGCAGTTGGCGCTCGATGTAGAAACACTCCGGCGCCTTGATGTCCTCCAGATTGATGCCACCCAACGTCGGCTCCATCGCAGCGATCATGTCGACCAGCTTGTCGGGGTCGCGTTCCGCCAGTTCGATATCGAACACGTCGATGCCGGCGAACTTCTTGAACAGGCAGCCCTTGCCCTCCATCACCGGCTTGGCGGCGAGCGGGCCGATGTCGCCCAGGCCCAGCACCGCGGTGCCGTTGGTGATCACGCCCACCAGGTTGCCGCGCGAGGTGTACTCTGCGGCCAGCGACGGATCGGCCTGGATGTCCAGGCAAGGGTAGGCCACGCCGGGCGAGTAGGCCAGCGACAGGTCGCGCTGGTTCGACAAGGCCTTGGTCGGCGAGACTGCGATCTTGCCGCGGGTCGGGCTGCGGTGGTACTCACGCGCCGCCTCGCGCAGCGCATGTTCGGCGGGGGATAGTTCTTTCTGCATCACGGTCTCCGTTCTGGGTTCACCAACGTCAGGCAGGGAAATGGAGTAGGCTAACGCATCCAATTGTCGGCCCCAACCGCTGTGCCAGCAAGCCGCGGCAATCGTGCCGGCGGCACCTATTGACAGGAAGCGGATCATGAAGAACGACATCCCCGCGCCTCTGGAACTGGCTTTGGCCCTTCAGCGACAGGCTTACCTGGCGCACCCGGTGCCTGGCTACGACGAGCGCGTGGCCGACCTGCGCACACTGCAACGTTTCATTCGGGAGAACCAGGAGGCGATCTGCGCTGCGATCAGCGCCGACTACGGCCACCGCTCGAAACACGAGACACTACTGGCGGAGATTTTTCCCGCCGTCGATGGCGTGGACCACGTGGTCAAGCAGCTGCGCAGCTGGATGAAGCCGCAGCGCCGCGGGGTGGATCTGCGCAACTTTCTGGGCGCGCGCAACCGGGTGATTCCACAGCCACTCGGTGTGGTCGGTGTGATCGTGCCGTGGAATTTCCCGGTCAACCTGAGCATGGTTCCACTGACCTACATCTTTGCCGCCGGCAACCGGGCGATGGTCAAGATGAGCGAAAACTCGCGTAACCTGGCGCGGTTGCTGATCGAGAAGATTCCGGCCTATTTCCCGCCCGAGAAGCTGCAGTTCTTCGACGAGGTCGGTGGCGTCGGGATTGCCTTCTCCAAGCTGAAGTTCGATCACCTGCTGTTCACCGGATCGGGCCAGACCGGCCGGGCGGTGATGGCGGCGGCAGCGCAGAACCTGTGCCCCGTCACGCTGGAACTCGGCGGCAAGGCGCCGGCCATCCTGTGCGACGACTTCCCGCTGAAGCTGGCGGCCGAACGTATCCTGTTCGTCAAGGTTCTGAACGCGGGTCAGATCTGCACCTCGGTCGACCATCTGTGGATGCCGCACGGCAAAGTCGACGAATTCGTGCAACTGGCGCAGAAGATCGTGGCCAGGCGGTATCCGTCGCTCGGCTCGCCGGACTACACCTCGATCATCGACCAGACCGCCTTCGATCGCCTGCTGACGTCGCTCGACGACGCGCGCGAGCGCGGCGCGCGCATCGTGCAACTGGTGCCGGGGCCGGCTTCGGATGCGGCCACACGCAAGATCGCGCCCTGCATCGTGCTCGATGCACCGGCGGACAGCATCCTGTGGCAACGCGAGATCTTCGGGCCCATCCTGCCGATCCGTGGTTATCAGGCGCTCGACGAGGTGGTGGCGGCGGTCAATGCCGGTCCGCGTCCGCTGGCGATCTATCCGTTTTCGCATGACGCCCAGGTGGTGCAGTCGCTGCTCGAACGCATCATGTCTGGTGGGGTCTCGGTCAACGACGCGCTGTTCCATGTCGCGCAGCACGACCTGCCGTTCGGTGGCGTTGGCCAATCGGGGATGGGCCATTACCATGCCAAGGAAGGGTTCACGACTTTCTCGAAGCTGCGGCCGGTGTTCTACCAGGCGCGTTTCTCGACGCTCAAGTTCATGATGCCGCCGTATGGCAAGTTCGCCAGCAAGGTGCTGGCGTTTCTCATCAAGTAAGAGGTCGTCAATACCGTCAACCCCTTGGCCTGCCAGCCGGCCGGGCCGGCACGAAAGGCCTGCGCGCGATGCGACAACTCTCCGGACTGGACGCGAGTTTCCTGTTCCTGGAAACACCGCAGATGCCGATGCATGTCGGCGCCCTGCATGTGTTCGAGATGCCCCAGGGCTACGGTGGCAATTACCTGCGTGATTTGCGCCAGCATGTGTCCCACCGATTACCGCTGCTGCCGGTATTCCGCCGCCGCCTGTGGTGGATGCCGCTGAATCTGGCCAATCCGGCCTGGGTCGATGCCCAGCCGGACCTGACACAGCATATTGTCGAGATCAAGTTGCCCAAGGGTGCCGCTGTCGGCGATGGTCTGCTCGCCCTGGAGGCGCAGGTCAGTCTGTTGCATCCGGTGTTGCTCGATCGCAGCCGGCCGTTGTGGAAGATGCATGTTTTCACCGGCCTGGCGCCGGGACCGGACGGCCTCAAACGGGTCGGCATCTACACCCAGCTGCACCATGCGGCGGTGGACGGGCAGGCGGCGGTGGCGCTTGCCAACACGTTGCTCGACACGACCCCTGAACCCCGCACGGTCGAGATCGTGCGCAGCACCCGGCGCAAGGTTTTTCGCCTGAGCATGGCCGAGATGCTGCACGGCGCGCTGGGCAGCGAGATCGCGCAGGTATCGAAGATCGTGCGCGCACTGCCGGCGACCGTCGGAACTCTGACCGGCGCGGCGCGGGCCGCGGCAGGCAGCAGCGCATGGTTCGGCCTGCGCAAGGGCCGCGTCAGCAACCTCACGCTGGCGCCGGCAACACCGTTCAACGTGTCGGTGGGCACCGGCCGCGCGTTTGCCGCAGTGAGCCTGCCGATGGCCGAGTTGAAGGCGCTGGGCAAGACCATGGGCGCGACCATCAACGACATGGTGCTGGCGGTCTGCTCGGGCGCCTTGCGCAGCTACCTGCAGGCGCGCGGCGACCTGCCCAGGAAGAGCCTGATTGCCGCCGTACCGATCTCCTTGCGCGCCGCCGGTAACACCTCCAGCGACAACCAGGCCTCGATGTCGGTGATCAGCCTGGGCACGCATCTGGCGGACGCCGGCGCGCGGTTGGCTCATGTGAAGGCCGCCACCGCGGCGATGAAGTCGGCCATGGGCAGCGTCAAGAGCATCCTGCCCACCGACTACCCGTCGATCGGTGTTCCCTGGCTGCTGCTGGCCGCCACTGCGCTGGTGGGCAAGACCCGGTTGGCGGATCATATCGGCCAGGTCGCCAACGTCACCATTTCCAATGTGCCAGGACCGCCGGTGCCGCTGTACATGGCCGGTGCCCGGATGGTCACCAATTACCCGACCTCGATCGTCGTGCATGGCATGGCACTAAATATCACGGTGCAGAGTTACCACCAGTCGCTGGATTTCGGGCTGATGGCGGACGCGGTTGCGGCGCCGGACGTCAGGCACCTGGCCGAGGCGATCACGGTGGCGTTCGAGGAATTGCGCGCCTTGCCGCAAGGCCAGGCTGCCGCGCAGGTGGGAGCAAAGGCGGGCCTGACTGCACGCACCCGTACCCCCGCCACCCGTCGCAGCGCCTGAATCGGCGCCCTTCCAGGCGCTGTCAGGCGTATTCCGCGCCCATGTATTCGCTTTCGGGCTGCAGCATGCCCGACAACAGTCGCTGTTGCCAGTGAGCCAGCACTGCCAGGTGCTCCTGCGACACGGTAGAGCCGCAGACCAGCCGCACGCAGTCGGGATTGTCCAGACCGTAGCGCCGTATCGTGTTTGGCAGGAAGCGGTCCCGGGCGTGGTCCTCGATGGCCTGCAGCGCGCAACTGCCCGAGTCCGCGACCGCGGAGGCCAGGAACACGGCCGGATCGCGCTCCACCCAGTCCAGCACGTTGCCGATCTGGCGGAACTGCAACTCGCGACAGGCCTGGCTGACACCATCACGGCCTCCATCGATCATCGCGAACACGATGTCTGCTCCGCTGTGATGCAGGTCGTGGCTGACTGCATAGGCGCGCTCGGGGTCGTGCTGGTTGCCGATGAAGGTGGTCAGCAGACGGCAGTCGTTCCCCGCCGCCCGCACGCCGTGGGCGAACGCTGCCCGGCCCTTGAGTCCGGGGCGCACCCGCTCGCCGGACAAATGGGCCACGACACCGGTGCGGGTGTGCAACGCTGCCAGCACGCCGGCCAGAAAGGCAGACTGCTCCTGCAGCACCTCGTAACATGCCACGTTGGCCGCGGCCGTGTGTCCCTGGGTGATGGCAAATTGCATGTCGGGAAAATCGTCGCAGATCTGGGAGACCGGTTCGTCACCCTGGCCGCCATGGGCTACCAGCAGGTCCAGTCCACTGGCGCAGATCTGGCGCAGATGGTGCGCCCGGTCCTCCGCCGCTGCCGCACCAATCCAGTGCACTTGCACCGCATGGCCGCGTTCCTGGGCGCGCAACGCGCCGAGCAGGCCGGACTCGTTGAAGCTGCCCTTGCCTTGCGGCCCGAACAGCGCCACCGCGACCCTCGCGGGTGCCGTAGTCATGGTTGGATCGACATGGCGTCTCCTGGTGCGTTGCCGACAGTGGTACAGCCAGAGCTGTGCCTCTTGCACCTGAGCAAGCAAGTGACATGCCAATGCAGCCGCTGCTGGTTCGGCCAAACCTGGCGGCGGGGCGCTCAGCCCAGCAGGTCGTGCAAGCTGCGCGCAATGACCTTGGTGGCGCGGCGCAGGTCCTCGAGTTCGAGCCGCTCGTCGGCACGTTTGGCGTGCGACTCCAACACGGTGCGCGGCCCGGCACCGTAGATGACGCCGGGAATGCCGGCTTCGCAGAACAGCCGCACGTCGGTGTACAGCGGTGTGCCCAGGGCCGGGATCTCCTCGCCGAAAACCTGTTCGCCGTGCTTCTGCAGCGCTGCCACCAGTGGCTGGTTGCCCGGCAGCGGACGCATCGCCTTGGCCAGCAGCATGCGCCGGATGCCCACCGTGACGCCGGGAATCGACGCTGCCGTGTCCTCGATGATGCGGCGCAACGCGGCTTCGACTTCGGCCGGGTTTTCTTCCGGGATCATGCGCCGGTCGAGCTTGAAACTGGCACGGCCGGGCACGACGTTGGTATTGGTGCCGCCCTCGATCGTGCCAACGTTCAGGTAGGGATGGCTGATGCCCGCAACCTGGGAGCGGACCTGTCGGTACTGCGTGTTTTGCGCATACAGCTGGGTCAGAATCCGCACCGCGGCCTGAATCGCGTCCACGCCGGATTCGGGAATAGCCGCGTGCGCCATCTTGCCGTGCACTGTGACCTCCATCTGCAGGCAGCCGTTGTGCGCGGTGATGACCTGGTAACTGAAGCCGGCGGCGATCATCAGGTCGGGATGGATGATCTTGTGCTTGAGCAGCCAGGCCGGTCCGACCTCGCCGCCGAATTCCTCGTCGTAGGTGAACAGCAGCTCGACGCTGCCCCTGACGGGACGGGCCACCGCTTCCAGGGCCCGCACGGCGAAGGTGTAGGTGGAGAAATCGCACTTGCTGACCGCTGCGGCGCGGCCGTAGATGCGGCCGTCTTCGATTTCGCCGCCATACGGGTCGTGGGTCCAGCCTTCGCCCGGAGGCACCACGTCGCCATGGGCGTTGAGCAGCACGGTCAGGCCGTCGCCATAACGCCGACGCGCCAGCAGGTTGGTGACCGACTGCATGCCGACGGCCTGGACCTCGGCCTGCGGCACGGCATGCTTCTCGGTGTCGATGCCCATGTCCTGCAGCAGCTGCGCGGTGCGTTCGGCATGCGGCGCATTGTGGCCCGGTGGCGTGTCGGTGGGTAGCTGGATCAGTGCCTGCAGAAAGCGGACCTGTTCGTCGAAATGCTGGTCGATCCAGGCGTCGAGTTGCGCATAGTGATTCATGGCGAGAGTCGGTGTCACAGGTCGGCCGCGGTTTCGCGCAGCAGGTTCGAGAACGCCTGCACCGCCAGTTCCATGTCGTCGCTGGTGGTGGATTCAAGCGGGTTGTGGCTGATGCCGGCGTTCTGGCCGCGCACGAACAGCATCGCCTGCGGCATCACCTCGTGCAGTTTCATCGCGTCGTGGCCGGCGCCGCTGGTCATGCGATGCAGCGGCACGCCAAGTGCATCGACCGCGCGCTCCCAGCGCGCCTGCCAAAGGGGTGCGCTCGGCGCGGCGGCGGCCCGCAGGGTCTCCTCCAGCGTGTAGCGCAGTTGGCGGCGTTCGCAGGTTTCCGCCAGCGCCGCCAGCACATCGCGTTCGAGTGCATCGCGCTGCGCGTTGGTCGGCGCGCGCATGTCGAGCGAGAACTGGCAGCGTCCCGGCACCACGTTGATCGAGCCCGAGGGCACGCTGAGCAGGCCGACGGTGGCGACCGAGTCGGCGTCTTGCGCGGCGCGGCGTTCGACCGCCAGGATGACTTCGGCTGCACCGGCCGCGGCGTCGCTGCGCCGGTCCATCGGCGTTGTGCCGGCATGGCAGGCGGTACCGATCAGCTCGACCAGGTAACGCACGCTGCCGTTAATCGAAGTCACGACCGCCAGCGGCAGGTCGATCTCGCTGAGTACCGGTCCCTGCTCGATATGCACCTCGACGAATCCGAGGTAGTCGGCGGGATTGCGCTTGAGTGCAGAGATGTCCTGGATGCGCAGTCCGGCGTGTTCCATCGCCTGCTGCAAGGTGATGCCGTCGGCGTCCTTCTGCGCCAGCCATTCGGTACGAAAGTCGCCGATCAGCGCGCCCGAGCCCAGGAAAGTGGCCTTGTAGCGCTGGCCTTCCTCCTCGGAGAAACCGATCACCTCGATGCCGAACGGCAGCCGCATGCCCCTGCGGTGCAGTGCGTGCACACAGGCTATCGGCACAAAGATGCCGAGCCGGCCATCGTGTTTCCCGCCATTGCGCACGGTGTCATAGTGACTGCCGGTCATCAGCATCCGTGCGCCCGGTGTGTCGGCATGGTATCGACCGACGACATTGCCCACGGCATCGATTTGCACGCTGTCGAAGCCGCATTCGTGCATTTGCGCTGCAATCTGGGCAGAACACGCGCGGTGCGCATCGGTCAGGTAGGTGACGGTGAGCTGGCCTTTTTCCGCAAAGCCGGGATCTGAGAACCGGCTGAGCGACTCCTGCCAGTCCCAGACCTGGTTGCCCAGCGCAGGAGTGACGCCGAACTTGTCATTGAGCCGCAGTTCGACGATGCGATGGATGTTGCGCAGGCATTCCTGCAGTTCGACCTCGGGATGGTGGTGCAGGCGCCGAGCGAAGGTGGAAAGGATCTCCTGCTTGGCCAAGCCGCTGCCGCGCGGCCCGCGCACCGCCAGGATGAACGGGTGTCCGAAGCGTGCCGCGTATTCGGCGTTGAGTTGGGCGATGCGGGCCAGTTCCTCCTGCGTGCACTGCGTCAGCCCGGCCTTGTTCTGTTCGTTCGTCGACTCGGCCGTGAGCGCGTTGTCGCGCATCGCCTTGCCCGCCAGTTCGGGGTGGGCTCGCACCAGCGCCAGCTGCCGTTCGCGGCTGGCCGCGTGCAGCACCTGTGCCATGCCGTGCTTGAAATGCGCCAGCGAGCGGAACGGGCGGCTGGCCAGCGCCTGCTCGGCGATCCAGGGCGAATGTTCGTACAGGCCGTCGACCATGGCCAGCGCCTGATCGTGCGGTGCGTTGTTGAGTTGCTGTAATGTGAGGGTAGCCGTCATGCGGGTATGCCGGCGCGATCAGCCGGGAAAGGGGTGGGTGGTCTTCCAGTGGCGCGCAATGTCGAGCCGGCGGCAAATCCAGACCTTGTCGTGCGACTGCACATGGTCGAGGAAATGTTGCAGCGCCTTCATGCGGCCCGGGCGACCGAGCAGCCGGCAATGCATGCCGATGGTCATCATCCTGGGCCGGTCCAGGCCCTGAGGGTCACCCTCGGCGTACAGGACGTCGAAGGCGTCGCGCAGATAGGTGAAGAAGTCATCGCCCTGTGCAAAGCCCTGGGCCGACGAGAAACGCATGTCGTTGGTGTCCAGGGTGTAGGGCACGATGAGTTGCGGCACCACGCTGTCGTCGGTCTTGCGCACCCGCATCCAGAACGGCAGGTCATCGCCGTAGTAGTCGCTGTCGTATTCGAAGCCGCCGTAGTCGGCGACCAGCCGGTGGGTGTTGGGGCTGTCGCGCCCGGTGTACCAGCCCAGGGCGCGTTCGCCGGTGAGTTGCTCGATGATCTCCATGCCGATGCGCATGTGCTCACGTTCGGTGGCCTCGTCCAGGTTCTGATAACTGATCCAGCGCCAGCCGTGACAGGCGATCTCGTGGCCCAGTTGGTGCAACGCCGCAGTCAGCTCCGGATGGCGCTGCAGCGCCATGCTGACGCCGAACACCGTCAGCGGCAGCCGGCGGTGCTCGAATTCGCGCAGGATGCGCCAGACACCCGCGCGCGAGCCGTATTCGTAGATGCTCTCCATGCTCAGGTGGCGCGCCGGGAACGCGGCCGGGTTGAACATCTCCGACAGGAACTGTTCGGATGCCGGGTCGCCGTGCAGCACCGCGTTTTCGCCGCCTTCCTCGTAATTGAGCACAAACTGCAGCGCGATGCGGGCGCCGCCCGGCCAGCGGGCGTGGGGTACCGTGGCGCCATAACCGACGAGATCGCGGGGATAGGCTGCGGTGCTGTCGTAGACGGGATGGGAATCGGCCATGGGTACGAGGGGAGTGGATGGTTCAGGCCAGCGCCTGGCGGATGTCGTTGCTCGGATAACCGCGGCCAGAGGTCAGGTGCGCCTCGACATGGCTCAGGTGTTCGGCCATCAGCCGCGCGGCCAACTCGCCATCACCTGCCGCCAGCGCGCGCGCGATCTCGACGTGTTCGTCGTGTGAGTGAACGGCATCATGGCTGCTTTGGTACATCAGCGTGATCAGCGCGCAGCGCGAGATCAGCTGGCCCAGCAACCGGGCCAGCACCTGGTTGCCCATCAGTTCGGCCATGTGTACGTGAAAGTCGCCCAGCAGACCGGTGCGGCTGCTGGCGTCGTCCTGCTCGACGGCCCGCTTCTCCCGTGCAATGTGTTTGCGCAGCTCGCGGGCCATGGCCGGCGTGACCTGGGAGGCGAACGCGCGCGCCATCTCGCATTCCAGCATGCGGCGGACCGCGAACACCTGCCGTGCCTCATCGGCCGAGGGTGCGGCGACAAACGCGCCACGGGCCGGTTCCAGCGTCACCAGTTGCTGCTGCGCCAGTTGCAGCAGCGCTTGTCGCACCAGGGTGCGCGAGACGCCGAAATGGTCGGCCAGTTTTTGTTCCGCCAGTTTGCTGCCCGGCAGCAGCCGATGCTCGATGATCGCCCTGGTCAACGATTGCACGATCTGCGTGGTGGAGGACGATTCCATGCCGGCATGATAGCCAAGCCCGATGAAACTGTATACACTTTTGTTTTCTTTCAGACAGCCGGGTCCGCGGTGCGGTGGTCCGGCCGGCCGCCAAACCCGCAGCCCGCGAGGAGGACCACGATGGGATTGAGTACGCATGTTCTGGACACCATGCACGGCATGCCCGCCGCGGGCATGCAGGTCGCTTTGTACACGATTGCCGACAACGGCGTGCCGGCGCTGGTCAAGCGGTTCACGCTGAACCAGGACGGACGCAATCCGGATGGCCCGCTGTACGACGACCAGAACCTGCGTCGTGGCCTGTATCGGCTGGAGTTCGACGTGGCCGAATACTTCCGTACCCGGCAGGTGGTGTTGCCGGAGCCGAACTTCCTGAATCGGGTCAACCTGGATTTCGGCGTCGCCAGGACCGACCAGCACTACCACGTGCCGCTGCTGGTCAGCCCGTGGAGTTATTCGACCTACCGGGGCTCCTGAGACGCGCCACTGCGGGCGCGGCGGTCTGCTACATCTGGCCTTCGGTCAAGGTGTCGAGCTGGAACTGGCCGCTCTTGTCCCAGAGCCAGACGTCACTGTACGTGACCCGTCCCATGCGCGCGGGGATCGGGTAGGGCGCCGCAGCGCGCACCGTACGCATGATCTCGGCCATGACTTCGGGCGCATGCCGGGGCGCACGGCGCCAGCTCATGCCGGTCACCTGGCCTTGCCGGTCGATGTCCACATCGAGCACGCCGATCGCATACAGGTGCGGCTTGAGCATGCCCTTGTAGATCCGAGCGGCGTTGTGCGCGTACAGGTGCAAGGCCGCATCGCGCCGGTAGGCCAGAGGCGTGGTGGCCTGCGACAACTTGGGCAGTTGCGCGATGGGTGGCGGTACGATGGGCGGGGGCACGCTGGCCGGCGGCAGGATGACAGCCGCTGGCGGCGCGGTCTGCGGCGTTACCGCCGGTACAGCCGCGGGTGGCACCGGCGTGCCAGTGGGAGCAGGGTCCCCGGGGGCGGTGCTGCATGCGGCCATGATGGCGCCCACGAAAGAGACCAGGGCCAGCAGCAGCGGTCGATGGGTTAGTTTCACGAACAGGTCTTTCGGGGAAGGGAGCAGCGATTATCGGTTGCGCGGTGCGCTGCTGCCGGCCTGCAACGCAGGCATACTGGGCTCCAGAATCCCTGCTTGCTGTCTCGCTGTCTCGCTGTCCGTTCGTACCCATGATTCCGGTAACCCATCATGAGAGCCGTTGACCTTGCCTTGTCCCGCCTGGCGCGGGAGCCGGCCGTCTGGGTCACGGTCGCATCCACCCAGGGTTCGGTGCCGCGTGATGCCGGCACCTGGATGGCGGTATTCGGCGCCGACTGCGTCGGCACCATCGGCGGCGGGCAGGTGGAGTTCCAGGCCATCGCCCATGCGCGCTCCTGCCTGGCCGGTGAGCCGTTGGCCTTGCAGCGGCGTTTCGCCCTCGGGCCGAGCCTGGGCCAGTGTTGCGGCGGCGTCATGCAGCTGCAGTTCGAGTCGGTGGACGGATCCTCGGTGGCCCTGCTGCGCCAGCGTCTGGCCGCGGCACTGACGCCGCTGGCCGTGTTCGGCGGCGGTCACGTCGGGCAGGCGCTGGTGCAGGTGCTGGCCCCGCTGCCGTTCGCGTTGCACTGGATCGACAGCCGCGACGGCGTTTTCCCGCCCCTGCCGCCGGGAACGATCGTGACCGAGCATTCGGATCCGGTGCATGCCGCCGTGGTCGATCTGGTCGCGGGCAGCCGGGTGCTGATCATGAGCTTCAGCCATGCCGAGGATCTGGATATCGTCGCGGCCTGCCTGCTACGGTTGCGCACCTCGGATGACCTGCCCTATGTCGGCCTGATCGGCAGCAAGACCAAGTGGGCGACCTTTCGCCACCGGCTGCAGGCGCGGGGATTCTCCGACGCCGAATTGGCGCGGATCATTTGTCCGATCGGAATCGCCGGAATACCCGGCAAGGAGCCAGACGTGATCGCGATCGCGGTGGCGGCGCAGCTGCTGCAGCTGCGCCGCCCCCCCGAAAGAGCATGACGCATGAGCCGCAGGGCCGCCCCAAGGCGAATCCCGCAGTGCGAAGCACGCAGGGCAACCCAGCAGACCGCAGGGCCGCCCCAAGGCGAATCCCGCAGTGCGAAGCACGCAGGGCAACCCGGCGTGCCGTGCAGTGACATTGGGTCTGCGAGCAAAACTGTCTACACTCGGTGCGCCATGTCGCAGCGGAGCCGGACTGCCCAGCAGCCCTAGTTCGCGACCCCATTCTGCTTACAGCGCCCGCAGTGGTGAGCAGTGGGTACATCCGCGGGCGCCGTTCCCCGCGCCGCGAAAGACCTGACCGATGGAAAGTTACTACCTCGACTGGGCCAACCTGCTGCTGCGCTGGGCGCATGTGATCACGGCCATCGCCTGGATCGGCTCGTCGTTCTACTTCGTGTTCCTCGACAGCAGCCTGGTGCCGCCCACCGACAAGCGGCTCAAGGAGGCAGGCGTTGGCGGCGAGTTGTGGGCGGTGCATGGCGGCGGGTTCTACAACCCGCAGAAATACAGCGTGGCGCCCAAGGTCGTACCGGACCATCTGCACTGGTTCTACTGGGAGGCCTACAGCACCTGGCTGACCGGTTTTGCGCTGTTCGCCGTGTCTTACCTGTGGAACGCGCGCACCTACCTGATCGATCCGGCCCTGATGAACTGGTCAACCGGTGCCGCAATCGGCGTCGCTGTTGCGTTTCTGGTGGCGTTCTGGATCGTCTACGACCTGATCTGCCGGGCCTTCGGCCAGCGCAAGCATGGCGACGCCATCGTCGGTGCGCTGGTGCTGCTGGTGGTGTGTCTGGCTTCCTGGCTGGCCTGCCACTGGTTCGCCGGCCGGGCGGCTTTTCTGCTGGTGGGCGCGATGATCGCCACCGCGATGAGCGCCAACGTGTTTTTCTGGATCATTCCGGGCCAGCGCACGACCGTGAACGACTTGCGCGAGGGCCGACCGGTCGACCCGATCCATGGCCAGCGGGCCAAGCAGCGCAGCGTGCACAACACGTACTTCACGTTGCCGGTGTTGTTCTCGATGCTGAGCAATCACTACAGCTTCACATACAGCCATCCGCAGAACTGGCTGGTGCTGATCCTGATGATGTTCGCTGGCGCTGCAATCCGCCAGTTCTTCGTGATGCGCCACGGCTACAAACTCGGCCGCAGCCGCCATCCATGGCCGTATGCGCTGGTGGGCATCCTGGTCATCGTCGCTACCGTGGCCTGGCTGCAACCCGCGCCGCTGCCAGCACCCGTCGCTGGCACACCAGCGGCGGCGCAGGCCGTGCCCACGGTGATCGAGGTGCTGGCAGTGGTGGAGCAGCGCTGCGCCATGTGCCACGGCGCCCAGGTCCAGATGAAGAACGTGAGGCTGGACTCGCCGGCACTGCTCAAGCAACACGCCCAGGCGGTCTACCAACAGACGGTCGTGACCCGGGTCATGCCGATGAACAACTCGACCGGCATCACCGAGGCCGAACGGGCGCTGATCGGGCGCTGGTTCAGCGCGGGGGCCCAGATCCATTAGCGTGGCACAAACCGTCGGCCTGGCGGACCGGATTGGCGTTGACCTGCACCGGCCCAATCCGCGCGCCGACGTTCGGGCGTCCTGTCGTGGCCCGGAGCACGGGTTTGCCGCGGCGGGTGGTTCAGCCGACAGGCGCCAGTTCGTCCAGCGCCGCCTGTTGCGCCTGCTGCAGCACGCGCGCCAGCGGATGTGCGGCGGCGACCATGCCGTTGCGCCGGGCATCCTGCGCCAGCGCGGCAAATCCGGGGGTGATCTCCCAGCGCTGCGCTGCCAGCCCGAACAGCCGGTGCATCTGCTCGCTCAACGCGGTGCCGAAGGCCTGCGACGGCGGCACCGGCAGATGCAGGCCGGTACGGTCGATGGTGCTGAACGCGACGGTCCAGCCGGTATCGTGCAGCATGCCGGCCAGGTAGCCGTCGAACACCGGTTGGCCGGCCGGGACGCACAGGATGGCCGTGTGGCGCGCCAGGGCCTCGGAATGGTCCCACATGCGCGCTCCGGCACGCCCGCTCAGCGGTCCTGGCGGCGACCGGTAAATCGGCTTGAGCAGCACCCGGGCGATCACGGTCTGCAAGCCCTGCAGCCCGATCAGCGCGATCGCCTGCTCCAGGTTGGTCACATCGCCCTGGACCCGATAGTACGAGCTGCTGGCCAGGCGCATCACCTCGGCTGCCAGCACCGCATCCTTGCCGATGCGTTCGGCGATCGCCGGCGTCGGCAGGTCGGTCTGGCGCACCAGCGCGATCAGTTGCGGAATCAGCGCCGCCGCACGCGGCAACAGGTTATCGGCAATCTTCGGCTGCGCCAGCGTCCTGGCAACAGCGTCCAGTGCGTTGCGCTCCATTGGCGTGATCGGTGTGTCGGTCAGGTCTGCGCAGCCGAGCAACCAAGGAAGTGTCGGCCGCGCTGCGGGTGCCGGCGGCGCCGGCTTTTCAACCGGGTCAATTCGTACCGGTGTCGCGACGGCCGTCGCCGTATCGGCCGGCTGCGCGCCTTGCCTGCCCCAGGGCCATAACGAGGCCAGCCAGCTCATGGAGCGGACACCGTGTGGGTTAGCAGAAAAGCCGGCCGAGCGAGGCGGAGGATCGACATGAGGTGAGCTTTCGTCATTGCGCGCGGACGCAGTCTGCCACAGTCATGGCTCATGACTGTCCCATCGCCAGCGTCAGCGCCAGGCGATTGTGGCGTTCCAGCAACGGCCCCATTTCGACCGTGCAAATTCGCCCGTCGCGCACCACGACCCGCCCATCGACCACGGTATGGCTGGCCTGCGCACTGGCGCACAACAACAACGCACCCACCGGGTCGTGCACTGCGGCGCCGGCAAAACCCAGGGTGCGCAGGTCGAACAGCGCCAGATCGGCGCACATGCCTGGGGCCAGGTGGCCGATGTCGCAGCGTCCGAGGACCCGGGCTCCACCGCGGGTAGCCAATGCCAGCGCGTCGCGCGCCGTCATCTCGGCCGGACCGCGATCGCAGCCGTAGACCGGCCTGCCGTCGGCACCGGTCTCGGGCGGCGCCATGGCGCGCCCGACCCGGGCCAGCAACATCGCCTGGCGCGCCTCTGCCAGCATCTGGGCGCCATCGTTGCTGGCGCATCCGTCCACGCCCAGGCCCACCGGTACGCCGGCGTTCAGCATGCGCCGGATCGGTGCAATGCCGCTGGCCAAACGCATGTTGCTGCAGGGGCAATGGGCGACGCCGGTGCCGCTTGCCGCAAACAGGCTGATGCCCGCGTCGTCGAGTTTGACGCAGTGGGCATGCCAGACGTCGTCGCCCAGCCAGCCCAGTTCCTGTGCATACTGGGCCGGTGTACGGTTGAATTTTGCGCGGCTGTAGGCGATGTCGTGGTCGTTTTCCGCCAGATGGGTGTGCAGCCTCACACCATGGCTGCGGGCCAATGCTGCTGTCTCACGCATCAGCGACTGGCTGACCGAGAACGGCGAACAGGGCGCCAGCGCGATCTGCACCATCGCACCGTGGCCGGCATCGTGATGCTGCTCGATCAGCCGCCGCGCATCGCGCAGGATATGGGCTTCGTCCTCCACCAGCGCGTCGGGCGGCAGGCCGCCAAGGGATTGGCCGACACTCATGCTGCCGCGGCAGGCGACAAAGCGCATGCCGATCTCCCGGGCCGCCTCCAGGCTGTCGTCGAGCCGCACGCCGTTGGGGTAGAGGTAGAGATGGTCGCTGCTGGTGGTGCAGCCGCTGTGCAGCAATTCCGCCATGGCGACCTGGGTGGACACCCGCACCATCTCGGGCGTGAGCCCGGCCCATAGCGGATACAGGCCGCGCAACCATGAGAACAACTCCGCGTTCTGCACCGACGGCAAGGCCCGGGTCAGTGACTGGAACATGTGGTGGTGGGTGTTGACCAGCCCTGGCGTCATCAGGTGGCCACGGGCGTCGATGACGTCGTCCGCTGTTTGCGGCAGTTCGCAAGCCGGGCCGATGGCCTCGATGCGATTGCCGCGGATCAGCACCGATGCGTCGTGCAGTTCGCGCGACAGCGCAGCGTCGGCAGAGTCGCAGGTGGCAATGCAGGCAGCGTTGCGTATCAACAGTGTTTTCATCGTCGTGGGCCGCAGTGGTTGCGCCGTCGCGCGGTGCAGGGGTTGGGCACAATCGGGGCATGACCGCGCAGCCACCACCCGCCGCCCATGCTACCGTGCAAAACGCCGCCCAGGCACGTGCGTTGCTCGAACACCTGTATCGCGCTGCCGTGATGCGGGCCTTGCCCGCGCATGTGACCGCGGCCTGCCTGCCGCCGCCGCCGAGCGGCGCTGGCCGCACGCTGGTGCTCGGTGCCGGCAAGGCGGGTGCGGCGATGGCGCAGGCGCTCGAGGCTGCCTGGCCAGCCGACGCACCGTTGTCGGGCCTGGTCGTGACCCGTTACCACCATATCCCGCGACGTCCTGCCGACCTGGCACAACGCATCGAGGTGGTCGAGGCATCCCACCCGGTGCCGGATGAGGCCGGCCAACAGGCTGCGCGGCGCATGCTGGCGCTGGCCCAGGGCCTGGGGCCCGAAGACCTGGTGTTGTGTCTGATCTCCGGCGGCGGCTCGGCTTTGCTCAGTCTGCCGGTCGATGGCCTGGACTTCGCCGGAAAACAGGCCATCAACCAGGCGCTGCTGGCCAGTGGCGCCAGCATCACCGAGATGAACTGCGTGCGCAAACATCTGTCCAGCGTCAAGGGTGGCCGGCTGGCCGCTGCTTGCGCGCCGGCGCGCGTCGTGACGCTGGCCATCAGTGACGTGCCGGGTGACGACCCCAGTGTCATTGCCAGCGGGCCCACGGTGCCGGACGCGAGCACCTGCGCCGATGCGCTGGCTATTTTGCGGCGTTACGCCATCGTGGTGCCGCCGGCGATCGAGCAGGCTTTGGAGCGGGGCGAACTGGAGACACCCAAGCCGGGTGACCCGCGATTTGATCATCACACCGTGCACCTGATCGCGACGCCGCAGCAAAGCCTGGAGGCAGCGGCCGATGCCGCCCGTGCGGCTGGCCTGGACGCCCACATCCTGAGCGATGCGATCGAAGGCGAGTCGCGCGAGGTCGGCAAGATGCATGCGGCGCTGGCGCGCGCGGTCGCGCGGCGCGGCCAGCCGTTCGCCCGGCCCTGTGTGATCCTCAGCGGCGGCGAGACAACGGTCACGGTGCGGGCCCATGCGCCGGGGGTGACGCGTGGTCGCGGCGGTCGGGCCGGCGAGTTCTGCATGGGACTGGCTGCAGCCTTGCAGGGCCAGGAAGGCGTGTATGCGCTGGCGGCTGATACCGATGGCATCGACGGCATCGAGGACAACGCGGGCGCCTTCGTCGCACCGGACACGCTGGCGCGGGCGGCGCGCCAGGACATGAAGATCGCCAGTTACCTGGAGCGCAACGATGCGTATGGCTTCTTCCAGCCGCTGGGCGACCTGCTGTTCACCGGGCCGACCTTCACCAACGTCAACGACTTCCGGGCCATGCTGGTGCTTTGAAGGACGGTCGGCGGCGCGACCGGTCAGCCGCGCAACGACAACCCAGCGCCAATCGCGATGAAGATACCGCCGCAGACCTGGTTGAAGCGGCGTCCCACACGCTGCAACCAGGGACGGATGCGCTGCGACAGGCTGGCGATGAACAGTTCGGTCAAGATCTCGATGCCGGCAAAGGTTGCGGCCATGATGACGAACTGCAGCACCAGGCTGCGTGCGGGGTCGATGAATTGCGGCAGGAACGCGGCAAAGAACAGGATCGCCTTGGGATTGGTCAGCGCCGACAACGCGCCTTGTCGGAACAGGGATGAGCCTGGGCGACTCCGTGTCGGCTCCAGGGGCTCCATGCAGACCGGCGGCGAGCGCCAAACCTGGATGCCGAGCCAGACCAGGTAGGCTCCGCCGACCCACTTGAGCACCGTCAGCCAGAGCAGCGACGCGTGCAGCAGGGCGCCAATGCCGAACATCGACAACGCGATCACGATGGTGAACCCGAACGCGCCGCCGAAAATGGTGTACAGCGTCTTGCGGCTGCCATGCAATGCGCCATGGGTCAGCGCCAGCAGACCGTTCGGGCCGGGCGACAAGGACAGGCCGAGTGCGGCCAGGAAATACACCAGCCAGGTCTCCAGGCTCATGCTGTTGCCGCTCCCTTGAGTTCGATCGTGTTGCCGTCGGGATCGTGGAAATACAGCGACGGCCCGTTGCCCTCGGCGCCGAAGTTGGTCGTGGCTGGTGCCAGGGGTGCAGCGCCCATGGCCACCAGATGTTGCACCAGCGCCGGCTCGTCAAACGGCTCCACGCGCAGGCACACGTGGTCGACGTTGCGGCCCTCGGTACCGGCGGCGGCACCGCCCTTGCGCCCGAGCGGCCCGTGGACCGCCACCAGGTCGATCATGGATGCACCGGCGCGCAGATGGACCAGCCCGAGGTCGTCGCGCCGCCTGACCACCGTGCAGCCGAGTGCGCGCGCATAAAACGCGACGGAGCGTTCGGTATCGGCGACGCGCAGCACAACATGATCCAGGCGCAGGACCTGGAGCGGCGGCGTTTCAGTGGTGGCGGAACCGGTAGGCATGAGGCACGCGAGCCATGGCAAGGCGATCGCAGTCAGCTGGAATGGTAAGGCCTGCGCCAGAAACTCGTTTGCGCCTCATGTTTGATTTTGCTCAAGGTTGCCAAGCCCGATCCACGGCACATTGGGCTCATGTTGCCAAACGAGTTGCTCGATCTTCCCGCCGAACGGTCGACAGCCGAACCGGGTGCGGTGTTGCTGCGGCGC
>Ga0105048_10004985_pt1 | contig 21529 bp, 22 predicted proteins | sample MAT05_FD_78382 | JGI IMG/M metagenome (GOLD analysis project Ga0105048, IMG submission 78382) | Freshwater microbial communities from Lake Fryxell liftoff mats and glacier meltwater in Antarctica - MAT-05 | ecosystem: Environmental > Aquatic > Freshwater > Ice > Liftoff microbial mat | place...
CTCGGCGAAAGCCTCGAATGGATGGAAGACTGCCACGTTCTGGGCCTCACCTGCCGGGCCGACGGTGAGTGCCTCGCCGTCATCACCCTCTTCCGCGAGAGCCAAACGCCCTTCACCGACGACTTCATCACCCTGCTGCAACGCCTGGGCGAACTCTTCGGCAAGCAGCTCGCCAAAGTCGTCCGCATCCACCACCGCCACCTTCCGCGCGACAAGTGGGGCATGCTCGGCGACCCCATGGACGGCGGCCAAGAGGGCGGCGGCGGCCTGGCCGCCTGAGCCCGCGCAGCATCGCTCTGCCTATTGCCGCTTGCCGATTGTCTTCTTCCAAAACGAAAGCCGCAGGGCTCCGAGCCCGGCGGTCTTGCTGCTTCTGAGGATCCAAGGCCTCCACCCACGCCTACGCCGGCTCAGGACTCGCGGGGAACTCCGGCTCCTCCCCGTTGAGCACCCGCCACACGTCCTTGACCACCCACGACATACTGGCGTGCGCCAGCGTGGTGGCGGAAGCGATGTGCGGGGCGAGGTGGATGTTGGGGATCTCCACCAACGGGTAGGTCGCGTCGAACGGCTCCGGCTCATGGACGTCCAGCATGGCGCACGCCGCCGGGTGGGCCAGCATGAAGTCGGCCAGCGCCAGCGTATCGACCACGAACCCGCGGCTGGTGTTGATGAGCAGGACGTCGCTCTTGAGCCGCCCGATCGCGTCGGCGTTCACGAGCCCGCGGTTGCTCCGCCGCCCGTCGACGTGGATGCTCAAGACGTCCGCCTCCGCCATCAGCTTGTCGCGCGGCACCGGCTCCGCCCCGAAGCGGCCCGCGGGCGGGATGTCGAGCAGGTCGTGATAGAGCACCCGCATGTTGAACCCGGCCGCCGCCCGGGCGACGCCGGAGCCGACGCGGCCCAGGCCGTAGATCCCCAGCGTGAGTTCGCAGAGTTGCCGACGGGCCTTGAGCTCTTCGCGCACCTCGCGCCAGCGGGCGGCCTCCAGTGGGCCATCCAGGAACGCGCGCGGCCTGGTCGCGTCGAGCAGCAGCGCGAAGAGGTACTCCACGACCGCGCGAGTATTGGCGTCGGGCGTGTGGACGACCGCGACCCCGCGGGCCGCGCAGGCCGCGAGGTCAACATTGTCGAGCCCCACCCCCGCGCGGGCGACCACCTTCAGGCGGGGGCTGGCCGCGAGCAGGTCGGGCGTGATCTTGGTGTAGGTGCGGATCACCAGCGCGTCGGCGTGGCCCAGTCGAGCCGGGAACTCGGGTGTGTCGTAGCCGACGCGCTCGACTTGACACCGCGAAGCCAGCCACTGCAAGGCGGCGTCGTCGAGGTGCTCGGTCACCAATACCAGTGGTTTGGACATGAGCGGGCGAGCCTACAGGATCCGTGCGAGCCTTGCGGCGGCTCAGCGGCCTTCGCCGGCTTCCTCGGCCGGTTCGATCAGCGACGACATCGAACCCTTGCATTCCATGATCCGGGGATCCCGGCCATAGCCCTGGATCTGGTCGCGCTTCAGTTCGGCGAGCTCTTTGTGAACCCGCATGCAGACGGCGCGGCCCTGGCGATGCACCTGCTCGGCCAATACATACGCCTTCTCTTGCGGATGCCCGAATAGGTCCCGCATCATCCGGATGACATAGTCGTAAGTGTGGTCGGCGTCGTCCAAAAGGACCACATTCCACAGCCAAGGCTGCTTGGCGGCCGCCTTGGCGGCGTCCTGCGGGTGGACCTTGCTCTCGCCGGGTCGTTCAGCCATACAGGGAATACTACGCCACCCGGCCCTAGGGGGACTGAAGCGGTGGATGAATAAGTCTTGAGAAACTGGCGAAGCTGCGGATTGACTGTCCTGCCCAATGGGTTAGGCTGAGAGGAGTCCGGGTGGCGGATTATGTGGCGGCTCGAACAATGAAACGGGAGCGCTTCCCATGAACAAGGGCGATCTGATCGATGCCGTGGCGGGCGAGTTGAAGTCGACCAAGGGCGAGGCCCAGCGGATTGTGGACGCCGTGCTGGCGTGCATCACCCGCGGGCTCAAGGACGATGCCAAGGTCAATATCGTGGGGTTCGGGACGTTCCAAAAACGTCAACGAGGCCCTCGGCAGGGGGTAAACCCCATCACCAAGGAACGCATCGAGATCAAACCGACGATCACCTGCGGGTTCAAACCCAGCAGCGTGCTCAAAGAGGTGATCTGACCGCGTGGCGGGCGTGAAGCTGGGGGCTTTGTCCCTTGGACAAGCCCCGGCTGTTCTGCGCGCGAGAAGGGCAAGCGAGTCTCACACCGTGGCGCGGGTGCGGAGGCTGTCGAGGACGTTCATGTAGTTGATGTACGCGTCGTAGGGCGACTCGTAGGGCGAGAAGTACTTGTGGACGTCGCCGTCGGCCCAGTACTTGGTGCTCATGTAGTAGAAGTGGTCGCTGGTCGTGAGCTTGCGCCAGTCGTCGAGGACAAAGGCGGCCTGCTTGAGCTGCTCGGGGTCGTTGGACTGTTTAGCGTTGGCGACGCGGTGGCCCACGAGGCGTTCGAGGCGGTAGATCTCGTTGAGGGCGTTGGACTGCATGGCGTTGCCGAGCCAGGCGGAGAGATCGCGTTCGGTGTCGGCCCAGGAAATGACGTGGGGGACGTCGTAGACGCCGACGGGCTCGAAGCGTTCGAAGGCCTCAGACGGGGTCACAAAGTCGTTGTGGCCGGGGTTCACGTCGAAGATCTTTTCCGGCAGGGCGTCGAGGAACTTGAAGATGCCCGTGTCGGACCACTGGTGCTCGCCGAAGGTTTCGTAGTCCATGAAAAGGTTGCAGAGGTAGCCGTCGCCGTTGATCTGGTTGACCCACCCGGCAAACTTCTCGGCCGTCAGGGGCCAATCGGCCCACCCGCGGTTGGAGAAGCGGAAGGCGATGTCGTCGGACAGGCGGTAGTTCTTGAGGAGCAGGCCGAAGGGCTTGCCGTGGGGGCCGTTGCCGGTGTGGGGCGGACGGTAGAGGTAGTTGGGGGAGCGGAAGCCCAGCAGGTGGTCGGCACCCTCGCAGATCTGCCCGAGGAAGCGCGGCTTGCCCTTCTCATCGGTCATCGTGGAGATGTAGTGGGCCAGGTCGTTGCTGAAGATCAGCTCGGTGTTGCGGAAGACTTTGGGGGTCTGGCCGAAGAGATCCTGGATCTTCTTGGTGTGGGTGGCGACCTGGGAGGCGAACTCGTCGCGGCTGTAGAGGAAGCTGAGGGAGTGGAAGTACGTCTCGGCCAGGAACTCGCAGCAGCCCGTGTCGGCCAGGCGCTTGAAGATGTCGATCACGTCCGGGCAGAACTCGGCCCACTGATCGAGAACCGTGCCCGTGATGGCGTAGGAGACCTTGAAACGGCCCTGGTGCCGCTTGACGAGGTCGAGGATGACGTTGGTGGCCGGGCGGTAGCATTTGTCGGCGACCTTGCGGCAGATGTCCCCGTTCTTCTGGGTGTCGAAGTAGAACGGATCGGAATCGAAGACCGAATAGCGGCGCAGGCGGTGAGGCTGGTGGATCTGGAAGTAAAAGCAGACAGAAGCCATGGTGGCGGATGGTACACAAACGGGGGCGGCAGCGGATGCCCGCTTTCTGGGGTCCGCTCAAGTCCGGATGGACGTCACGGCCGCGATCGCCAGAGCCCCCAGGACCACGACCGGCACAAAGACCCCCACAATCGGCGGCAAGCCCGGGAGCGGAGCGGCCGTCCCGGCGACGCTCCCGAGGAAGGCGATGACCGCCACCGGGGCACACTTGAGCGATTGCACCACCATGTTTCGCGGGTCGCGGGTCAGGAAAAAGGGCATGGAAATCAGCAGCGAGAGGAACGCGCAGATCATGCCTGCGGCCCGTCCCCAGCCGATGCGCTCGAGCCGCTCGCGTAGCTCGGGCCGCAGTCCGGGGGTCTGGAGTGCCTCCGAAATTTGGAGCCAGGAGAGGCTCTGGGCGTAGGTGCGGAAGCGGGCGGCGAGGATGGCGGTGGGGTCGAGATCGGTCTGGATGGACGCCGGGGCGACCGGGGCCGACTCGTTTGGCCGGCCTGTCATGGTCAAGACGGCGATGGTCGGGCGATCAAGCTGCCAGGCCCGGCCATCCCACTTGGCGGAGGCGGCGCTGATGCGGCGTTGGGCCCTGCCGCGCTGGTCCCGCTCCCAGATGTGGACGTCGGTGAGGGTTTCGCGGGCGGGGTCATAGCGGGCGGCTTGCCACAGGCGGCGCTGGCCGTCGGCGGTGAGGCGGAGATCGAAGGACTCGGCCTGACGCTCGCCGGCGGAGGCGGGGTCGCGGGCCAGAAGCGGGGCGATACGGGGGATGACCAGTTCCTGATTGAGCGCCTGGAGGCCCATCATCAGGGCGGCGACGACCAGCACCGGGCGGGCGCAGCGATACAGGCTGACCCCGCCGGCGAGCATGGCGACGAGCTCGCGTTGGCGGACCAGCTGGGCGAAGGTGAAACCCATGGCCCCCACCAGCACCAGCCCGATGACGAAGTTGTAGAGCTGGAGCAAGCGCGGCCACCAGAGATCGAGCACCACCAGCACGGTGATGATGGCGCGGCGGACCGGGGCTTCCTCGTGGCCCGATTGGGCGACCATACGGCCCGCGCGGTCGACAAAGCGGCCCATGTTGAGCGACAGATCGACCATGACGACAAACGACGCCAGCAGCGTGAGCAGCAGGAGGGTGTTGGTGAGGTATTGCCGCGCGATGTAGCGGTCGAGGGTGGTCATTTCGGGCGGTTCAACGAGGCACGTTGGTGCAACCAGGTGATGACGGCGGGGACGGCGTAGCCCACGGCGGCGCCGGCGACGACGTCGGAGACGAAGTGTTGGCCCACCAGGACGCGGGTGAGGCCGCAGCCGATGGCTCCCAGGATGAAGACCACCCCCGCGCGTGGGTGCAGGTGTGAGAGGGCGAAGGCCGCCGCGAAGGCGACGGCGGCGTGGCTGGAGGGGAGGCCGAAGTCGCTGGTCTCTAGCGCGAACGACCAGGGGGTGAAGGCGTAGGCAGCGTCGTGGTCAATCGGTCGGCCGCGGCGGAGGAGGAGCTTGAGGGCCTCGGCGAGGAGCCCGGCGAGGCCGGCGCTGACGAGAAGGAAGGGCCCGCGCGTCCAGGTGGCGCGGGGGCCGAGCATGGAGGGCCCGAGGGCGCGGCTGCTGTCGATGAGCACAAAGACTGTGGCCACGCCCAGCCAGATGAACATCGAGCCGAGGATCCGCAGGGTGCGGTACCAATCGCGGCTCTCCAGAAGATTCGGTGCGGGGCTCAGCAGGGCGTGATAGAGCGGGGCATCGAGCCAGGTGGCCAGGGCGAAGAGGACGGCGAACAGCGCGCAGGCCGCGATGTGCACTGGCCAGCGGGGTGCGGCGAGATTGGGCGTGGCGGTGCTCATGGGCGCTCGCTTGCATCTGCGGCCGCGGGTTTGGGGGTGCTGAAGCCGCGGTAGCCATGGGCAAGGTAGGCGACAATGCCCTTCCGCTCGACGCCGGCCAGCAGACCTTGAGGCTCGACTCGGTCGAAGACGGCGGCCCATTGCTCGGGCGAACCGCCAACGAGAACGGCCGGTCGGCCCAAGAGGGCGGGGTCGTCGAGATCGGTGTCGGTCCAGAAGTCGTGCTGGGTGGGTCGGCCGCCGGTGCGGCTGCTGGCGCAGTAGACGGCCGGTCGATCGGGGAGGTAAAAGGCAAGCTGGGCCGCCTGGCCGTAGTGCATGGTCATGACGAACGGCTCTCGGCCGGCGTCGGTCTGGAGTCTTGTGCGGAGTTCTTGGACGGCATTCGCCATGAGGGCCCCGCCTTCGAGCCGGCCCACGGGGACGAATCGGCCCACGACGGGGAGCGTGGCGAAGAGGTCGATGCGGAGCATGCCGATCCCGGCGACGAGGCCGTAGCCGAGGGCGAAGTGCCAGAGGATCTGGCCCGGGAGTTCGGGCTTACGACGGAGGTAGCCGCGTTTGGGTCGCGGCTCGGGGAGGGCGAGCCAGTCGGCCACACGCACGCGGTAGTCGGTCATGGCGTCGGCGGCGGCCCAGGCGGCCAGGGTGATGAGCGTGACGAACCCGGCCATGGGCCAGTTGCCCTCGGGCTCAGCGATGAAACTCACGGCGAGATAAAAGATGAAGATGGGCGCGGCACAGGCGATCAGGAACTGCCGCCCGGGCCAGTGCGGATCGGTGCGACGCCCGCGCCAAGCCCAGACAACGGCGGCGGCCCCGAGAATCAGCAGCGGCCCGACGAACGCGATCTGAATCGCGACCAGCTCCAGCGTCCAGAGCGGGGAATAGCTCGGCCTGGGCGGGGAAGGGGCGTGGATCGCGGCCGACAGGTGCCCCGTTTCGCGGGCACCCAGGTGTCCCAGCAGATGAGAGACGGTGGCCCAGTCGTGCTGCATGTTCCAGATGATCACGGGGGCGAGGCCCAGCGCGGCAAGGGCGAAACCGCCGGCGGCGAAGAGAGGCCAGCGCGGCGCGAGAGCCAGGCCTCGCCGGCGCAAGATCGCGAAGAGCAGCAGACCGGGCACGAGCAGCAGGATGGTGTACTTGAAGAGGAACCCGACGCCGAGCGCGGCTCCGAGCGCCAGCCAGGCCCAGCGCCCACGCTGTTGGAGGGCTCTCCACGCGGCCCAGCAGGCCAGGGCCCAGCAGGCGCAGTAAGGCCCGTCGATGGTGCCCAGGAGGGCGGTGACCTGGAAGACCGGGGCGAGCATGTAAGCGCTGGCGGCGTAGAGCCCGACGCGGCGCGAGCGGGTGATATCAAACGCCAGCCCCGCGACGGCCCACGCGCCGACGGCGGCCATGAGGGCCGCGGGCAGGCGGACGGCGAAGGCCGAGTCGTCGAAGATGGTCCGCGAGAGGAAAATGGCCCAGGCGATGCCGGGGCCCTTGGTGTAATAGGACCAGCTCAGGTGACGGGCCCAGTCCCAGTATTGGGCCTCGTCCTCGACGAGGATGTAGGGGCAGAACCAGGCGAGGTAGATGATCCGCAGCACGAGCACGCCGAGGATGAGCGTGAGCGTGGCGAGCCACGCGCGGGGGTTCGCATCGACAACGGTCGGCGTGGCTTCAGCGTCGCGCAAGGCGGGCGAACTCCACAAGGGTGAAGACGGCCAGGCCCGCGACGCCGCCCCAGAGCAGGAGCAGCCCGATCGGCCCGTGCTGGTGCGTGAGACGTTGGCCGCCGCTGATGGAGAGGATCGTGAGCAGCGCGGGGAGGAAGCTCCAGAGATAGACCGTCAGGGGCAGGCGCTCGCGGAGCCGCATGGCCAGCACCGCTCCGCAGAGCACCATCACGAGACACGCCGCCGAGGAGGCCAGGCGTTCCTGCTGCTTGCTGAGGATCTCGCGGCGGAGCGAGGCGACCTGCGCGTCCAGCTCGTTGGCGGCGGCGCTCAGACGGGCGTCATCCTTGATGGCCCGCGACTGCTCGATCAACTGGGCCGACGGCTGGCGGAGAAGGCCCGGCAGCGGATCGGTGCTAAAGCTGAGTCCCTCGGTCACCCACGCGCTGAGGCCACCGATGGGCTCTCCCTCGGCCGGGGCCTCGCCCGTGCCGAACGCGAGCGGGTCGGCGGCGGCGACGGCGACGTCCTCGAGACGGATCGAGATCGCGGTGGTCTGTCGTTCGGGCGTGGGCGGGGCGCTGATCCAGCCGCGGCGGGCGCGTTGCACGCGGCCGGAGGGGCTGGACGCTCCCGCGCCGCGTGTCCGCACTTCCACGAACCCGTCGGTCGGTTCCAGCGACCACCAGCCTTCGTTGGCGCCCGTGCCCGGCGCACCGAGGCCGCGGGCGGCGAGGGTGACGGGCCGATCGGCCGGGTCGGCCAAGTCGGCGCGCCCGCTCTTGGTAAGTTGTCGCCCGATGGCCTCGACGGCGCTCGACTCGGCCAGCAGGCCCGCCAGCGTGCGGCGGCGGCGGTCGATCCACTCCATCCTTTCCGGCTCGCGCGCGAGCTGGTTCAGCGCCAGCCACGACCAGTACTTGGGGTCATCCTCGAACGCATCGGGCACGGCCTCGACCAGCGTGGTGTCGTCCCACTCGGCCATGCCCGTGCGGTCCTGGCGGCCGATGGAGTCGCGGAGACGCAGGACGATGGTCGTCACCGAACCGGCGCGGGCCGAGGGCTCGGTCGCCGGGTGGATCGGTGCCGCGACGGCCAGCGGAGCTCGCGGCCCACGGAAGAGCCAGACATAGGCGACGCTCGACGCCGCCTCTTGAATGACCCGGCCCTGGTGGTCGAGCTTGACGGCCAGCACGCCGGTGAGCACGAGCCGCTCGAACGCGCCGCTCTCGGCATCCGGCCCGAGCGTGGTGACATCGTCGGCGTAGATGGCCCGTTGGCGATCGAACTGGATCGACTCGCCGCGCTTGATGGACGCGACGATGATCTGTGTCACGTCGCGGGTGATGAGCTCCTGCATCGATCTGAGGAATCGCGGCATGGCCTGGTCGGCGACGAGCATGAGCACCGCCGACAGGATCGCGCCGGTGGCCAGCGCGGGGAAGAGGAGCTTGCGGTGCGAGATCCCGCCGGCGAAGCACGCCGTCAGCTCGTTGTCGGCCCCCAGACGGTGATAGACGAGCGTCGCGGCGAAGCCCGCCGCGAAGGGGAGGGCGTATTGCAGCATGGGGAGCGAGGCGTAACCCATGAAGCGCAGGGCGTCGACCGGGCCGAGCCGCCCGGACGCCAACGGCTGGACGGTAAGGGCGAACGCTGTGATGACCACCACCACGGCGGCGGTGAGGAGCAACAGACGCCACAACTCCAGGTTGAGCGCCCGCCACAGCGTGCTGGGTCGGGGGATGCGCATCGCGGCAGAGGATAGGGGAACCGGCCGCCGGCCCGGGGCCTGCGGGTGAGCCCGCCTAGTCAGGCAAGTCCCCATAAGGAGAGCCCGCGCCGGGGCTGGTCACGATGTTGTCGCGGCCCAGCACCAGCCAGTCGGCGATCTCGACCGCTTCGTTGAAGCTCGATGTGGCCGCTTCCACGTCCGTGGCCCAGGGGACGATCTTGCGCTGGGCCAGGTGCTCGACAGACGCGACGGCGTCGCCGCAGATGAGTGTGGTCGATTGCTCCAGTTCCAACAGCAAGCCCGTCAAGCCCGGCGAAACGCCCGGGAGCGGGAAGATGTCGACGCCCTCGGCCAGTTGCTCGGGAGCTTCCTCGCAGCGTTGCAAGATAGAAACGTCGCGCTCCAGCGCTTGCCGCAGCTCGGCGTGGCCCTTCTCGGCGGCGTGCTTGAGGCCCTGGATGAGCGGGATGCCCACGCCCTCGCGTTCGGCCTTGCTCACGAGCCACTTGGCGTTGGGGAACGCGGTGATCCCACGCTGGCGGTCGGTGGTGAAGCTGGTCAGGAAGACGTGCGTTACAGCGGCGGGCTTGATATTGGCCCGCTCCGAAAGCCGGGCCACGATGGCGGGCTCGGGCAACCCCGGATCGACGAGGATCACCGCCCCCTCGGTGCGGATGAGCACGGTAGTGGAGTGTCCAGTGCGCACCGGCGTCCGCTCGCCCCACAAAGGATGGGCCGCGAACGTGCCGATCGAGATCACGCGCACATCAAGCATGCCTGAGCGTACGGCCCGGTCGGGCCGCTCGCGCGAGCGTCGCGGGGTCTAATGCCCGCCGCCCTTTTCCTCGGCTTTGCCCTTGCCCTTGGCTCCGGGCTTGGCTTTGGCGGTGGCCTTCTTGTCGGCCTTGCCCTTGGCCGCGCCCCCGGGTCCGTCGTCTTTCTTGGCGCCGTGCCCGTCTTCCTTTTTCTCGCCGTGCGCGGCCTGTGCGGCCTTGACGGCCGCCGCCGCCGTGGCCTCCTCGGCGAGCTTCGAATAATCCGGAGGCTTCATCATGAACAGCACGTAGAACCAGATCACCCCGGCGTGGAAGAGTGTCACCAACCCGGCCCAGCCGATGGTCTGTCGGACGGTCGGCGAGAGCATGCCGAGCTTCAAGGCCAGCGGACCGGCCACTCGATCGGCCACGAGCACGAGCCGCGCCGCGAGGCCGGGGCCTTTGGGCGCTGCCGGCGCGGCCGCGGGTGCAGGTGCGGCCGCGGGCTTAACGGGTGCGGGCGGCGCCGACTTGGCCACCGGGGCCGGCGCGACTTGCGCAACCGGCGCGGGTGCGGCGGGTGCTGCGATAGAGGCCACCGCCACCGCGACGGCCTGGTCAAGTTCGCTCGGCTCGGACGCGTGATCCGACGACGGCTCCGATGCGGGCTCGGGGGTGTTGGCCAGCGCGGTCGGGGCCACTGGCGCGGCGGGGCCGAGCACATCGTCGACCGATGCGAACTCGTCGTCAATGGCCGCCGCCGCTCGTGCGGCGAGGTCGGCGTCGACCTGTTCAACCGTGATCGGAGCCTGCGCCGAGGCGATGGCCGCGCTGACCTGCGCGTCGAGCTCGGCCTGGGCCGCCGGCGTAGTTGCCGCTGTGGTGGGCCTGAGTTCCGGCTTGGATTCTGGCTTCGACTCTGGCTTCGACTCTGGCTTCGGCTCTGGCTTCGGCTCCGCTTTTGTCACGGGCACAGGCACCGCGACAGACGCCGCCGCCACCACCGGCTCGGTCACGGCGTCGGGGGACTTGGCGTCGAGCAAAGCGGGCACAGGATCGGGCGCGCTGAGCAGCGCGGCCACCGGGTCGGGCTCGATCTCCGCGACCACGGCGGCGGGTTCCGCTGACACTGGTTCCACGGAAACCGCGACCGGCGCGGACTCGGGCGAAACGGCGGACACTGGCAAAGGCTCAGCGGCGGCCTGCGTGCTCGGGGTCGCGGACTGCTCGTCGATCTGCCGCGCCAGCCGCTCGGCGGTTTGATCAACCTGCTTGAGCAGCTGCTCGACGCGGGCGTCGAGGGTCTCGGCGGCGGGTTGGGCGATCGTTTCGGGCATGAACGAATGAAGCTCTCGGACGCACCACCAGACAGCCGCCCCACATCGGGACCGCCGACTCGCCGTCATCATCGACGGTAGCCGCGTCTGACACAAGCCCCTTTGAGCGGGGTTGGCGCGGTGTCGGTCGGACCGGGACGATCCGGCGAACCTGTCCGGCCCCGCACAACCACGCCCATGCCCGGTAACCTCCTGCACAGATGCCCCACCGCCTTTACCTGCCCGATCTCGAACCCCCGACCACGCCCCCCACTGCCGACTGGCTGCTGAACGTGAGCGGCGACGAGGCTCGCCACGCCGTCGCCGTCAAGCGCGTGCAGGTTGGCGAAGAGATCGAACTCCGCAATGGCCGCGGGCTCATCGCCCTCGGCTCCGTCACGCGGATCGACCCACCCCGCGGCAAGCACCCCGGCGGGCTGGACCTGCGCATCGACTCGCACCTGATCGTGCCGCCGACCGCGCCCAGCGTCGAGGTCTGGTCCGCCACGCCCAAGGGGGACCGCGTCGATCAGCTTGTCGATCAGCTCAGCCAGGTCGGCGCGGCCTCCTGGCGTCCGCTGAGCACCGAGCGCGGCGTCGTCGATCCGCGCGACACCAAGCTCGCCCGCCTCGAACGCCTCGCCATCGAGGCCTGCAAACAGTGCGGCCGGGCGTGGACTCTGCGGCTCGACGCGCGTGCCGACTTCCCCGCCGCGCTCGCGCCGGCCACCGGCACGGCCATCGTCATGGCCGACGGCGACGCGCCCGAGGCCCTGCCCGCTGTCATCGCCGGCGCGACGACCCTCCGCTTGCTCATCGGCCCCGAGGGCGGCTGGAGCGAGCGCGAGCGCGACCAGGCCCGCGCTGCCGGGGCCGCACTCGTGCGCTTCGGGCCGCTGGTGATGCGCACCGAGACCGCCGCCGTCGTCGCCGCGGCGCGGCTGGTGGCGGTGCGCTCATGAGCCCGCCCCGCGCCCCGCGCCAGGTGACGAGCAAGCCCAACGTGGCCGACCCAGCGTGGACGGTCGAGCAGGCCGACTGGCTCGACCTCGCCGGCTTGCTGCCGCCCGCGTCGATTGACTTGCTCTACGCCGATCCGCCGTTCAATACCGGCAGCGCCCGCCGCGCCGCACCGGGCGGGGCCCGCTTGGGCCGCACCATCGACGCCACATTCGGCGACACCTTCGCTTCGACCGCCGACTACCTCGACTGGCTCCGCCCCCGCCTCGCCGCGACGCTGCCGGCCCTCAAGCCCACGGCCAGCGTGCTCCTGCACGTCGACTGGCGGACCAGCCACCACGTCCGCCTGCTGCTCGACCAACTCCTGGGCGAGGATCACTTTGTCAATCATCTCATTTGGAGCTACGGCCTCGGCGGCTCCTCGCCGCGCCGCTTCGCCCGCAAGCACGACGACATCCTCTTCTACGCCGTGGATCCCGAACGCTACTACTTCAACCCGCCGCGAGTCCCCGCGACCAGCCGCCGCCTGGCCGGGCAGACCAAGAAGGCGACCGACGTGCTGGACATCGCCTCGCTCAACAACATGGCCGCCGAGCGCACCGGCTATCCGACGCAGAAGCCGCTGGCGCTGCTCGAACTGCTCGTCAACGCCTGCTCGCCCCCCGGCGGCACTGTCCTCGACCCCTGCTGCGGCAGCGGCACGACGCTCGTCGCCGCGCTCCGCGCCCGCCGCCGGGCCGTCGGTGGCGACCGCAGCGGCGACGCCGTCGCTCTGGCGCGTCGTCGGCTCACCCAACACAACGCGGGCATTCGCTAAGCTGCGCCCGTGCGAGACTCGGTCGACATCCCGCCGCGCGATTGGACCCAGGGCCCGGCCAAGTGGGTCGCGGCGGTCGTGCTGGGCAGCGCGTGCGTCGCCGGGATGACCTGGTCGATCGTGGGCCGCGTGCCCAGGCCGACATGGACGGCCTCGCCCGGCACCGCGCCGGCCGCCGCGACAAACGGCGCGAGCCCCGCCGAGGCCCCCGCCGGAACGGACTCTGCTACCACGGCCCCCAGCGTCGCGGCCCGCGTCCGGGTGAACTCCGCCACCCAAGCCGAGCTCGAGATGCTCCCCGGCATCGGGCCAGCGCTGGCCAAACGCATCATCGAACACCGCCGACAGAACGGCCCATTCAAGACCGTCAACGCCCTCGACGCCGTTCCCGGCATCGGCCCGCGAACCCTGGAACGCCTGCGTCCCCTCGTGAGGGCCGATTGACGCCGGGGCAGCCGACCCGCCGTGGCCCTAGACTCCGCTCCACGATGCTCCGCGTTCTGGCCAACCTGTACCGGCAACGCATCGTGAATGTCAACGTCAACATCATCCTGGCGGGCGCCCTGGCCCTGATCCCGACGCTGGCGGCCGTCCACACCTCTCGATACTTCGGGGTCGACGACCACGACAAAACGCTTATCAGCGTTATCACCTTCGGTGCCGACGTCGTGAGCGACGTGGTGATCTACTACATCCTCCACTGGCTTGCCAACCACTCGCCCCAGGCCACGCGATGGGCGCTCAACAGGGCCGAGGCAGTCGTCCGTCAGGGCGCGATGGTCTCCGAAGGCGCTCTCGACAAGGTCGTCCACCCGCGCTCGTTCCTTCGCGACGCCACCCGCGTTCAGATCGAGCGGATGTGCCTCGCCCCCATCCTCTACGGCATTCTCTTCTCCGTCCAACAGATCATGCTCCACGACGGCTACGACCGCGTCTGGGCCACGACCGTCGCCTTCGCCGCGGGCATCAGCGTCACCCGTTTCGTCCACACTGTCTGGATGCTCTGGCAACAACGCCGCGAGACGCGCGCCGCGGCGAGACTGGTCACGCCTGTCGCCCCTGCCGCGCCCGCCCCCAAGGTCGCCAGCCCGCCGCCGCAGCATGTCGGGACGCCGTGAGGAACGCGCCGTGCGTCTGCCTCTCGCGCTTCGGGTGTTTTTCACGGCGGGATGAGCGAGGCTCTGCGACCGAATCCCAGGATCGCCCCCGCGTCATTTCTCTGTGATCTTCGCCAGATCCAAGCACCACGCGGGCCCCACGATGTCGGTCATCCCGACACGCACCCGCGCCACTGATCCAAAGACCAGGCGCAGCCCGCGCGCGGGTCCGCGATGCTCGATCGCTTCCCACGGCACGCTCATCGCCGGCCCTCCCACCAACCGGCCCAGTCGGTTGGGCCGCAGGTGCAGCGCCGCCGCGTCCGCCGCGACGGTGAAGCACCCGCCCATATTGAGCATCCCTATTTTGAACGACTGCCGATGCTTCACCACCGCTTCCGCCATCGGCTGGCTGGGCGGGAAGCGCTGTACCAGTGGTCGCAGCGTCTGCTTGACCAGCTGGAAGACCGCGCACACGACGATCGTATCCATCACTAGAAACACACTCACCATCACGATGATGCCGGTCGTGGTCATGGGCAGGCTCCCGATCGCTACTTGCGGCTCACCTCAACCCGCCCCCCGGCCACGTCCTTGATCGCCAACCCCAGCGCCCCCAGTTCATCGCGGATCGCGTCGGACTGCTTGAAGTCCTTGGCCGCCTTGGCGTCGCGCCGCGCGGTCAGGAGTTCGATCACGGTTGGGTCGGGCGTGGTACCGGGGAGGAAGATGCCGATGTCGGTTTGGGCCGAGGGCGGCCTCTCCAGCGCCAGCACGCCCAGCACGCCGTCGATCACCGCCATCGCCCGCGCATCGCCCGGGGCGGGCGTTGATGTCTCGTTCATCCACGCGTTCACCGCCGCCACCGCCGCGGCGATGTTGGCGTCGTCGTGCATCGCCTCTGAGAAGCCGCGTGCGAGCGGGTGATCCATCAACGCCGCCGCGTCGATGTGGCCGGTCGCGGCCGGGGCCACGCGGCGCCAGCGCTCGACCATCCGCGCAGAATCCTTCAATCCCTGTTCGGTAAAGTTCGCATTCGAGCGGTAGTGCGTCTTGATCAGCTCCAGCCGGATCGCCCCCGGCTCGTAGCCCTTGGCCAGCAGATCGCGGATGGTGAAGAAGTTGCCCTTGCTCTTGGACATCTTCTCGCCGTTGACAAACAGGTGCCGCGGATGGAACCACATCCGCGCGAAGCTCGGCACCCCCGCCGCACAGCATGACTGCGCGATCTCGCACTCGTGGTGCGGAAAGATGTTGTCCTCGCCACCCGAATGCAAGTCGATCACCGACGTCTGGGCTTCAACTTGGCCCTTTGACGATTTGGCCATTTGGCCATCTGCCCGCTCCCCCAACCGCTCCTCCGCCATCACGCTGCACTCAATATGCCACCCGGGGTACCCGGCCCCCCAATCGGCCCGCGCGTCGAACGAAGCCGGGTCCCACTTCATGATGTGGCTCGCGTCGGCCTTCCACAGCAAGAAATCCGCCGGGTGCTTCTTCTGCTGCTGATTGGAGTCGCTGATCCGCCCGCCGGCGCCGGTGCGCAGCTTGTCGAGCGTGTTGCCCGAGAGCAGGCCGTAGCGCAGCGACCCGTCGGCCGCGCGAAAGCTCTGCACGTCGAAGTACACCACCTTGTTCCCCGCCGGCCCCACCGCGTACGCGTTCCCCTTGGCCATCAGCTCCAGGATCATCGCCACCATCGCGCCGATCTTCTGCGTGGGGCGCGGCATCAGCGTCGGGTCCGTCTTCGCTTCAATCGCCACCTTCAAGCCCAGCGTCCGCGCGTCGTCCAGAAACCGCTCGGCGTAGAAGCTCGCGATCGCGGAAGGGTCATTGGGATCGATCGTCGCCCCCGCCGGCAGCTTCCCCGATTTCTTCGCCTCCGCCAGCCGCCGCCCCGCCAACGCCATCTTGTCCTCGCCCGCGCCGTCGGCCTGGTCGTCGTCGGTCATGTGCCCGACATCGGTGATGTTCATCACGTGCACCACCTGCCGCGGGCCGCTGTGCGTGGTGCCGTCGGGCCGCTTGAGCGTGCACAGCGGGCTCTCGATGAAGCGTCGCAAAAGGTCCGCCGCCAGGAACGAGCGGAAGTTCCCGATGTGCGCGTCGTCGTAGACCGTCGGCCCGCACGAATAAAACGTCACCCGGGCCGGGTCGGAAGGCACAAAGTCCTCGTGCTGCTTGCTGAGCGTGTTGTAGAGTCGCAAAGGCATGGGCCAACAGTATCGCCCGAACGATCCGCCCGCCCGCTTTACGCCGAGGGCAGCGCCTCGCGCCCCGCTGTTGATTCACCCGGCGACGCCGAGTCCGCCTGGCCCTCTGGCCCGCGCACCTCGAGGCCCACCTTCACCACCCGCGTGGGCTTGGCTTCCAGGATCGTGAATGTCATCGTCTCGTGGGTGAACGACTCGCCCTTGGCCGGGATCCGCCCCAGCGTCGTGATCACGAACCCGCCCACGGTGTCGTATTCCTCGCTCTCGGGGATCTCGACGCCCAGCGCGCTCAGGGCGTGGTTGACGTCGTCGATGCGGGCCCCCGCGTCGACATCGGCCCGCCGCTCGCCCATGCGCAGGACCACGTCGAGCGTCTCGACCGGGCCCGGCTCGTACTCGTCCTTGATGTCGCCCACGATCTCCTCGAAGATGTCCTCGATGGTCACCAGCCCCGCCGTCCCGCCGTATTCATCGGCGACCATCGCGATGTGGACCTTCTTCTCGATCATCTCGCGGAGCAGCTCGCGGACCGTCTTGGTCTCGGGGACAAACAGCGCCGGCCGCAGGATGGACCTGAACTCGAACGCCCGCCCGGCCCCGTGCGTGCCGTCGCCCGCGAGCCACTTCATCAGGTCCTTGATATAGAAGATCCCGACGATGTGGTCGAGGCTCTCCTCATAGACGGGGATCCGCGAGTGCCCGATCCGCCGGACGATCTGCGTCACCGCGCCCAGGTTGTTGGTGAACTCCAGGGCCTCGATCTCCGTCCGCGGGGTCATGATCTGCTGCACAGTCAGATCGCCGAAGCCCATCACGGCCTCGATCATCTCCCGGCTCTGCTCGTCCAGGGCCCCGCGCTGCTCGCCCTCTTCCACCGCCGAGAGCAGCTCCGCGTGAACCTGCTCCTGCTCGTCCTGCACGGGCACGCCCACCAATCGGCGGATCACTTCATCAAAGAACCGGGCCACGACCGTCAGCGGGGCGACGCCGCGCTCCATGAGCCGCAGCACGAAGACGCGTCCATAGATCAGCCGCGCCCCGGCGTAGCTGGCGATGCTCGTGGGCACCGAGACCCCAAAGACCCACAAGAGCACGATCCCGATCGCGGCCCCAACACCCGCATCGATCGGCCCGGGCATGTCAGAGCCGCGGAAGGCCGTCACCCACAAGACCAGCGACACCACGACCGCGACATCGCATACCACCCGCAGCACCCCTACGGCCCGCGCGTGGCTGGCCATGTTGTCCAGCACGCTGGCGACCCGCTGCGACTGCTGGTCTTCGCGGCGATGCTCGGCCAAGGCTTCCACAGCCGCCCGCGCCACCGTATTGAGCGCGATGTACAACGCCGAGAGCAGGCACCCCAACCCCGTGCTCACGACCACGGCCGCAAACGCTGCCCAAGAGGGGATCATGCGCCCCCTCCTTCCGCGCCTGCCCGCCCCGAACCGGCGAACACCCGGCCCAGCCCGATCGCCTCCAGCACTTCGTCCTCGCGCCGGTGCATCCGCGCCGCGGCGGCGGCGTCGTGGTCATCCTCACCTAGACAATGCAGCACGCCGTGAACCGCGTACAGCACCAGCTCGTGCGACAGCGGGTGGCCGAACTCCGCCGCCCGCCGAGCCGCTTCGTCCACGCACACCAGAATGTCTGCGTCCAGCGGCCCAAATGCCCCGTCGCGCAGGTCAAAGGTCAGGACGTCGGTGGTCCCTTCAACCTTGGAGAACTGCCAGTGAGCCGACGCCATCCGAGCGTCATCGACACAGTTCACCCGCACATCGCCGCGAGCCTTCAAAAGTCTCAAAGAAGCGATGATTTGCGTCGAAACACGGTCGATCGTGGCCCGATCTAGCCTCCCGGTCTCGTCCAAAACTGCGAGCGTAACTACCCCCTCCGCACCCGTGACCGGCGTCGGATCAGTCGAGTCATCGCCGCAATATAGAGGAGCCTCGTTCATTATAAGGAAGCGGTCGGACCGCCACCAAACCAACAGTGATCGTACCCGATCGGCAGGTTGGAACAAGGGCTCTTCCCAGCCTCCGCCCAATACCGATCAAAATACGATCAAATCCCAATTTCAGACCCCCCAGCCATCGAATCGTTCACCCGCGCGGCTTGCCCCACACCGCCCCATGCGGCATGATGCACCCGTGCACCCCGAGCATCCGCATCTTGTGGTCTTCGATCACCCGCTGATCCAGCACAAGCTCTCCTGGCTCCGCGACCGCAGCGTCAGCCACCGCCCCTTCCGCGCGCTGCTCGCCCAGATCGCGGGGTTGATGGTCTACGAGGTCACCCGCACGTTTCCGACCGAGCCGGTGAGCGTCCGCACGCCGCTCGAAGAGATGGTCTGCCGCCGCCTAAGCGGGGCCGTCACGGTCGTCCCGGTGCTTCGCTCGGGCTTGCAGATGGCCCAGGGCATCCTCGACGTCATGCCCGAGGCCCGGCTGGGCCACTTGGGCATGGTCCGCGACGAGGTCACGCTCAAGCCCGTCACGTACCTCAAGAAACTCCCGCGCGACCTGAACTCCGGCCCCGTGATCCTGGTCGACCCGATGCTCGCCACCGGCGGCTCCGCAGAAGCGGCGATTTCCATCCTCCGCGAGGCCGGGGCCGACGACCTCCGCATGATCTGCCTGGTCGCTTCGCCCGAGGGCGTGGCCCACCTGGCCCGCACGCATCCCGGCGTCCAGATCTACGCCGCCGCCCTCGACCGCGGCCTCAGCGAGCGCGGCTTCATCCTGCCCGGCCTGGGCGACGCCGGCGATCGAATGTACGGCACCTAATAGCCCCCTCAGCGCGGCGACGCCGTCTCCCACTTGGTCAGCTTCGGCTTGCTCGCCACCGGGCATGGCGTCACCACGCTCCGCGGCACCACCAGATCAAACGGCAGCGTCGCCTGCCCGCCCATCAAGAGCCCCGCCTGTTGCACCAGCCCCGCCGACACGCTCGCGCCGCTGAAACCCGTCGTAAAAAACCGCGAGCCCGCCGGCACCCACAACGCCCACAACGACGCCCCGCTCGCGCCGTGGAATAGCCCCCCCGCGGCCCAGATCTGAGAGCCGCCGCTGCTGGTCATCTCCGCGGACCAGGTCGTCCCGCTGAAGTTCTTGTAGTAGACCGTCCCTACGCCCGACTGGTTGTAGAGCAGCGTGGCCGACGACCCATCGGGTGTGAACTCGATGTCGAACTGAGGCCGGGCCGCGTTGGTCAGCCCCGTGGCCAGTTGCTCGCCGCTGGCTTGCCACTGCGTGCCGTCCCAGCGATTGAAACCGATATTGCCCGCGGCGTCGTGGCCCGCCCCCAGCACGGTGTTGTCGGTTGATCGCGTCGTCAGCCGCAGCCAGTTCACCAGGCTCGACCCAGGCCAAGCAACCGTCTGCTCCGCCTGCCACGCCCCGCTTGAGAACGTCCGCGACACGACCGAACCGTCGCTCTTTGCATAGACCACCAGCGGATCGCCCGAGACCCCTTCGATCGCCCCGGCGAAGCACTCGTAGAGCGTTGTCGACGCCGACGCGGTGAGTTGCGTGAGCGACCCGAAGCTGCTGCCCGACCAGATGGCCGCGAAGATCCGCCCGTCGCTGTCCACCAGCGTCAGCACTGCGCGGTCCTCGCACGGCCTGCCCGCCAGCGCGATCCAGCGCGCTTGCACCGACGGCGACCCGATCTGCGACGCCGGCAGCGTCGCCACCGTGCCGTCAAAGGTCGTCGCACCGCCGTTGCCCGAGATCGTGCGGAAGCGCAGGCCGCTTGTCTGGTTGCTGTCCCAGTAGACCACCAGGAAGAGCCCGCTGTTGCCGACGTGCAGGTCGAACGTCCTTCGCTGCGCGTTGTCGCCGGCGGCGCTGGTCAGCAGGACGGGCGTGGTCCAGGTGCTGCCGTCAAACACGCTGGTTTGCAGCATCAGCGCCTCGTCCATGAACACACCGATGGTCTGGTTGCGAGTCGGGTCGTTGGCGGCCCGGATCCACGGGCACTGACCCAGCGCCTCCGGGAGATTCTGACTCGATCCGAACGTACTTCCAGTGAGCACCTGATAGCTCGGCCGCCCGCTCCCGCCGCGAATACCGGCGATCAGAATGGCTGGCGAGGAAGCATCGCCCAACGCTGGTGCCGCATTGCCCCATAAGCTCGCAAACGTCAAAATAACGACCACCCAGCTGAGCACGAAAGAATTGCGCTTCTCGCCGTTGATCCTCGTGCCGTAGGCATCTTGCCGACTGTCACGCCTCACGCACACGCTTGATCGGCCATCGATATTACGCACAACCATTGAAATCCCTTCACGCTCGCCCACACGGGATCGGCCTAGTTCGTGCTGAAGGTCAGACGGATCCGCCGCGCGCTCTCGGGTCCCACGGCGGTCGCCTCCAACACGACCGTGCTGCCGACCACGCTGCGCGTCGCCATCACCCGGCATCCGTTGATCACGGGGTTGTTGCTGGTCACGCCGTCGCTCGAGATCGAACCGATCCCGCCATCGCCGTCATGGTCTGCGTCGTCCATGAGTTCCTTGGTCGCCATCTGCGCCGCAGCCTCGGCCGCGAGGTCCGCCCGCACTCCGGCCCCGCGCGATGCCGACATCGCCTGGTCCTGCGCGCTCGCCGACACGATCGCCACGCCCAGCATCGACAGCATCACCAACAGCACCAGCGCGAGCACCCCGGCCAACCCGCGCCGCCGCGGATAGCCACGCCTTCCCTGCCCTGCTTTGCTCCGGCTCGGATCCACCATGGGGCCACTCCGCTTGGGGACGCTGAGCCCCTTCAGCCCCCCACCATCGGCCCGCGCGGGCGCCGCGTCTACCCCCGCCGACCCCGCCTGGACACCACGCCCTCGTCAAGACTGCGCAACCCCCAGCCCCGCCGCGTTCCACCACGCGAAAGGTCTGATAAGCTCGCCCGGGAGTTCCCTCGCCCTGAGGGGCCCACGAAGCCTGACGGCCAGCTCAAGACACGAAGGGCTCGCGCCGGAGCCGCGGATCCTCTACCCTGATAGAGTCCACGGTACCCCGGGAGCCCCGCCCATGACGATCCTCGATGTCGAAGTCCTCCGTGCCGCCTGCTGCATCGCCGGCGTCGACCAACAGATCAGCGAGCCGGAGATGAAGGTTCTCGTCGAGATGGCCGACATCGTCGGCGTGGGCCGCGCCTCGCTCACGGCCATGATCAACCGCGCCCGCTCCGACCCCGAGTTCTACAAAGAACAGTTCAGGATGACCCAGAAGGAGCCGGACAGGGCCATCGTCAGCCTCGTCCGCGTCGGTCTCGCCGACGGCCGCATGGGCACCCGCGAAACCCAACTCATCACCCTCTTCGCCCGCAAAGTCGGCCTGGCCCAGAGCCGCATCGACCAACTGCTGGCAGCCGCCCTAGCCGAGGCCGACCCCGCCACGGGCAGCGGCACCGCCGCCCCCGCCACCACCTAACACGGATCGCCGACAACCGTCAGCCTTGCCATGGCCTTGGGTTTGGCTTTGGGTAGCACCTCTCTCCGAGAGGTGTTTGGTTTTCTCCGTGTTCGACCCGTCTCCTCCCGCGTTACCCCGCTCACCCGCACAACCGCCCCGCCGCTTGCCTCTTGCCTCTTGCC
>Ga0105048_10004990_pt1 | contig 21520 bp, 17 predicted proteins | sample MAT05_FD_78382 | JGI IMG/M metagenome (GOLD analysis project Ga0105048, IMG submission 78382) | Freshwater microbial communities from Lake Fryxell liftoff mats and glacier meltwater in Antarctica - MAT-05 | ecosystem: Environmental > Aquatic > Freshwater > Ice > Liftoff microbial mat | place...
AGGATACATGCAAATGTGCTAACGCTGAAGCACAGAATTAACATTTTGCATATTTCGCACCTGCATATCAGCATATTTATTTTATATGGAAAAAAAGTACTGGCAAAATTTTGGAGAGTTAAACCAAACAGAAACTTATCAGGAGAAATCTAAAAATGAGTTTCAGGAAGAACTACTGCCATTAGAAGATTTGGATGGAAAAGGAATAAGTGAGGTAAAAACACCTCGTAGAGATTTTCTTAAATACCTTGGTTTTAGTACAGCAGCGGCAACATTAGCAGCTAGCTGCGATTTACCGGTAAGAAAAGTCGTTCCTTATTTAAATAAGCCAGATAATCTTATTCCTGGTGTTGCCAATTATTACGCCTCTACCTATATCAATGAGGGTGATGTTATTCCGGTAATTGTAAAGCAAATAGATGGAAGGCCTATTAAGGTTGAAGGAAACGAAATTTCTTCTATCACAAACGGCGGAACAAGTGCACAGTCGCAGGCATCTGTTTTAGATTTATATGATAATACCCGTTTACGCTATCCAATGCAAAGTGATGGTAATGAATTTAAGGAAGTAACAAGTTTTGACGCATTTGATAAATTGATAGCTGGTAAAATGAGTACTGTAGCTACAAAGCCAGTAGTTATTTTATCTAGTACTATTAATTCTCCTTCTACTCTACAAATAATTGACGAATTTTTAGCCAAACAGCCTGCCGGAAGTAGATTGGTGCAATATGATGCGGTAAGTTATAGCGGTATGTTATTGGCAAATGAAGCCTGTTACGGTAAAAAGGCAATCCCATCCTATCATTTTGATAACGCAAAGGTTATTGTAAGTATTGGTGCCGATTTTTTAGGAACCTGGTTAAGTCCGGTAGAATTTTCAGGCCAATATGCTAAAAACAGAAAAGTAACAGATAATAAAACTGAAATGAGTCATCATATTCAGTTTGAGGGAACTTTAAGTTTAACCGGTAGTAATGCTGATGATCGTTACATGCACAAACCTTCGGAAAAAGCTTCTGTTGCTTTAGCTTTATTGGCTAAAGTTGGTGGTACAGTAACTGCCCCTTCAATAAAAGATGCTGAACTTAATAAAGGAATAGAAGCTACTGCTAAATTACTCAATGCACACAAAGGCGAGGCCTTGGTAGTGTGCGGAAGCAACGATGTTAATTTACAAATAATTGTAAATGCAATAAACGAAGCGGTTGGCGCAAATGGTAAAACTATTAATTGGGCAGTTACATCAAATTACCGTAAAGGAATAGATGCTGATTTTGTTAAGCTGGTAGATGAAATGAACGCTGGCGCAATTGGCGTTATACTAATTAACGCAACTAATCCTGCTTATAGTTATTACGACGCACAAAAATTTGCCACTGCATTAAAGAAGGTTCCCGTTAGCATTTCTTTTAATGCTACTATGAATGAAACCACTGAGTTATGTAAATTTAGTTGTCCTGCCCCTCACTGGCTTGAAAGCTGGGGAGATGCTGAACCAAAATCTGGTTTTATTAGCTTCATTCAGCCTACTGTAAATCCTCTTTTTAAAACAAGATATTTTCAAACATCTTTATTGAAATGGAGCGGTAGTATAGTTACAGATTATGAAACTTACTTCAAATCATACTGGTCAAAAAAATTAATTGATATAGATACATATAATACTACACTACAGGTTGGTTTCATTAAAGAAACAACTATACCAACTGTAGCTGCTGCATTTAATGCTGGTAAATTGGCAGAAGCGATTGCTACTGTAGCATCAGTAAAAGGCGGCGAATATGAAGTGGTTATTTACCAGAAGGTTTCTGTAGGTACTGGTAGCCAGGCAAACAATCCCTGGTTACAGGAGTTGCCAGATCCTATATCTAAAGTAACATGGGATAACTATGCATTGGTTAGCCCTGCATTTGCAAAAGCAGTTTTAGGCATAGATGTAGCTGAAAACCAACGTGAGGGTGATCGTTATGAAGTAACTCCGGAAAAACCTACTATAAAAATCAAAGCCAATAATAAAGAGATTGAATTGCCGGTATTAATTATTCCTGGTATTCATGCTGCGGTAGTTGCCATTGCAGTTGGTTATGGCCGTCAAAGTGCAAACAAAGAAAAAACTGCGGAGTATATTGGCCGTTCTGCCAATGGTGCTGGAGTTAATGTTTACCCTTTAGTAGGTTTTGATGGCACAGGATTCAGATATTCTGCAGCGGCAACTGTATCCAAAACAGAAAATGTTTATGCATTAGGCCAAACACAGGTACATGGTTCATCTGAAAGCAGACCTGTTGTTTTTGAAACCAGTTTAAAAGCATTTAAGGAAAACCCCAAAGCTGTATTAGCAGAACCAAGGCACGAGAGGGAGATACTTTTGCCTTATGGCGGTACTGATTTTAGAAGAGATGCTACTATTTACCCAGATTTATTGCAAGAAAATCCGGGTATTAAATGGGGAATGAATATAGATTTAAGTACCTGTACCGGGTGTAGTGCTTGTGTGGTAGCCTGTACTGCGGAAAACAATGTTGCTGTAGTTGGTAAAACACAAGTGATTAGAGCACATGAAATGCATTGGCTGCGTATAGATCGTTATTTTACGGGTGATAAAAATAATCCTGATGTAGTCTTTCAACCAATGATGTGCCAGCATTGCGATAATGCGCCTTGCGAAAACGTTTGTCCTGTTGCTGCAACAAATCATAGCAGTGAAGGATTAAACCAAATGACATACAATCGCTGTATTGGTACAAGATATTGTGCAAATAACTGCCCTTTTAAAGTACGTCGTTTTAACTGGTTAGATTATAATGGAGCAGATAGTTTTGCAGATAATCAAGCACCATTGATAGGTGTAGATATGGATGAATCTGTAATGCAAATGAATGATGATTTAACAAGAATGGTGTTAAATCCGGATGTAACGGTTCGTTCAAGAGGTGTTATTGAAAAATGTTCTTTTTGCGTTCAACGTTTGCAAGAGAATAAGTTAATTGCTAAAAAGGCAGAAGATCCATCTTTAATTAGAAATGTGAAGACAGCTTGTATGCAGGCTTGCCCTACCAAGGCAATTAGTTTTGGTAATGTAAACGATCCTGAATGTGATGTTGCAAAATCAAGAAAAGATGATAACAGAACCTTCTATGTATTAGAACAATTGCATGTTTTACCAAACGTTAGCTATATGGCCAAGATTAAAAATACAGAGCGCCATGTAACAAATGAAAAAGAAGAAGAAGGCGAACACAAGGAATCAGGTACTGTTAAAGATGAAAAAATACATGCTTAAATAGTTGTAGTAAGGTCGAATTATTAGTATCAACTTTTAATGTATCTCAGTTATAGCATAAAACCTTTAAGATAATTTAGAAAATATAAAAAAGCTAACAGCTTACTGCTGATAGCTCCAAAGCTTAGAAAAAATATGTCATTATTAAAGTACGAATCGCAAATCAGGGAACCATTGGTTAATGGTAACAAGGATTACCACCAGGTTACTGAAGACATTATCCGACCGATAGAGATGAAACCCACCAGGCTTTGGTACATTGGTTTTTATATCAGTGTTGCTTTATTGCTTTTTGGTGTTTACAGTATATATAGAGAGGTTACTTATGGTATAGGTCAGTGGAATCTTAACAAAACCATTGGATGGGGTTGGGATATTACCAACTTTGTTTGGTGGGTAGGTATTGGACATGCCGGAACACTTATTTCTGCAATCTTATTGCTGTTCCGCCAAGGATGGAGAACAGGTGTTAACCGGGCCGCTGAAGCAATGACAATTTTTGCTGTAATGTGTGCCGGTCAATTTCCTATTTGGCACATGGGTAGAGTTTGGATGGCATTCTTTGTATTACCTTATCCAAATAGCCGCGGTCCTTTGTGGGTAAATTTTAACTCACCATTGTTATGGGATGTATTTGCAATTTCTACTTACTTCACAGTTTCCCTGTTATTTTGGTACTCAGGTTTGTTGCCAGATTTGGCTACAGTAAGAGATAGAGCAAAAACCAAGTTGCGCAAACTTTTATATGGTGTAGCATCATTTGGATGGACGGGTAGTACTAAACACTGGCAGCGTCATGAAAGTCTTTCGTTGGTTTTAGCAGGGTTGAGTACTCCATTGGTATTATCTGTACATACTATTGTATCATTTGATTTTGCCACTTCGATAGTACCAGGTTGGCATACTACAATATTTCCCCCCTACTTTGTTGCCGGTGCAATCTTTAGCGGATTTGCAATGGTGCAAACACTTATGATTATTTTAAGAAAGGTTTTTGCTTTAGAAGACTATATTACATTGGGTCATATTGAAGCAATGAATAAAGTAATTGTATTAACAGGTTCCATTGTTGGTATTGCTTACATTACTGAATTGTTTATTGCCTGGTATGGACAAAACCCCTATGAGTGGTATGCGTTTAAAGAAAATAGAGCTAACCTGTTCAGTCCTTATGGATGGAGTTATTGGTTAATGATGTTTTGTAACGTAGTATCTCCGCAAATGTTTTGGTTTAAAAAGTTAAGAAGGAACATAGGCTTTACTTTTTTTATGAGTGTTATTGTAAATATTGGTATGTGGTACGAAAGGTTTGTAATTATTGTAACCTCTACCTACAGAGACTATTTACCATCAAGCTGGAGTACATACTACAGTCCTTCCATTTATGAAATTGGATTCTATCTTGGAACATTTGGGTTGTTTTTCACCTGTTTCTTCTTATTTGCAAAATACTTTCCAGTAATAGCTGTGGCAGAAATTAAAAGTATCTTAAAAACAACGGGAGAAAGTTATAAACACAAAATGACCGAACTGGAAAAATCAGATTCTGATAAATTCTATATAGAAGAAGTAGAGCATGCGCACTAAACTTAATTTTTGTAAAAATATTTGAGAATAGTTCTTTATACATTTAAAACAAGCTTACGGTAAATGCCAGTAAGTTTAAAGATTAAAATATATGGCTGGAGGAATAAAAAAATTTGTAGTTGGCTGCTTTGATGATGAAGCAATATTGTTTCCTGCGGTGAAAAAAGTAAGAAAAGCAGGTTATAAAATACATGATGTTTACACACCTTTTCCTGTGCATGGTTTAGATCATGCAATGGGTTTAAGAGAAACAAGTTTGCATACCGCTGGTTTTATTTTTGGAATTACCGGAACTACAACTGCACTCACCTGCATGAGCTGGATTTTGACCAAAGATTGGCCTTTAAATATAGGCGGAAAACCACATTTTGCATTACCAGCATGGATTCCTATTACTTTTGAGTTAACTGTTTTATTTGCTGCTGTTGGCATGGTACTAACATTTTGTTACTTGTGTCAATTATCGCCTTTTGTGAAAAAGCATCACTTTCATGCAAGAGCTACAGACGATTTATTTGTAATGGCAATTGAGTGTACAGATAAAACAAATGATTTGGCCGTACAGGCTTTTTTAGAAACGGCTGGGGCAAAAGAAATAAATGTGCAACATGCAGAAACCGGCTGGTGGATTGGAAGGTACGACAGAGAACAAAAATTATACAGAGACGACGAAAAAGGGTACTAATTTCCTTACCAATAAAGTAAGATTTACAATAATTATATTTATCTGATAAATGAAAAAAATAACAAACTTAACTGCATTTTTAATTATTCTAATTATTTTCAGCAGTTGTGACAATATAAAACGTAATCCGGGAACAATTTATATGCCGGATATGACCTATAGCAGGGCTATTGAAACGTATGTAAACTTAGATTCTTCCATTTTTACTACAGACCCTAATAAAATTGGTAAGGAAATATTTTACAATGCTAAGCCCGTACCTGGTACAATGCAGCTAGGAGATCTGGCAGATTATACTTTGCCTGATGATAGTGCCGGGTATGCAATGAGTGCTCAAATTAAAAATCCTTTGCAGCCACTTACCCGAAAAGATAGTTTAGAGGCCTCAAGGTTGTATAACATAAATTGTGGAATTTGTCATGGTGCCGAGGGTAAAGCAAATGGTCCGTTATCTAGCAAAATTGGGGCAATTGCAAATTTAACCATTGAGCAGTATGTTAAAATGGCTGATGGAACAATGTATCATTCTTTATACTACGGAAAAAATAATATGGGAAGCTATGCATCTCAACTCAGTAGAAAACAAAGATGGCAAATGGTTCAATACATACGCACTTTACAACCAAAGGCTACTGTAGATGGAGCTAAAAGTATAGCAGCAGTTGCTACCGCTGCAACTGATAGCACAAAAATGACAAAATAAAAAGTTTCAATTGTATTCGTTTATTTATATTAATAAAACTTTAAGAAGCGAATTACCTTAAAAAAAAGTTTAAATGAACCATTCATTCGAGTTACCAGGTACTTATAAAAAATGGACAATAGGTTTAATTATTGTTGGTGCAATAGCTTTGTTATATGGCTTAATAATGTTCCACCCATTTGAACATGCAGGCCATGGTGCAAACGTAAATGGCACCCGGTTTTGGTCAGTATTATTGCAAAACAGCGTTTTTTGGCTTTTAGTAGTAAATGCAAGTATGTTTTTTATTGGCGTAACTACCCTTGCTATGGGTGGTTGGCAGGTAGCCTTGAGGCGGGTGCCGGAGGCTATATCTAGTGTAGTTCCTGTTTTGGGCATAATCTGTTTCTTAATTTTAATGACAATTGTTTGGGGCGGTCATGATGATATTTATCATTGGGTTAATAAAGAAACAGTTGCAGCCGATAAAATCCTGAACGGAAAAAAAGGTTTTTTAAACCCTGTTTTCTTTACAGTGTTTAGTGCTATAACAATTTTCTTGTGGTGGTTTTTAGGCCATAAGTTACGTTCCTTAAGTTTGGAAAGTGACAAAAATGGCCCAATGGATTACGAAAGTGGAAAAAAATGGATAAATAAGAACATACTGTGGGCTTCTTTGTTTATAGTTTACTTTGGGTTATCTGTTGGATCAACCATACCGTGGTTATGGATTATGAGTATAGATGCACATTGGTATAGTACAATGTTTAGCTGGTACACATTTGCAAGTTCATTTGTTTCTGGTATGTCTTTAATTGCATTGTTTATTGTTTTTTTAAAAAATAGAGGACAATTAGAGTACGTTACTGAAGAGCATTTGCACGACATAGGTAAATTTATGTTTGCATTTTCTATCTTCTGGACTTATTTATGGTTTTCTCAGTATATGCTAATTTGGTACGCAAATATTCCAGAAGAAACAGGATATTTTAAAATAAGAGTGCAAGGGCCGTTTCGTGGAATATTCTTTTTAAATCTGGTTATTAATTTTTTATGTCCTTTTTTAATATTGATGAAAAAGGCTGCAAAAAGAAATTATACAATGATAACTGTAATGGCCGTTTTAATCATATTCGGTCATTGGATAGATTTTTGGCAAATGGTTATGCCTGGCACCTTACAAGAGAAGGCCGAGTTAATGCCTTTTGAATTTGGAATTGCTATATTATTTGTAGGTATTATTATGTGGAGGGTAGGTGCTTATTTCGCAAGCCATCCGCTTACTTCCAAAAATCATCCTTTTTTAAAAGAAAGTATGATACATCACACTTAAAAGGTTTTTTGTAAAATTTATTAAACAAAAAAACAGAATAACAACAACAGTAAATAATTTTGAATCATGACTGAGATTTTGTTGATAGCAATAGTATTAATGATTTTTGTTGTAATCTTTCAGATTGCAAAAGCAAGCGAATATGTTAGTGTTTTAAAAGGAGAGGAAAAATCCCGAAAACAAAACAATAAGATTAACGCATTTATGTTAATTAGTTTCCTGGTTTTGGGATTGGCCGGTGTTTGGTGGTGTAATGATTTGTATTATGGTAAAACATTATTTCCCCAGGGAGCTGCATCTGACCATGGTGAAAAAATTGATTTAATGTTATACATAACAATCGGTGTAACGGGTGTAGTATTTCTTATAACCCAAGTGCTTTTGTTTTGGTTTTCATTTAAATACCAGGAGAATGATAATAGGAAGGCTTATTATTTTCCCCACAATACAAAACTTGAATTGATTTGGACAACAGTTCCAGCTATATTTTTAACTGTTTTAGTAGTTTTCGGATTAAAATATTGGTTTAAAATGACTGGGGAGGCACCTAAAGATTCTGTAATTGTTGAAGTAACCGGTCATCAGTTTGGCTGGGAATTTCGTTATCCTGGTACTGATAAAATATTGGGAAAAAAGAATTACAAACTCACAAAAGGTGCTAATAGTTTAGGTGTAGATTTTTCTGATCCGGCAAGCTTAGACGATTTGCACGTTAACGTTACAATGCATTTACCTGTTGGTAAACCAGTAAAATTAGTAATTAATGCTCAGGATGTGTTGCATGATGTAGGGTTACCGCATTTTCGACTTAAAATGGATGCAGTTCCGGGAATTCCAACTACTATGTGGTTTACGCCTTTGTACACCACTGAACAAATGAAGGCAAAAACTGGAAATCCTAATTTCACATATGAAATAAGCTGTGATCAAATGTGTGGTAAAGGACATTTCTCTATGAGAGGGATGATTATTGTAGAATCTGAAGAAGATTACAATAAGTGGATCGCAAGTCAACAACCGGAGTATTTTACGATATTTCCTGATAAAAAACCAAAATCACCAACAGATCCAATTGCCGATACAACAAACAAACAAGTAAAACTAGCGGCTATTTTGCCCACCGTTAAATAAATCTTAGAAAAGATAGAACTATGAGTAACACTTTAATACTTCAAGATACCGTTTCGCCCGGTATAAATGATGTTCATCATGAGCATGTTCATCACGAAACCTTTATATCAAAATATGTATTCAGTCAGGATCATAAAATGATTGCAAAACAGTTTTTAATAACTGGAATGATTTGGGCAATTATAGGTGGACTTTTTTCTGTTTTATTCCGTTTACAATTGGGATACCCTGATTCAACCTTTCCTTTCTTGGAAGATTTGTTAGGACACTGGGCAAAAGGTGGCAAGCTTCAGCCCGAGTTTTATTATGCTTTGGTTACAATGCATGGTACTATATTAGTGTTTTTTGTACTTACAGCCGGTTTGAGCGGAACATTTGCAAACTTTTTAATCCCATTGCAAATTGGTGCAAGAGATATGGCTAGTCCTTTGCTTAACATGTTAAGTTATTGGTTTTTCTTTTTGTCATCTATTATAATGTTTTCTTCTTTGTTTGTACAGACTGGACCTGCAAGCGGTGGTTGGACTATTTATCCACCACTTAGTGCCTTAGGCGATGCTTCAAGTGGTTCAAAAATAGGTATGGATTTGTGGTTGGTGAGTATGGCTATGTTTATAATAAGTTCATTGTTGGGTGGTTTAAACTATATCTCAACCATACTTAATTTACGTACCAAAGGAATGAGTATGACAAGATTACCATTGTCTATCTGGGCATTATTTTTCACTGCTGTTTTAGGGGTACTTTCTTTTCCTGTTTTATTATCTGGCGCTATTTTATTATTATTTGATAGAAACCTGGGTACTAGTTTCTTTTTGAGTGATATAGTTATAGCTGGAAAGATTTTGCCAAACGAAGGCGGAAGTGCAATTTTATTTCAGCATCTATTTTGGTTTTTAGGTCATCCGGAAGTATACATAATCTTGTTACCGGCGATGGGTATGTCCTCCGAAATTATATCTGTCAATAGTCGTAAACCAATTTTTGGTTACATGGCAATGGTAGGGTCATTGTTTGCAATAGCAATTCTTGCTTTTTTAGTGTGGGCACATCACATGTTTGTAACGGGTTTAAATCCTTTTCTTGGAGCATTTTTTGTGTTACTAACTCTATTGATTGCAGTACCTTCTGCTATTAAAGTGTTTAACTGGCTTACTACATTGTGGAGGGCAAATATTAGGTTCACACCTGCAATGCTTTTTGCAATTGGGTTTGTTAGTATGTTCATTAGCGGAGGTTTAACTGGTATTTTTTTGGGTAATTCCGCTTTAGATATTCATTTACATGATACTTATTTTGTAGTTGCGCATTTTCATATTGTAATGGGTGTTGCATCATTTTTTGGAATGTTTGCTGGTGTATACCACTGGTTTCCAAAAATGTATGGCCGTTATTTAAATAATACGTTAGGGTATATTCACTTTTGGGTTAGTATAATTGGTGCCTACTTAATTTTTTGGCCTATGCATTACGAAGGTTTAGCTGGTATGCCACGCCGTTATTATGATTTTTCTATGTGGGAATCATTTAAAATGTTTGCAGGTTTAAATCAATTCATAAGCTTTATTTCTATGATTGTATTTGTAGTACAATTGCTATTTGTTTTTAATTTCTTTTATAGCATTTTTAAAGGAAGAAAAGTTACGAGTCTTAATCCTTGGGGTAGCAATACGTTGGAGTGGACAACACCAATTCGTCCGGGACACGGAAACTGGCCTGGTGAAATTCCTGAGGTGCATCGTGGTGCGTATGATTATGGTAAAGACGGTAGAGAATTTATATCGCAGGTTGAGCCAGTTGGTGAAAATGAAAGTGCTCATTAGTGGTTATTCTTAATATTATAATTTAGGTGTAGTGCTTTAGATATATAGTTGTAAATTAATTTTTAGAACTATTTATTTAAAGCCTTAAAAAAGTAATGAATAACAAAGAAGTTGGCAAAAACGGACAGATTTCGTTTGTTCTTGCAAGTAAAGTAAAAGATTATTTTCAGTTAATTAAGTTCACATTAAGTTTCATGGTAGTTTTTAGTACTATTGTGAGCTTTCTGATAGCTCCTAATGAATTGCACTTTACAAGACATAGATTACTATCAGTTCTTTTACTTTTTTTAGGTGGTATGTTAATTACAGGTTCTGCCAATGCAATCAATCAGGTTATCGAAAAGGATACAGATGCTATAATGAAGCGAACATCCGGAAGGCCTGTTGCAAGCGGTAGGATGAGTGTACAGGAAGCAACCTTTTTCGCAATAACTGCTGGTTTGTCAGGTATTGTATTATTATGGGTCTATTTTAATTATCAATCAGCTTTAATCGGATTATTTAGTCTTTTGTTATATGGGTTTGTTTATACGCCCTTAAAAAAAGTAAATTCAATAGCCGTTCTTGTAGGAGCAATACCTGGGGCATTACCTTGTTTAATTGGCTGGATTGCAGCTTATGGTAATGGTACTATTAGTTGGAGTGGAGCATGGATATTATTTGGCATTCAATTTTTATGGCAATTTCCGCATTTTTGGGCAATAGCATGGTTGGCACATAAGGATTATACAACAGCGGGTTTTAAGTTGTTACCAGGCGATAAAGGGCCTTCTAAATTTACTGCGCTACAAACAATTATTTATAGTGCACTTATGATTCCGTTCGGCTTTTTGCCATATTTCTTTAACATAGCAGGATTATTTAGTTTGTGGGTACTGTTGTTTTGTAATATTTGTATGGTTCTGTTTAGTATAAATCTTTTTATAAAAATGGATTTAAAAAGTGCCAGAATTGTAATGTTTGGTTCTTATTTTTATTTAATGATTGTTTTATTGGCATTATTTGCTAATAAAATTGAGTATATTAACTAATTTTGTTGAAGTCCTTTTATAAACACACAATATTTTACTATTGTCTGTTTGAGTTAATTTTTTAAATCTGATATTATTGAAATGGGGATATTGGCAATGGAACAAAAAAAAAGAATACATCCACATAAATTTACATTGTGGGTTGGTATAGCAAGCATGTTAATGATGTTTGCAGGATTTACAAGTGCTTACATTGTAAAACGTAACCAGGCTAATTGGTTTTCTTTTGAGTTGCCTGCTACATTTTGGTACAGTACTTTGGTTATTTTGTTAAGCAGTTTTACATTGTGGGTAGCGGGCAATAAATTTAAAAGACGTGAAATGTCTTCATATAGGAGCTATATAGTTACTACTTTTTTACTTGGTTTATTCTTTGTTGCATTACAGTGTTTGGGTTTTTATGCTCTTACAAAAAATGGATTACCCTTACAAAAAAATGTATCGGTCTCATTTTTATACATAATAGTTGGGGTGCATGGGTTACATGTATTGGGTGGAATTGTTGCTTTATTTGTAATGTTTATTAAGGCTTTTAGTAACAAAGTAAGGAGTTATGATGCTATACCACTAGAAGTTGTAAGCACGTATTGGCACTTTGTTGATTTCTTATGGATTTATTTGCTAATTTTCCTAGTATTAATTAGATAAGTTCATTTCTTATATTTGTTCAGAATTTTTATATCAGAATTTTAAATTAGCTTATGTCAACAGCAGCAGTACAACAAGAAAATAAATGGTGGAGTGGTGGAAAAAGTCCATTTAATGCCAGTTACGGCAAAGTAATGATGTGGTATTTTTTAATGAGTGATGCTTTTACATTTGGTGCTTTTTTAATAAGCTACGGAACGATACGTTTTAGTCAAAATCATTGGGTAGATCCAAATCACGTATTTAATTCTTTTCCTTTTGCAGGCCATGCTAATTTGCCATTAGCTTTTGTAAGTTTAATGACCTTTATCTTAATAGCTAGTTCTGTAACAATGGTTTTGGCAGTTCATGAAGGGCATAAAATGAATAAGGCAGGTGTAGAAAAGTTCATGTTGTGGACAATTCTTGGTGGTATTTGTTTCCTTGGTTGTCAGGCTTGGGAATGGACACATTTACTTACAGCGCAGCACGAAGTATTGGTTGATGGAAAAATTGAGTTGTGGAACACTACTGTAGCTCATAACCCTTTTGGCCCCGAAGTAATGTTTAATGGCAAAGTAGTTGCGACACCTGGCCCAATAGCATTTGGTAGTTACTTCTTTGAAATTACTGGTTTCCACGGTTTTCATGTATTTAGTGGTATTATTATAAACATTGTCATGTATATAAAGGCTAAAATGAATCACTTTGAGCAGCGGGGTCATTATGAAATGATTGAGAAAGCAGGATTATACTGGCATTTTGTAGATCTTGTGTGGGTTTTTGTTTTCCTTTGTTTTTATCTAATCTAATTAATTTATAAAATTACATACAAATTAAGTATTATGTCATCATCTTTATCATCATCCGAAATTTCATTTCAGCCGGAGCACAGTGATAGCACTAAGCCAATTTGGAAAACCTTTTGGATTTTATCAGCTTTAACAATAGGTGAATTAATTATCGGTCTATTTATTTACAATATTCATAAGGGTGAAAATCCTAATGCTACATTGGTGCTTGCTTTTAAAGGCATGGTTTGCATTTTAACATTAGCCAAAGCTTATTATATTGTTGCTGTTTTTATGCATTTGGGAAGCGAAATTCGTAATTTAATTATGACCATCCTGGTTCCACTCTTTTTGTTTATCTGGTTTATTATAGCCTTTTTGTGGGATGGTAATAGTTGGAAAAACCTACGTAATAGATACAACGGTGTAAATGCAGTACAAACAGAACAATCAACTCCTGCTGCCAAAGAGAAAGGTGCTAAAGATTAATAAATACTATTTATATATTATTAAACCATCGGCCAGCTTATTTGGTCCGGTGGTTTTTTTTTAACCTTACAGTCATTTAAAAAACATGAATAAAAAAGCGATTCTGGGTTTGATGCTAGCTATTTTCTTGCCACTAACAGGATACTATTTTGTAAAATTTTATAGTAAAGACGCAATACACATGCCTCGTCGTTATTTTTTTGATAGCGTTACAATGGTAGAGAAAAATGGGAAAATATTACCTGATACCATTTGGCACCATGTAAAAAACATACAATTTATTAATCAGCTTGGTAAAAAAGTTTCATTAGACTCCTTAAAAGGTAAAATTCTGGTAATAAACTTTTTTTTCAGCAGATGCCCTGCTGTTTGCCCCGGCCTTGCTAAGAGTATGAAAAAATTACAGGATTCCTATACTAACAGTAAAGATAGTATCGTTCAGTTTATATCAGTGAGTATAGATCCTGCCCATGACTCAGTTGTACAACTGAGAAATTTTGCAGATAAATTTACTTTCAATCATGATAGTTGGTGGTTTGTAACTGGCGATAAAAAAGAAATTTATGATTTTGCTTTAAATGAAATAAAGGCAAGTATAGCAGATACAGAAGTAGATTCAGCCTTTATTCATACAGAAAACTTTTTCTTATTAGACAAAGACAGGGTTGTTAGAGGGTGGTACAATGGTTTTGATACAGTAAAGCAAGCACAGTTAGTAAAAGATATACCCTTACTATTGCTGGAGAAAACAAAAAAGAGGCCTTTTAGCCAATTTGTGAAAGAACTATTTGGAGGGTAAAATGCTCCCATACATTTGACCCTATTTTCATTATTTTAATTTTTATTAATTACCACAATGCTTACACCTACTCTTCAAAAAAATGACTCTAAAGCTAAATGGCTTATAGGTATTTTTTCTATTATTGTTTTTATGGCTGTTGTATTGTTGGGTAAGTACAACCTTGCTGGTAAAGTACAATTACCTTTTGATGTACATACTTTTGCACTTGCTAATGCCATTATAAATGCAACCGTGGCCCTGCTGTTAGTAAGTGGTTTACTGGCGGTAAAACAACACAATTATGCGTTGCATAAAAAAATAATGTTATCTGCTTTGTTTTTATCCGTGTTGTTTTTGGTTTCGTATATATGCCACCATTTGTTGGCGGGTGAAACCGCTTATGGAGAAACTGATGGAATCAAAGGTCTTTCAACAGAAGAACTTTCAGGCGCAGGTACAGGTAGAAAGGTTTATTTATTAATATTACTTACCCATATTCCCCTTGCTGCAATTGGTTTGCCATTTATACTCTTGGCTGCCTACAGAGCCCTGACAGGAGAATATGAAATGCATAAAAAAATTGTTAGAATAATATGGCCGCTGTGGTTTTATGTAGCAGTAACAGGCGTGGTTGTTTATTTAATGATAAGTCCTTATTACAAATAAATATAACCATCATCTAACTAAACAGGTATTCCACATCAGCTTTACTAAGTGCTTTTACAAAATGTGCATCGTCGCTAATCAGCTCGTTTGCTAGTTTGCGTTTGCGTTCCTGCAACTGCAATATTTTATCTTCAATAGTGTCTATACATATCATCCTGTAAGCAAAAATATTTTTTGTTTGGCCAATACGATGTGTACGGTCAATTGCCTGTTGCTCTACCGCCGGATTCCACCACGGATCAACAATGTACACATAATCTGCTGCCGTTAAATTTAATCCTACACCGCCAGCCTTTAAGGATATAAGAAATACCCTGCATTTATCATTATTCTGAAAATTTTCTATGGCCTTTTGCCGGTCGTTTATTCCGGTGCTGCCATCAAAATATTCATAAGGAATACCATCTTCCTGTAACCTTGCTCTTATCAATGCAAGCATACCTAAAAACTGTGAGAATACAAGTGCTTTATGTTCACCAATGTTTTCTGTAATTTCCCTGGTAAGTTCGTCAAGCTTAATACTATTGTTAGGAAACTTTTCTTCTTCGTTTAAAATAGCCGGGCTGTCGCATATCTGCCGTAGTTTCATTAAACCCTGTAATATGGTTAATTGCGATTTATCGATGCCCTGCTGATCGATGGTACCCATAATCTTATCCCGGTAACTATTGCGGTAAGCATCATAAATTTTACGTTGCTCTTTTTCCATTTCGCAAAATAAAATGGTTTCTGTTTTTTCGGGTAAATCTTTGGCAACCTGCTCTTTAGTACGCCTAAGTATAAAGGGGAATAACAATTTTCTTAAGTGATCTTTTTGTACCTGCTCGCCAAATTTATCAATGGGTGTAGCAAATTCATTTCTAAAAAAATCCATGCTACCCAATAAACCGGGGTTAAGAAAATTCATTTGGGCAAAAATATCGAAGGTGTTATTTTGTAATGGGGTACCACTCATGCACACCTTGTTTTTAGCGTTTAACAAACAAGCTGCTTTGGTAACTTTTGAAGACGGGTTTTTAATAGCCTGGCTTTCATCTAATACCACATAATCAAAATTAATTTTCATTATTACCTGAATATCACTTCGCAAAGTACCGTAGGTAGTAATAATAATGTTTGCTTTTTGCATTTCGGCCAAATCTCTTGTACGCATGCTGCCGTGATGTATAAGCCATGTAAGCCCCGGGGTAAACTTCTTTATTTCATTTTGCCAGTTAAAAATAAGTGTTGTAGGACAAATTACAATACTCATTAAATTGCCTTCGGTTGTTTTATAATGCTGCAACATGGCTAAAGCCTGTACTGTTTTGCCCAAACCCATATCATCTGCCAAAATTCCACCACAGCCTACATCATTAAGGTAACTAAGCCATTGAAAACCGGCTGTTTGGTAAGGACGCAATATTGGTTGAAGATTTTCTGGTGCAGTTATTTCCGGAATGTTTTTAAACTCCCTCAGTTTTAAAAACTTTTCATCAAGATTAAAACTAATTTCTGTTGCTTCTTTATTTTCATACAGCTCATCAATAACACTCATGTGGTATTTACTCAGCCTCAGCTTATCTGTTTTGCCATCACCAACCTTAAATAAAAGAGCATATTTTTTTAGCCATTCATCTGGTAAAATACCAAGGGAGCCATCGCCCAATTGTACAAATGATTGTTTAGATGCCAATGCTTTTTTAATATCAGCTATACCAACCCTTTGCCCTTCAAAATCTATCTCTACTTTAGCATCAAACCAATCTAACCCGCTACTTACATGAATGTGAGTAGTAGGCCTTGCTGTATTAAATCTAAAGTTTCTAAGTGCATCAAATCCAAAAACCGGCACTTTTTGTTCCTTCATTGCATCTACAAACAAAAAGAACCAATTGTTTCTTAACACATCGGCACCTTTAAGCACAAGGCTATTACCTTCCTGTGGCCTTATAAATTGTGAATGTAGCGATGAAAGAGTATCCATAAAGCGATGCTCTATTTCTTTATTGCGGTGTACAATTAATATTTTATCTCCATCGGGTACTGTAATGGTATCTTTATCATTGGCCTTTGTTTCAAAACCTTTGTAGCTAAAAATTGGTTGAAATACAAGGTAATCTCCTTTTTCCTGCAACATCAGTTTTACTTCAGGCTCTCCGCTTTTTATTTCTTTTATAAGCGTTTTATCAAACTCTACCAGGTATTCTTTAGTAAGCGGCATGATGGTTTTTTGCATCTGTTGCGCCCAGTTTTCTTTGCTTAATTTAATATGGCCGTTTTTGATAAATTTATCTGCCTGTAAAATATCTTCTGGTTTTTGCCATAGATACAAAAGGTGGTTATACAAAAAAAGAATACTGCTTGTGCATTCATTTTCCGTTATTGGCTGCTCTGCTCCATTAATGTGAAACCTGCACTGCAACTCAAAATGATCATCCTGAGCTACTATTTTAAACCGTGGTGCAATTAAGGTTTCACTTAAAGAAACATCAACCAAATTTTCAGTTTTAAAAACTTTATTTTCTGGCAATAAAAACACAAAAGGGTTTTGCGCCTGCTCTTCAAATATTTTTTTAAGTTTTGGATGCAGGTATTCTGTAATGAGTGATTTTGTCTCGTCTGGTAATTCATCACCATCTGTTTGTATTATATTTTCCCAAATACCGCTAAATGGCGAGTTACGATTTAGGTATTTATTTACTTCAGATGCTTGTAGTTTTCTAATTTGCTGAAGCAACATTTTATCCTCTTCGCTAAAAACTTCTGTGTTTACATATTTAGTTAAATCAAGCTTTTCTGTTTTACCAAAATACTTAACACTATTCTCATCAGCATCACCCTGTATGGCATCTGCAGTAAAATATGGATAGATAATAGCGTTAAAGTTAAAAACCAATCCCAATTTTTTGGTAGGTGCTGCTTCTGCTTCATCATCGGTAGAATTTACTGATTTTGCAAAAGTTTGTTCTTGTAAATAAGCAGGTTTAACAACCGGTGCGGTTGGTGATACTCTTTTTATTGATGTATCCAATACTTTTAAAAAAGGTTTGCCTTCTTTATAAATAAATTCAAACTTATTACTAATATCATCATCTAAACTATATCCATATATCTGTAATAATTTATTTTTATCTTTATCCCAATTGCGAATACTATCAAAATAATAACTGCCATAATTTTTAAAAAGCTGTAAAAAAAGTGCGGTTTTATGCACACAAAGTAAATGCTCATCTTCATTGCATTTACAGGATGTGTCAAAATTGCGCTCATCATTTTTTTGTAGTACAAGTGGGTAGCTCTCTTCATCTACAACCAATTCAGCTTCTACCCTTTCATTTGCTGCTACAATAATAGTTGCCTTTGATGTAAGCAGTAAGTTTTCTGCTGCTTCATATATTTCCATTGATGCTAATACCCTTATCACTTTAAGGTCTATATGCTTCATTTTAGCAACAGTATGCCGTTGGTTGTATTGAATAACACTGCCGCCAAGCATATTTTTATCCATAAGCTCCTGCAACTGTAACATTGCTGCTGCTTCATGGCGGCAAATATCGCCCAGGTTGTAGGGGCAACTACAGCGCATTGATATGTTTTGCGGATCGTTATATTGCTGTATGTTTACTTTATAATAAGTACTGTAGGTGTCGTCTTTTACTCTAAAGTTTACGGCATTCATCAACTCGTCATGCTCAACAAGCTCTACATATCCGCTAGCATGAATTTTTTTTCCTCTGCGGATTACTTCATCAGAACCTGCGTTGTAAACGTATTTAATTAAATGCGATAATGCCAAGTGATAAAAGATTTTATAAGTACTTCTAAATAAAAATATTGCCCTTATGCGCAATGCAAAAAAGGCAATTTGCAAAAGTAACGTAAAATAAGGAAGGGGAAATTGCCTGTTGAAAGTTTATTTAAAAAGTAACATCACTTTATCAGCAATTTGCCACCTACATATAATGGTAATACATTGGCAGTGTTTGGTGTAAGGCAAAAGCGGATATCTTCTATTAATCCAAACCGTGATACAAGACGATGATAATGTGTTAGCTGTGGCGCAAAGTTGTACAGGTTATCGTTATGTTGCTCATACATAGAATTAGCTACAAGGCTGCTATCGCAATGAATAGTAAAGTGATCTTTTACCTTGCTAATAACGGCACCTGCAAATAAAGTGTCTTCTACATTAAATCTATCTTTCCAGCCGGCACAACCCAATACTACATTTTTATTTTCTTTTATTATAAAATCACATACTGCCGAAAGGTTAGGAAAAGAACCTGTAATAATGGTAGAGGCATTATTATCTAAAGCCATTTGTAATAATCTTGTACCATTGGTAGTAGTAAGTACTAAGGTTTTGCCTGCAATAAATTCTTTGCTGTATTCGAGTGGAGAGTTGCCGTGCTGTAAACCTGGTGCAATTTGTCCATCACGCTCGCCTGCTGCAATAGCACCTAAGCTTGTGCTTATGTCAATGGCTTTTTCTACAGTATCAACCGGAATAATACACTCAGCACCATTATACAAAGCAGATGCAATAGTACTGGTAGCCCTAAACACATCAATAACAACTACTATGGCAGAAGACAAATTGTACAAATGAAGCAAAGCAGGCGAAAAACAGGTAGTAAGCGTTGGTTTTAATTGTGTCATTTTAGTTGGTTTCTAAAGTAAATAATGCGGTGAGGCATTTATTATTGTAAAAATTATGTGGAAATAAAAGGAACTAAAAATAGAGGTTTGTTATATCAATATTGCTTTCCATTTCATTGTTTCTGCATAATCTTTAATCACTTCATTCCGGTTTTTTAACAATGTTGCCATGTATTGTTGTAAGTAAATTTTATTTATCAAATTCCCCAGCATACCAAAAGGACTTTCAAATTCCACAACATCTATCATAATTGTACCATTATCTACAGGTTTAAAATGATGCTCATGACAAAAACTTTTAAAATCACCCTGTATCATTTCGTCTGTGAATGCAACAGGGCTTTGCATACTTGTAATTTTTGAAGTGAACCTTCTTTGTTTAAAAAGATGTTTAGCTTGCCAGGTAACAGTTTCGCCAGCTTTAATAAGTCCATTTATTACTCCATCTATAGCCTGCTCATTTGTGTGAGCAGTAGAAATTTTATGCAGATTAATGCTTCTGCTTAAATCGAATACCCTTTGCACAGGAGCCGAAATAAATGTGGTTAAAAGAATTTTAGACATTTGATTCATTAAAAAAGGAAAACTGACACCAGGATATTTGAGCGTGTTTGGGTAAGTAAATTATTTCCATGGTTATACAGCACCAGTATAATTACCACCTATATAATAATTGTTTATCAATTAAGCAAAGGGCATTTTTACAACTTTAGCTCTAATTAAAGTATTGCGGATGCTGATGAATATTTCGGTATCGGTAACGGAATATTTTACATCAACATAACCCATACCAATAGCTTTACCCAATGATGGTGACTGTGTGCCAGAAGTAACATTGCCAATTATAGATCCATCAAAATCTTTTATTTCATGGTCATGGCGGGCAATTCCCCTTTCCATCATCTCAAAACCTACCAGTTTTTTTGTAACTCCTTCTGCTTTTTCCTCTTCAAAATAGGCACGGTTGGTAAAATCTTTAGAAAATTTGGTAATCCAACCAAGGCCTGCTTCTAATGGTGATGTAGTGTCATTAATATCATTTCCATATAAGCAAAAGCCCATCTCTAACCTCAATGTATCTCTTGCACCCAGCCCAATAGGTTTAATACCTGTTGCTTTACCTGCTTCAAAAATAGCATCCCAAATTTTTTCTGCATTGCCGGGTAAATCTTCAAAATAAATTTCAACCCCGCCTGCACCAGTATAGCCGGTAGCACTTATTATTACATTTTGTACCCCAGCAAACTCTCCTCTTGTAAATGTATAATACTTTAAATTCATGATGTCCATTGCTGCCAATGGCTGTAAAATTTTAGTTGCATTAGGGCCCTGTATTGCCAATAAACAAGTGTTATCGCTAATATTGTGCATCTCTACATTATCAGTATTAAATTTAATAATCCAGTTCCAGTCTTTTTCAATATTACTGGCATTTACCACCAACATGTAAGCCTTATTTTCTTCCAGGCAATACACAAGCAAATCATCTACTATACCACCATCATTATTGGGCAGGCAACTATATTGAGCTTTGCCTTTGGTAAGTTTACTTGCATCGTTGGTTGTTACTCTTTGAATTAAAGCAAGCGCATTATCACCTTTTAATATAAACTCTCCCATGTGGCTTACATCAAATACGCCGGCATTATTGCGTACAGCAGCGTGTTCATCATTAATACCTGTATAACTAATGGGCATATTATATCCTGCAAATTCGGCCATTTTAGCGCCAAGTGCAATATGTTTTGCAGTAAAGGGAGTGCTTTTCATCTAGTAAAATTATTTAATTAATAATGCGCAAAAGTAAATGAAAATTAGTGGATGAAAGATTGCGTTAAAACAAAGTGAGTTTTAAAAATCAACAGCATGTAGCTAATGCAATGTTTTAAAGATTTAATTCAAAAACGTACTACCTACTTTATAATTTTGATTAGTATTAACTTACACGGCAGGGCGTTATAAACGGC
>Ga0105048_10004991_pt1 | contig 21517 bp, 16 predicted proteins | sample MAT05_FD_78382 | JGI IMG/M metagenome (GOLD analysis project Ga0105048, IMG submission 78382) | Freshwater microbial communities from Lake Fryxell liftoff mats and glacier meltwater in Antarctica - MAT-05 | ecosystem: Environmental > Aquatic > Freshwater > Ice > Liftoff microbial mat | place...
GGCCGACCGGCTGACCGCCCCGCCGGACGACGTCCGCGCGCCGCGGCTGCCGTTCCCGGTCGTCGGCATCGGGGCCAGCGCCGGCGGGCTGGAGGCGTACACCGAGTTCCTCCAGGCGTGCCCACCCGGAACGCGGCCTGGCCGCGCGCCCAGAGGGCCACCTGCTCGGGTGCGTCGATCGCCCCAACGGCCGCGGCGAACCGCAGGAGCGTGTGCAGCCCGAGGAGCAGGTTGGCGACGATGTCCGGGGTGCGCGCGTGGGGGAACCGGCCGACGAACCGGTCCCGGAGTTCGACCCGCTCGGCGTCGAGGGCGGCCCACAGGCCCGGGAACTGCGGGGCGAGCCAGGCGAGGTAGCCGGCCATCGCCGACGAGTACCGGCCGGCGGCCGCGTCCCGCTGGCACGCCGACAGGCGGGGTAGGTCACCGACCCGCGGTGCAAGGGTCCGGACGAACAGCCGGGCGGTGATCGAGTGCCCCCGCGGCACGTCCTCCCCGGTCGCCACCACCAGCGCCCGCGGCGGCTTCGGCGGGCGCAGGGTGCCGTCGGACCGCATCCGCTGCCGGCCGGCGGCGTTCCCGGTTCCGCGGATCAGCCGAGCGGCGTGGTGTTGGTACTCGACATCCGCGAAAGGCTGATGGAGCAGGGATAATCTCGCGCTGCAAGGCGGCGGAACCCAGAGCCTGCTCGTTACTGGTTGGCGTAGTCGATGATGAATTGGGAGAGCAGGTCGAACAGCCGCTTCACGGAAGAGAGGTTCATGAGCTTTTCGCGGTCCACGACCCCGATCAGGATGTTTCCGGCGGCATGTGTGTAGGGTTGACCACAGGCTTGTGTCGCCGCTTCCAGGGCGGCTTGGACGGTCGGCTTCGGGGTCTTCTCGGGGTCCGGCCAGGCCGGAAGCTTATTGTCGCTGAAGCACGGCTTCCCGCGATCGAAGTACGCTTGCAGTCCCTTCCGGTCGGCGACCAACCAGTTCTCCAGGCACTGCACCATGAGGTAACAGTGGTCGTCCGCCGCCCACGCCGGCCGGTCCATCATCCGCAACTGCTTCAACGCCGCCCACGGTTTATAAACGTCCGCCACGGGTCCTTCGGCGTCGATGAGGAGAACGCCCAGCGAACCGGGGTGTCTGGTGCCGGAGTTGGTGAACGTGTCGAGGGCGGCAGACCCGGAGCCGCACTCGACCGTGTTGAAGGTACAGTCCAACCCGTCGGCCACGTCGACGAGGGGTTGCAGGAACACACGCCACGACCGGCGGAAGTCACTCGACAATTGCTTTCGCTTTGCCGGCGTGCCCCCGCCCCCTTCACCTTCGATGTACACGGAGACGTGCTTCGATTTTTTCCTCGGCTTCATCAGTACCTCACCCCACCAAGCTCGCCCGAGGTCCACAACTCCCCGAGGGCGTGATCGGCCCGCCAGCCCTCGAACTCGGCGCGGGTCAGTCGCCGAACGACCGTCTGACCTTGCACCGCGTCGAAGGCGAACAGCACGTCGAACCGGTCCTGGAGCGCCGTCAGCAGGTGCTCCGAGTGGGTCGTCACCAGCAACTGAGTTCGCGTCGCGGCGTCGGCGATCATGTCGGCGACCATCCGGATCATGTCCGGGTGCATCCCGAGTTCGGGTTCCTCGATGCACGTCACCGCTGGCGGGTCGGTCCGCAGCAGGATCGAAGCGAGGGCCAGGAACCGGAGCGTCCCGTCGGACAGCCGGGCGGCCGGCACGGTGCTTGTGAAGACCGCTTCCTCCAGCTCTAACCCGATTTGGTTAAAGATGGTCCGGGTTTTGTAGTCGCGGTAGGACGACTTGAGTTCCGGGAGTTTCATCTTGATTGCTTCGTGAGCCGGACTGTTCGAGAGGAGGTTAAGCGTGGCCGCGAGGTCGGTCATCTCCTCGTTCAGTTGCGGGTCCGACTTGGATGTCGTAGACGGATCCCGCAGCCGGGATTTCCGGCCGAACGACCACTCGGAGTAGATACGGACCCCGTCGTATAGCGCCGCCAACCGGGTGAGCTCCGGGTACTGAACGGCGTCCCGGAGTTGTTGCAGGATGGATTGTGTGTGTTGGTACTCGTCCGCCCCGAGGCGGCGCCGGCGGCGCCGCGGGCCGCCGGCGGTGGCCACCACGGCCGGGCTGCGATGGGAGCCGGTGAAGAGCGGCGCGGCCGGATCGGCGTCGGCGCGGTCGGTGTCGATGTACTCTTCGAGTAGGACTCCGGACGGTGTCGCCGGACCGAAGCGGAGGGAGTGGATCACCGGAAGTTCCACCCCCGGCACCCGGGCGGTGATTCGAACCTCACCGGTCTTCTGGCCGGCCCCGAGGTGGAGCCAGGCGTTGAACCCGTCGGTCTTGAGCGGTACCTGGATGTCCCGCGGCGATCCCCGGACGAGCCGAAGGCAGTCAATCAAGTTCGACTTGCCGGACCCGTTCGGGCCGACGAGCAGGTTGAGCCGCCCGAACTCGAACACCACCTCGTCGCCGAACGACAGCAACCCCTTAACCCGGAACTCCTGCAACGGCGGGCCGGCCGGGGTTTCCGCTTCGGGAACGACCGGCCCCTGGAGGTCGTCCGCCGACAACCCCCGAACCGGTTCCCGGGTGAGCGGAAGCACTCCACCGGGGACAGCGACCCGGGCCGCCACTGGTGAGTCGGCCGCGGGATAGGGGGCGAGCCAGTCGGCGGGTCGGACATCCGGCTCGTCCTGGGCGAGATGCCGTTCGTAATCCCCCGCACCCAACCCGGCCGGCGGGGCCGCGTATCCGAACTCGGCGGCGAAGCAGCGGACCAGATCGGGCACAGTCCGGATGCCGTCGAGCAGGCCGCTGTCGCGGTACAGGAAAATGGCCAGGTCGGCGGCCGAAATCGACTCCCCGAACAGCAGCACCTCCCGCGCGCGCGCGGCGTGGTCGGGCCGCAGGGTGTATGCCCCGTCGGGCGACACGTCCACGACCTTGCGGAACGGCTGACCCGCGCGGAGGGAACTCGGGGCGTAAGAGCCGGCGACGTTCCGGTTCAGCCAAAGGTCGACTGTGGTTGGCTTCTTATGCGGCGTGAACGGCTTGACGAACGGCATCCCGATTGGGTGCCCGTCGACCCGGAAGTACCGGTTGAAAAAACCGAGGAAATCCGGCCGCAGCTCGTCCAGCTTGCCGAACTCGACGGCCTTCTGGCGGAGGTGCAAGTACCCCGCGAACAGCGGGTGGGTTCGCCGCCGCCGGAGGTTGGTGAGGGCCGTGGCGACGACCCCGGGTCGGACGACATTCATGCCCGATCACCGGTCCGTAGGTTCGTGGTGTCGAGGTCGACGCCGATCGCCGACCGGCCCAGCGACTGGGCGACACCGAGCGTGGTCCCGGTCCCCATGAACGGGTCCAACACGACACCGGGCTCGAACGGGGCGCCGCACCCACACGACGTCCACCCGACCGAACGTCGCTTGGTAAACGTGAACTCCCGGAAGTACCCACCCAGAGCCTGCTTGGCCACGAGGGCTAACTCCCGGACGCGGGCCGCATTCCGGTCCGTCCCGGTCTGGACCGACCGGGCCTTGCCCGCGTCCGAGATGCCGGTCGCCTGGATCGCAGCGATGTGCTCGTCGGTCAGGTTCTTTTCTCGGGCGAGCTCCAGCGCGCGCCGAGCCTGCGGCCGCGACAGGTCCAGGTCGCGTTTCGTCCGCTCCACGATCCGCCGGCGGGGCTGGCCGCAACCGGTACAAACGAGCTCCGGGCAGGCCAAGAGGATGGCCCGGCGGGCGATGTCCGTCGGGAAGGGGGCGAGGTGTCCGCCCAAATTCCGCTCGCGCGCGACCTCCCAGACGTCCCCGGGATTGGCGCCCCGCTTCTCCCGGCTGTACCGTTCGGCGTACCCGAACAAGTCGTAGTAGTAGCCGTTGACCGCGAGGTGCAGGACGTACTCGTGTCGGCTCGTCAGGCGGTCCCGCACCGGGTCGGGATGCCCGCCGGCTTTCACCCACACGATGCGGTTCCGAATTCGCAAGCCCAATTCAAGGGCTTTGGCCTCGATCAGTCCGGGTATGCCGGCAAGACTTTTTTTCCGGTACGTGTCGCCGATGTTCAGGAAGATCGAACCGGTGGGGCGGAGAACCCGCCTCCACTCCTCGATCGCGGCCCTGAGATGGTTGGCGTACGCACCGGGGTCGCGTTCCTGCCCGATCTGATCGGATACCCCGTAGTCCCGCTTGCCCCAGTACGGGGGCGACGTGACGACCAGATCGACACTCCGGTCCGGGATGCCTTGGGCCGGTGCGCCTCCCGATACGGGGGTCAGCGAACGGAGGTTCCGAGCGTCCCCGCGGTACACCCACCTGGAGGGAGCGCGGGCGTATCCTTCGGCCGGGGAATCGTCGGATCGCACACCCGCGGGGCGCATGTCTCGTCGGTGGTCAGGGTGTATACGGACCTCGCCACGGACTCGGGACCGACCGATCCGGGTAAGAGCCTAGTGAATCATTACCCGAACCCCGCGTACGGGAGAAGCCGCAACCGATCCGCCGGCCGGTATTTCTCGCCCCCCACCCGGTGCATCCCGCTTTATGCCTCGGAGGGCCGCATCCTGGTGTATGTCATCAATTCCACCATGACCCGGACGTGGTACTGCAGGTGCGCGAGCGTCACCGTGACCACCTCATCGGCCACCGGCCGGACCGGCTCACTCTCCCTTGCCTCGGTGCGGCCGCGTCGGAGGCCGGTAAGGGTGCGAAGCGCCTCGTAGTTCGTCACCGGGATCAGTTCCTCGCTCGCGGCCCACTTCATCGCACGGCGGACACGGTCGATATGATGGTTCACCAGCGACCGACACCACCCGAGTCCGATCATGTGCTGCCGCACTGCCGCCAGCGCCCGGGGTCCGAACGCGGCGGCCGGCGTCTCTGCGTACATCTCCCTCACGGGCTTGATCGCCGACTTCATGTTGTCGAGCTCCTTCGTCGGCCTCCCCTCGGCGTCCGCGTAGTACTTCGTGGCGTGGGTGAGGTACGCGGCGAGCACCTCGGCGAGGGTGATGTCGGCTGGGGTGACCGCCGCGCGGGTTGGGGAGGTGGCGATCTCCAACTCCAACCGCGCCTTCGCCGCGAGCGACTCGGGGCTGCCGAAGGGACCGCGGAGCAACTTCTCGTGGCGGACACCGGCGGTGTCCGTCCAAGTCAACCGTCCGCGGCCGGACTGCTTGTGCGAGGAGTAGGTGGGGGTGACGTTGCGGGGACGCGGCATGGTGCGGTTCCTCGATTCGTTCCGTGGAAGGATTCCACGAAACCCTCGTTCGGAAGCCGCACCCGGCGCCGCGCCGGGGTAAGCAGAAACTGCTTCGGCTGAAGGGACATTGGCATTCTACCATTCTGTGCCGGCGGTGGGAGTCGAACCCACAACCACCCGCTTAAAAGGCGGGGGCTCTACCGGTTGAGCTACACCAGCGGCGAGTTCCGGGAGCTGGAATCGAACCAGCACTTTCCGCGTTCAGAGCGCGGCGTCTTACCGTTAGACGATCCCGGAGCGTGTTCACGAACGGGGAGACGGACTCGAACCGTCATTTCCGGAGTCAAAGGCCGGCGGCCGACCGTTAGCCGATCCCCGTGCAGCAGCGGTGGCAGGAATCGAACCTGCAGAATGCGCTTTAACAGAGCGCCGCCTTACCATTCGGCTCCACACCGCTGTGGGTGGCCCCGCAAACGCACCGGGGCCGGGCGCCCCCGCTCGGACGCCCGGCCCCGGGATGTTCCCGCGGTGTCGTGGCGTCAGCCGGTGGCGTGCTGGGCTTGCGGGTTGCGATTCATCGCGCGTCCTCGTGCGTGCTCAGGGTGATAGACGCGGCCGGCGGGAAGTGGTTCGCGCGGCCGGGCGGAATTCTCTCAGCCCGGCGGGCGCGCCAGCGGCTACGACACCCGGCTACGAACTCCCCGCCCGCCACCGCTCGTACAACTCTCGCGCCTGGCGCTTCAGCAGGTCGTAGTCCGGCGGCCACGGGGCGAGCGAGCACATGCCGTCGCCGTGGTGAATCCGCGTCTGGTGGGTGCCGAGGAGGTTGTCGAGTGCGGTCGCGCTGATCGAGCTCGGCGAGTGGCCGAGGGGGTCGAATTCCTTGTCGTGGTCGAGGGCGTCGAGCAAGCCCGGGACGGCCCGCGGGTCGCGGAGGTGGCCGAGGGCGTAGGCCGCCGCCCCACGCACCCCGGGGTCCGCGTCGGTGCGGAGCTTGCCGAGCAGCGCGTCCACCACCGACCCGTCGCCGTACCCCGCCATGCTCTCGGCGACGAGGTGCCGCACCCAGGACTCGGGGTCGTCGAGCAGCGGCACGACGCGGGCCAGGGCGTCGGCCCCGCCGAGTTCCAGCCGGACCTCGACGGCGTGGCACCGCACCTCGCCGTCGGGGTGGGCCAGGTACGGGGCCAGGATCGCGTCGGCCCGGTCGGGGACGGCGGCCAGGTCGTCCACGAGGAGCTGGCGGGTGGCGGGGCGGTGAAAACCCGGCTTCTGCAGCTCGTCGAAGCGGCGGGCGAGGTCGTGCTCGAACGCGGCGGCGGCCAGCCGCGCGGCCCGGGTGCGGCCGGCCTCCACAAACGACGCCAACACCTCGTCGGACGGGCACCACAGCACCACCCGCGGGCCGCACCGGGCCGGGCGTTCCAGGATCAACGCGACCGTCCTCCCGCCGCGGTGCCAGCACGCCGCGACGGCCGCGTTCGGGTACCACGCCGGGTCGGCGACGCGCTCCGGCTCCCCGAATTCGGCGGCCAGCGCAGCGACCCGCTCCTCGAACGCCTGCGACGCCGGCTTACCCCGGTGCGGGCGCTCCTACACCTGCGGCGACATGCTGGAGGGGAACGTCAGCATCGCCTGCACGGTCCCCAGCATGGAACCCCCCGACGTGGGCGTTACGCGAACCGGCACAGCCCCTCGACGTGGGCCGCCGAGCCGTCCCGCTGCCAGCCGTCGAGCTGGGCCGGGTCCTTCAACTGTTGGCCGCGCACGCGCGGCACCGCCGCGAAGCCGCACTCCACGCCCGCCACCGCCGTCATGTCGCCCCACAGCTTCTCGAACTGACACACCGGGTACACGTCCTCCTGGCCGTGACCCCAACGCTTCTTCACGTCCTTCAGCGTCACGTAGGTGGGAAGCCGCGACGCCATCCGGGTCACGGCCGCGGACACCGCCGCGTCGTCGGTCAGGTCGGCGCGCGACAGGCCGAACAACTCCAGCAGCGCGTCGATCGTCACCCACGTCGTCAGCGAGTTGTAGAAGCTCAGGGCAAACTCCTCCTCCTCGCGCGGCATCGCCAGCCCCTCCAGGATGCGCGGCCGGCCGTCCACCCGCGCCAGGCCGCCGCCGCGGTCGTCGATGCGGCGGCCGATCACCTCGAACGTCAGCGGCTTGTTCGCGCCGATGTGCGTACCCAAAAGCCCCGCGTCGGGGTCGGCGCCGAGCGTGTCGATGTTGTGAACGAGGAGATACTTTAAGGTCGGCCGCTCGCCCAGCAGATCGCGCAGAACGCCGTTCCGCAGCAGGTTCGGAATCTCGTACCAGTGGCCGACCGGGTGCAGACACTGGAGCGGCTCGTTGTCCGTGTAGTCGCCGCCCTCGCCGGCCGCGGTCGCCCAGCCGATCAGCGCCTGGTGGCCGCCCTCGCGCACGCGCTGTTTGCGCTCGTCGAGCACCTGGTGCGATGTCTCCTCCCACGCGAAGCGGAGGTCGCGCACCATCGGCACCAGCCGCAGGCCCACGCTCATCGCCGGCGACAGCTTCACCGGGCCGGGGTAGCCGTAGTTGCCGGCCGCGGCGAGGTGCGCGCCGATCGGGCCGTGCGTGAGGTAGCCGGTGGTGAAGACGTGCGGCACCGTCGCCCCCGCGCGCTCGGACGCGCGGCGGCTCTTGGCCAGGTGCACTTCGAGGAACGTGCGGTGCGTCCCGGCCAGGCGCGCGAACGGGTGGAGCGCCTTCACCACGCCGGCGCCCTGCGTCCAGCGCGAGCCGGCGCCGGCCGAGAGCGTCACCACCGCCAGCTCGCCGGCCGCCAGCGCCTGTTCACCGAGCGTCACGAACTCGGCCGGTACGCCGCCGCGGCAGTCGGTCACGTCGCCGGGGTGTACGTCCTCGACGACGGTGGACGCGGGGAGGCGGTTCTGCGCCAGGCCGATGCGGCCGCGGCGGAGGTCGTCGCGGATCCGCTCGTGCTCGGCGCGGTCGAACCCGTTCGCGGTCAGCAGCGCCGCCAGCGCCTCGGGGCGGGCGCTCGACGACGCCGACGCCGCCGGCACCATGCGGTCGAACAGCGACTCGACCAGCCCCGCCAGCTCCGGGGCGCGGGCCGCGGCGCCGACGCGCTCCAGCTCGCCGCGGCGCGACGCCGGGATGAGGCGCGGGTCTTCGCGCAGCCAGCGCGGCACCAGCAGCGCGTAGTAGCCGCGCGGCAGCAGCTCGGCGCCGGCCGGCAGCAGGTCGGCGTGCGTGCCGCGCGGGTTCACCGCGAAGTCGTACACGACCGGCGCCATGGCGAACGGCAGCGAGTGCTTCAGCGCCTCGCGGCGGTTGCGCATTTCGTTCAGCAAAAAGTCCTGCGCCTCGGCCTTGCGGTGCGGGGCGACGATGAAGCCCATCCCGCCGCCGCTCATGCCGCCGAGCATCCAGAAGCCCCAGAAGTCGTCGCCGAAGCGGGCCTGAGCCGCGCCGATCAGTGCCTCCGTGTAGGCGTTCGACGCCGCGGGGATGATCGTCTGAATCGGCCCGGCGAAGTTCCGCGACGTGGCCGCGCCGAGGGCCGGGATGTCGCCGCGCTGCAGGTCGCCGGCGATCTCGTCGAACAGGCCGAGCGCCGCCTGCCGGGCCTGCCACTCGGCGGCGTCGCGGAGGAGGTACTTTTCGGTCACCATCTCCAGCACCGGGCCGACGTTCTGGGCCATGCCGCCGTGGACGAGAACGAGGCTGTCTTCGAGCTTCTTGCGGTTCGCCTCCGACACGCGCTCCGTACCGAGGACGGTGTGCCGCGGTAACAAGCGGCCGCGGCTGACGCCAAATTCCGGGTCGCCCTCCGCGGCGGGCGTGCCCTCGATGAGCTTGATGCCGGGCCAGACGCCGCCGCTGTCCTGCCAGCCGCCGCCGCTGCCGCCGATCCACTCGCCGAGGATCGCCCGCGACGCCACCAGCCGGCGTTCCGGCTCCGTGAGCGAACCGGTGAGCGCCTTCGCCTGCCCGGTGGCGCGCATGCACACGGCGATGAGGCCGGCCAGCAGGTTGGTGGAAACGGCGAGGCGCGAGCCCTTCGGGATGTCGTTCACGGCGCTGACCAGCTCGATGCCCAGGCCGGGGCCGACGAGCACGTCGAGCACCTGGCGCAGGTCGGCGCGCGAGCCTTCGAGCCCCGGCGGGATCAGGCCCGACGCGATGACGGCAGCCTTCAGCAGGCCCAGGTAATCGCGGGCGAAGTCGAACACCTCCGGCAGCGATTTCACGTCTGCGGCGGCGTCCAGATCGACGCTCACGAGGCGCAGCACGGGCTCGTCGATGACGCGGAAGTACACCTCGATCGGCGGCTTCGGCGTGCTGTCGCGGCCGTGCACGCCGAGGTCGATGGACACGTTCAGGACGCGGGCGCCTTCGGGGTAGTCCATGCCGAGGAAAAAGATGTCCGACCAGCACGAGTGGGACAGGTCCATCCGCACCGGCGTGCGCTCGCGCAGCACCGGGAAGGGGGCGCCGGCGTGGGCGCGGCTCAGCAGCTCGGGGCGGACGCGGAGGGGGTGGTCGGCGGGGTCGCCGGCGCGGAACATCCAGCGGTTGCCGGCGGCGCCGCGGACGCTGGCGCGGACCTGGTCGGCGAGCGTCTGGAAGGCGAGGGCGTGGTACGCGGCGGCGAGGGCGCTGCACAGCGGGTCGCTCGGGCCGTACTCGGCCTCGGCGGTGCGGAACACGCGGATGGCTTCGTCGAAGCGGCGGTTCATGAGCCGATCGACGCCGGCGTGCGGGATGCGGCCGGCGGTCGGCAGCTCGGGGCGCGCGGGGAGGTGGTAGCGGTCGATGGCGGACAGGAAGAACAGGGCGCGGACGCGGTCGTAGAGGTTGCCGCGGTCGCGGCGGAAGCGGTCGAGGGCGTGCCGCTCGGCGAGGAGTTGCGCGTAGGAGAGGGCGGCGACGGCGGCGGCGAGGGGGCGGTCGCGCACCGCGGGGTCGGGGGAGGTAATCAGGTCGGTGAGCATGGGCCGCCCGTGGAAGTTCCCCGGGGCGTTGCCCCGGGCTATCCTATCCCACCCCTTCGGGGTGAAGAGGACCACCCGTTTTCACCCCGAAGGGGTGGGATAGGATAGCCCGGGGCAACGCCCCGGAGAACACGCCAGCGACCGCCACCACCTAAATGTGGTACACCAGCGGCACCTCGTTCGCCGCCGGCTTCGCGCCCTTGAGGCGCAGCTTCGGCTTCTCCAGCACCACCGTCGTGTCCGGCGGCACACTCTCCGTCAGCCACACGTTCGAGCCGATCACCGAGCGATCGCCCACCACCGTGGCGCCGCCCAGGATCGTCGCGTTGGCGTACACCACCACGCCGTCCTTCAGCGTCGGGTGCCGCTTGTAGCTGCCGTGCAGCAGGGCGCCGTCGTCGTCCTTCGTGAAGCTCAGGGCGCCGAGCGTCACCCCCTGGTACAGCTTCACCCCGGCGCCGATCTCGCACGTCTGGCCGATCACCACGCCGGTCCCGTGGTCGATGAAGAACCCCGGGCCGATCTCCGCCCCGGGGTGGATGTCGATGCCGGTCTTGGCGTGCGCCAGCTCCGTCATCATCCGCGGGATGAACGGCACGCCGAGGGCGTACAGCTCGTGCGCCACCCGGTACACGCTGATCGCCTCCAGCCCGGGGTAGCTGAAGATGATCTCGTGGTGGCTGCGGGCGGCGGGGTCGCCACGGTAGGCGGCGTCCACGTCCTGCTCCAGCACCTTGCGCACGTCCGGCAGGCGGCGCAGCAGCTCCAGCGCCTTCGGCTGGGCCATCGCCTCACAGTCGATGTGCGGGCTCTCGTCGCACAGTTCGTGGCGCAGCGCGCGGGCGATCTGCTGGGTGAGTTTGTCGTGAAGGCCGTCCACGAGGGCGCCGACGTGGTAGCCCACGTTGCCGTGGTGGAGGTTCTGCTTGCGGCCGTAGCCGGGGTACAGGACTTCGCTCAGGTCCGCGAGGATGTCGGCCACGGCGTCCCGGCTCGGGAGCGGCTCGTGGGCCAGGTGGTTCATCCGGCTGCACTCGGTGTACGACTCGACCAGCAGGTCGGTGATCGCGGGCAGCTCGTCCTTCAGCCGGATGTCGGTGGCCATGTCGAGTAGTGGACAGTGGACAGTGGACAGATACCGAAAGAGATCGGCCGCGGATGGGGGCCGACTTTCCGCTCTCTCCAGTTTATGCGGGGTGGCGGCTCGGGTCTTGAGCCCGGAGGGCGTCTTGGTTAGCCCGGGGCGGAAGCCCCGGGCGGCGTCCACGGGGTCACCGGGGCGATGGCCCGAGAACTCCTCGACAGGCCGCCCGGGGCTAACCAAGGCGCCCTCCGGGCTCAAGACCCGAGCCACGATTCGCTGCCTACCCCCGGGGCACATCTGCCCCAGCCCCCAGCACGTCGCCGCGGCGCGGAAGCGATCGCAATTTTTTCCGCTCCGCGGTCGGCGTGCGAACGCCCAAGGAATCCCGGCGTTTTCGCACGGATCGACGGCGATCGATGGAGAGCCGCGGCGGATTGGCACCGCGGCTGCTTTACCCCGGGGCGGAGAGGTTGAACGGGACGCCGGGGTGAGCCGAGGGGAGAGGCGGTATCACCACGGGTCGCGATCTCAGCCTCGCCAATACAGCAGCCCGGGTGTGTCGGCCGAGGGGAGAGGCGGCTGACCACCCGGGTTGTTCGTTTTTCGACGCACGTCGCCGCCAGCGGCTCTCATTTTTCGGCCCGAAGCTGGTACACTAGTCGCAACTCGCACGCCCACGCCCGCCGGGCTCCCCCATGCCCCGCCCGCGACCGACCGCGGCCGTCGCCGCCGCATTCGCCGCCGCGGCCGTCGCGCTGGCCCAGGAGCCGACGGCGCCGCCGGAGTCGCCGTTCCTGTCCGTCCGCAAGGGGAACATGCCGGTCATAATCTCGGCGCCGCACGGCGGCATGCTGGAGCTGCCGGGGGTGCCGCCGCGGCGGGGAATCGGCCTGCCGACCGGGCCGAACGGGTACTACACCGGCCGCGACCCCGGCACCGAGGAGCTCGCCGGGATGATCGCCGTCGAGGTGTTTCTGAAGACCGGCAAGCGGCCGTACCTGGTGGCGGCGAAGTTCAGCCGGCGGTACGTCGACGCCAACCGGCCGCCGGAGCTGGCCTACGAGAGCCCGAAGGCGCGGCCGACCTACGACGCCTACCACGACAAGCTGGCGGCGTTCTGCAAGGAGGTGCGGAAGGTTCACGGCCGCGGCCTGCTGCTGGACGTTCACAACCAGGCGTCGTTCCCCGAGTCGGTGGTCCGCGGCACGCGCGACGGCGGCACGGTGGCGCTGCTGCGGCAGCGGTTCGGGGAGAAGGCGCACACCGGCTCGGACAGCCTGTTCGGGCTGATGGGGAAGGCCGGGTTCAAGGTCCACCCGGCGAAGCTGGACGGCAAGGAGCACGCGGACTTCAACGGCGGCCACATCGTGAAGACGTACGGCAGCGGCGATTTCGGCATCGACGCGATGCAGCTGGAGTTCGGCTGGATGCTGACGACGCCGACGGCGGCGCCGGACACGGCGGGGAAGTTGGCCGCAGTGATCGAGCAGTTCCACAAGCTGTATCTGGTGGACGCGAAGTGACGCCGGTGGCGGTGACGGACGCGGGGTGAGCTAAGGGGGAAGCCCGACTCCGCCGCCGCAACCGATCTCCTTGTTCCAGTCGCGGACAACCCACAACCGGCCCGGGAGCCAGACGCCCCACCGGTCGCCCTTCGCGTAGCGCATCAGGCTGTGTGGGTGCCCGATGCAGTACCACTCGGCCATGACCACGAACGGGGCGGGGACGCGGACATGCCGGAATCGGACGGGTTCGTCCGGGTACGGCTGTTGCGCCCGGTAGTCGTCGTCGCGGGCGCGTTGCTGGGCTTCCATCGCGGCCGGTCCCCAGACGGCCGTCGCCGCCCAGAGTACGGCGTAGGCGCCGAGCGCGCCGAACAGCCACTTCCGCCGGACGCGCCACACGACCCCGTTCCTCCCGCACGCATGACCGTGTCCATAGCCGCTACGAACCCCATCGTGGTGATCACGCGGCGGCCACCTCTTCCGGCCGAAGCCTTGACGTTCGAGTCGCTTTGATGTCAGTCGGCCGGTGTGGGCTCCAATATGTATCGCAGTTCGAACGCCGCAGGAGTTAACTGGGGTCCGCCGGGTGGCGTGCCCGATCCACAAAGGTAGCTCAGTCGCAACTCATAAACGCCGGGCGTCAAGTCGGAGTATCTCAATTGAAAGTCGAGCACCTTCACTTCACCCGGTTGAACGATGGCGACATCCGACGCGGTCAACCGGGATTCGTCACCGTTGCGCCGGATGGCCGACGTAATCTCTTCTCCCTGCTGGTAAAGAACCCCGATAGCCAGTGTCAGTTCGCGGCCATTCTTGGCCGCGCAACGGAATGGAGCCGAACTCCGGTTGTGGATCGCGACCGGGATACGGAGGTAGTCGGCGTTACGAACCCGGACGACCGGGTACAGCGCGGCAGCAGGGTTGCGCTCGATCGCCGGCGGCCGCGCGCAGGCAAAAAGACTGCATGGCAATGCGGCTGCCACTACGAGCAGGGTTCTCATTCTCAGCACCTCCGCATACGAGACGGGTGCGATTCCGTCATGACGATTCGCGTGCCATCCCCATCAAATGCGCCGCGTAAGCTATCGCTCGACCCCTTCCTTGCTGTTCAGGTCCAGGCGGCGGGCGGGCGGGGCAACGGGCGCCCTCTCATGGGGTCAGCACCAGAACCATGTGCTGCTCGAACCGCACCGGGGTGACGCCGTACTTGAGGTTCACCGTGGAGCCGGCATGAACTTCGTACCTCAGCACCAAGTCGTACTCGCCGGGTTCTAGAGCGGGGTAGTGGAGCCGTTGGGAAATGCGGATGCGTCCGCCAGCCGGGAGCTCCGCTGGCGTGTACTTGGTGTTCAATCCGGGGCCAGGCGTGACCGCCGGCGTGACTCGCTTGCCTCCCCGGCTTAGCGTGTGTTCGAGGCCGGACACGGCGCTGCCAACGACGAGGTACTTCCAGACCTCGTTCGTGGGGTTAACGAGGACCACCGGGACGGACAACGCCGGTCCAGCCTTGAGGGTGACGACCGCCGCGGCGTGGACGCCAGCAGGGAATGGCGGAGGCGCGTCGGCGGATGGCTCCTGCGTTGGCACACACGCTCCCATGGCAAGGGCCGCGAACGTGGTCGTCAGCAAGGTGGTTCTATACACGGCAACTCCTCATCGACAGCTGATTGACTGTCCACGGCCTCGACGGAGCCACTACAACCCGTTAGGTCCGTTCCACCGACTCCTTCGAGTTGAGATCGATCTGACCCACTTCCGCATTGTGGAAGAAGATGTCGTCGTTCGGTCCCGGGTTATTGATGTACTCGTGCATGAGGTAAATCGCGTCCTTCGGCCCACGGGGCGGGTCGGAGGGGTTCGTCCGGGTACGGCTGCTGTCGCGCCGGGTAGCCGTCGTCGTAGGCGCGTTGCTGGGCTTCCATCGCGGCCGGTCCCCAGACGGCCGTCGCCGCCCAGAGCGCGGCGTAGACGCCCAGCCCGACGAGCAGCCACTTCCGCCGAATGCGCCGCACGGCCGCTCCTCCCGAGACGCGCTCACTCGGCGATCACCTCGAGAGTGATCCGCTGCTCGAACGAAGCGGGTGTCAGCTCTGGAAGCGCCGTTCCCGCGAGGTAGCGCAACCGAAGTTCGTACACACCTGGTCGGACGGTGGAGTAGGGCAGTCGGTACGAGAACACCCGTACCTCGCCCGGTGGAATTTCGACGACATCCCCCGGTTCGAGTCGGCGATCATCCACGGGTTCGCGGAATGCGTCAGTAGCTTCGTGACCGTCACGGTACAACACACTGGTGGCAAGAAGCAAGCGACGACCCGCCCGGGCCGCGCATCGAAATGGGGTCGTAGACCGGTTGACGACCGCCACGGGGATTTCCATCCGCTGCGCGGCGCGAACTCGAACGACACCCGATATCGTCGGAGCCCCACGCTCTCCATCCGTGGTCGGCGGTCGGCCGCACGCGACAAGCCCTACGGCACACATCCCCAGCGTGAATACAATCGACCGTAGCACGTTAATCTCCAGGCTCGGGTCATCGGAAGTCGGCGGCAGCCTTTTTGTTCAGGTCGATCTGCCCGAGTACGGTGTCACTGAACCGTATGACACCCGGAAAAGACGTGATGCTTCCCGGCACCATCAGATACGTCCGATCGAGCGGACCGAGCGGGCCGTCCGCGGGGTCCGGGTTCGTCTCGTGCTCCCCGGCATCAAAGCCCGGAGCCTCCCGCGCGTTCATCAGCGCGTGAGTGACCTCATGCGCAACGGTATGCACCACGCGGGTGTGGTACGCAGCCAACGCGCCAGCGGTCCTGATGTCCCTCAAATAAATGAAGCACCCGACGGCTCGGCCGGTCTGATCGAACGTGGCCCCGTACATCGGCTCCGGGTGATAGGTGTCCACGAACATGACGGGTACAAACTCACTGAGGATCGGGTTGCGATGGACATTCGCCCATGCCACCTCCTCGTCCGCAGACTGGAATAGCTGGTGCAGGACTCGTGGGTTGTCAACGACCCAGTAGAGTCGGATGCCCGCGCCGGTGGTCGCGTTGCTGAACCCCTTGGCGACGTTTGACAAGATGCCGTTGAAGTCGGCCTCCACCGGCATCGCCAACACACCAGTCATCTTGTCCACTTCAAGTAACAACTCCTTGTACACCGGGCTCAGCCGCTTGTGCCCGCCGGCGTGGCCGTTCGCGCCGTTTCCGTCGAACCCGCCGCCGTCGAGGATGAACCCGCGGTACTCCTGCAACGGCGTCAGGCTGTCGCCCGCGGTCTTGTGCGCGGGTAGGTTCCGCCCGCCGTCGCCGTCCGTGTTTGGAGTGAACCCGTCCGGGTCGATGTCCTCGTTCGCGCCCGTCGGCTCCCCAGCCCCGAAGATCGAGAGAACGGGGACGCTGAACACACACCCATAGTACGTCTGATACTGTGCCACCTGCGACTCTTCCCAGCCGTCCTGGAGTTCGTCGTTGTCCGTGTCGCGCACGACATCACGGAAGATGTGGCCGCGGTTGTTGTTCCCGTCACGCACCCACACGTTCAGGTTCGAGGTCGCCGCGTAGTCCCGGACCCACATCCGCAGGTACGACTTCGTCGCCTCGATGGCGCCGCCGGTGTCAGTGTCGGTTCGGATTTGGTCCTCGTCGGGACTGAAGCTCACGTCGTCGCGGTCGTCGATCAACCCGTCGCCGGGGTCGGGGGCGTTCCCGGTGTAACCGTCGTGTTCCGAGATGCTGTTCAGGGAGGCGGTCACCAGACTCACGTTCATGTTCGTGCCGAGCCCGTTGAGGATGACGTTCGTCCGCTGCGGGGCCAGGGGCGTGACCGTCGCGAACGGACCGGAGGAGAGCACGGCGGACGTGCCCTCATACCCCGGGAGATACGTCCAGAAACTATCGACCGCATCGTCCGAGTCGTAGTCGTTGTTCACGTCCAGGCTCATCCGCGTCAGTCGCAGATTGATCTCGTCTCGGGCCGGCTGCCCGTTGGACTGCACCGCCACCTGCCCGCCCGGGGCGAGCAGCGTGGCCGTCAGCGTCGCGAACCCGACGCCCAGCGCTTCCACGAAAATCACCGGCGGCGTCTGATAAGCCATCCAGTAAAACCCGGCCGCCGACAACTCCTCGCTTCGGTCCGCGGACTTCCACAGCCGCACCTGCGACACGTCGCCGGTCAGACTCAGCCCCACGACGAAGCCCATGTTCCCTGACCCGGACGACGGCAGGTCCAGGTCGATCCGCACCTCAGCCAGGTCGTCCTCGCCGGGTGTCGGCTCCACCTGCCAGTCGTCCAGCTGGAGGTTGCCGTCGTCGTCGTCGTCGTTGACGAACACGATCTTGCCGAGCGCGTCGTCCTCCAGCGCGTCGTCGGCCGCGTCGAACACCCCGTCCACGTTCGTGTCGGCGCGCAGGTTAATGCCCAGCGTCAGGGGCGGGTTCCCGCCGGTCGGAGGCGGATCGCCGCCAGTAGGCGGCGGACCGCTGCCGGTCGGAGGTGGGTCGCCGCCCGTGGGAGGAGGGAATCCCGGATACGGGTACGGTCCGTAAGGCGGCTCGGTCGGTCCCGGCGGGGGCGGGTACTCCGGCGGCGGGGGCGGCGGATCCTGCGAATTCAGATCCGGGTACGGACCCCAGGGCACCACGCTCGGGACGGTCCGCGATTCCAGCACCTCCACGGCGAGCCGGGAACGATGGGCGGAGGGCTTCATGGCGGCGCTCGGGAAGTACAGTGTCTGACGGACGCCGGGAGTGATCGCTCTGACGATTGGGAGGATTGTAACGCACGTCCGCACGGGATACCAACACGATTCCCGACGATTGCGGCACTCCGGGCGGCTGATCGCTGACTTCGCTGCAAGCGACGGCGGTGCCAACACTTCCGCCCACCGCATCGCTCCCACAGTGATTCTTGAATTTGACTCAATGCTTTTCTGACGGGGTGCCCCATTTCCACGGAACCAATGAACCCGGTTCGAGCATCCGTCGGGCCGGGCGTGTTCTAGGCTCCGGGGAGAGTTCCCACCGCCCCCGGGAGACCCGCTGTGCCGCGCCTCGTACTCCTCGCCGCCGTGTCCGCCTCGTTGTTCGCTAGCGGGTGCGGCAAGATCAAGGACCTCCTCTACCCGCCGATGGCCGAGTTCACGTCGCCGGACGGGAAGTGGAAGGCGCTGTTCCCTGGCACGCCCGCGGAGAAGTCCAAGTCGGCGTTCGGCGTCACGTTCACCATGTGGGCGAAGGAGCCGTGGGGGAACAAGGGCGGCTACATGGTCGGCACCGCGGACCTCCCCATCCCGGCGAACGAGGCGAGCGGCCCGACGCAGAAGCGGCTCGACGACGCCATCGCGGGCTCGGCGCAGGGCGTCGGCGGGAAGATGCTCGACACCAAGCGGGTGATGCTGCACGACCGCTTCCCCGGCCGCGAGTGCCTGGCATCGATCACCGAGCCGAAGGTCGGCAAGTACCGCTGCCGCATCTACCTGGTGAACACCCGCATGTACATGGTTGCGGTGATGGGCGTGGACGAGTTCGTGAACGACCCGAAGGCGGACGAGTTCCTCGACTCGTTCACCCTGCTGGGCGACCACGGCGGCCCGGCGTCGAACCCGGCCGAGCGGCTGGCGACGGCCCCGCCGAAGCGGACGCCGCCGCCCGCCGCCGAGGTGCCGACGCCGAAAGCGACGGGGGCGGCGATCCACTCGACGAACGGGAAGTTCAAGGCGCGCTTCCCGGCGACGCCGGCGAAGGGGACGGCGGAGGCCGACGGGCTGACGTTCACGTCGTACGCGGTGACGGCCGAGGGCGCGAGCTACGCGGCCGGGTACGCCGACAACTCGGAGCTGGAGGGGGCGGCGCCGAAGGCGCAGCGGGCGGCGCTGGACGCGCTGCGGGACGCGACCGTGGCCGAGTTGGGCGAGGGGGCGGTGATCGGCAAGAGCGAGCTGATGGTGAACGGCAAGCAGCGCGGGTGGGAGTTCGAGGCGACGGCCGGCGACCGGCACCTGCGGGCGCGGGTGTACGTGGTGGGCGCCCGGCTGTACCGGGTGACGGTGCGCGGCTCCGACGCCGCCGTCCACGACCCCGCCGCGGCCGCGTTCTTCGAATCATTCCAGGTGGTGAACTGAATCGAACGGGCGAGCCGTGCGTACCGATTGTGAACCACGTCAGTGGTCAGAGTCTGGCGAGGGCAGTCTACCCCGAACGGATTGAGTTCCCAGGGGCAGAGATCCTGCGCCGGGTCACCCGCCGGAAGCGCGACGGGTGACCCGGCTCTCGCTCGACCAGGCCATCGACCGCTCTCCCGTGGCGTAAACACCTGTTTGCGCCAGGGAGGTGCGTGATGTCTGTTCCGAAGAAGTCCCAGAACCGGTCGGTGCCCGGAACCCCGCCCCAGCTGGAGCCCGCCGGCCCCGTCTGCGCGTCCTACGCCCGGTACTCGTCGGACCTGCAGGACGAGGGGTCGATCGTCCAGCAGCAGGAGAAGTGCCGCGAGGCCGCCCAGCAGAAGGGCATGGCCATCGACCCCCGGTTCGAATTCGCCGACGAGGCCGTCAGCGGCACCAAACTCAAGCGGGCCGGCCTCGACGCCACCGTTGCCGCCGCCAAGCGGGGGGAGTACCAGGTCCTGTTCTTCCAGTCCCTGAGCCGGCTCGCTCGGGAGAGCCTCATCTCGATAACCGTGCTCAAGGACCTGGTGTTCAACCACAACGTCCGGGTCATCTGCTTCGGCGAGTACCTCGACATCAGTTTCCCGGGGTGGGAGATGGTGGCCAACAACCTGCCCATGCTCCACGAGCTGTTCCTGAAGCACCTCAGCCAGAACATCCGCCGCGGGCACGAGCACGCCATGCGGCTCGGCTACGCCCAACCGGACTGGCCGTTCGGGTACGCCGTCGAGGACGCCCCGGGGACCGAGCGGGGGAAGGGGCGGAGCCAGAAGTGCCGCAGGATCTACGTGGTCAAGGAGCCGGACGCCGGCTGGGTGCGGCAGGTCTTCCACTGGTTCACCGTGGACCGCTGGGGGATCAGCCGGATCGCCCGGGAGTTGACCCGCCGCGGGGCGCCGAAGGACCACCGGGCCAGGACCAAGAGGTGGCGGCCGGACTACGTCCGCCGGTTGCTCTCGAACCCGCGGTACACCGGGCAGTGGCCGTGGCGGGTGCGGCGGAACAAGCGGAACCCGCTCGACGGCACCGTCACCGCCGATGTCCGGCCGGAGTCGGAGTGGGGTAAGAACACCCGCGACAGGCCGGACCTGCGGATCATCGACGACGCCACCTGGGCGGCCGCGCAGGCTCGGCTGGCGAAGTGCCGGGAGTTGGCCAAGGCGGCCCGCCGGGAGGAGGGGACGATCAAGGGCACGAACTTCCGGAACACGGCCGAGTTCCCCCGCCACCTGCTCGCCGGGCTCCTGAAGTGTTCCGGCTGCGGGAACGCGTTCACTGTCGCCAGCGCCTACCGGATGATCTGCGGCGGCGTCCGCACCGGGGCGTGTGACCGGAGCACCCAGCTCAACCGCCGCAACGCCGAGCGAATGATCCTCCACCACGTCCTGCCCCGGGTGTTCGACGACCCGGACTGGCGGGCGGCGGTTCTCGGCGAACTCCAGACCGCGTGGCGCGAGCGGATGCGGCAGCACCCCAATCGCCGGAAGGCGGTGGCGGCCGAGCTGGCCGAGGTCGAGGTGATGATCGAGAGCCTGCTCGGGAGGCCGGAAACGACATCGGGCGCCAGCGACCTCCTGCTCGGCCGGCTCGAGCATCGGCGGCGCCGGAGGGACGAACTCCGACTGGAGTTGAAGGAACTGGAGGGCCTCGAGAAGGGGGCGATCCCCGAGCCGACCGCGGAGTGGGTCGGAGCCCAGCTGGACGTGCTCCGGAACCGACTGACGGAGAGCGGACCGTCGGCCTGCCCGGTCCTGCGGGTACTGATCGGCGGATCGATCGAGATGACGCACGTCACTCCCGGGGCGCCGGGTCGGGCGTTCTGGCGCGGCCGGCTGGTGATCCTGCCTGCTGCTGTCACCCGGGGGGTTGCCGGCCGCTTCTCCGCGAACCTGCCCGCGGCCGACGGGGCCGCCACGCCCGCCCCGTACGAGGTGACGCTCGACTTCATCCACCGCCGGGGCGACGCGTTCATGGACCGGGTGAAGGAGCTGCGGGACCGCGGGTACACCATCGCGCAGCTCGAGAAGGAGCTGGGATCGGCTACCGCCGGGTCAAGAGCGCGATGGAGGTGTGGTACCGGCGGGATGGGGCGACCCCGCCCGCCAAGCCGCTGGCCCACCAGCGGCGGCCATACATCGCCCGCGCCAGGCTGGCGAGCAGGTGATGCCGCTGTACGACCGCGGGCTGACGGTCCAGGAGATCAGCGAGGTCGTCGACCGCGACCGCGACACGGTCCGCAAGGCCATCAACTACTGGTTCCAGGCGCACGGCCGGAAGAAGGTTGACGGGCGTGCGCGGTACCAGCAACTGCTCCGCGAGAAGCAGGAGGAGGGAGGGGCGGGAGGTCCGACCGCCTGATGCGGGAAACGCAAGCACCTTGGACGTCCCAGGCCCCAGGCGAAAGCCGGGGGCCGTTTTCTCTGCCTTTATCCATGGGCTTGACTATACCCTACCCGGCCAGCAGTGATACGTCCTCGAAGGTCTGGAACCGGAGGGTCATGAGGGATTCCAGGGCTTTCGCGTGGGTGGTGGGGATGCCGGCCAGGGTGTTCTCGATGGCGGCCC
>Ga0105048_10004993_pt1 | contig 21515 bp, 12 predicted proteins | sample MAT05_FD_78382 | JGI IMG/M metagenome (GOLD analysis project Ga0105048, IMG submission 78382) | Freshwater microbial communities from Lake Fryxell liftoff mats and glacier meltwater in Antarctica - MAT-05 | ecosystem: Environmental > Aquatic > Freshwater > Ice > Liftoff microbial mat | place...
GCTTGCGTAGTTGCAGAAACCATACAGGCAGAAGCAGGTGTTTTAAAACCCCAAAACAATTGGTTGCTTGCACTAAGAAACCGCTGTACCCAAACGGGTACTTTATTGGTACTTGACGAAATACAATGTGGTTTTGGCCGCAATGGAACTTTGTGGGCTTTTCAACAATTTGGCGTAGTGCCAGATATACTTTTATTGGGCAAAGCGTTGGGTGGTGGTATGCCGCTTGGTGCTTTTGTTGCTGATAAAAAATTGATGGATTCATTGAGTCATCATCCTGTATTAGGGCATATCAATACTTTTGGAGGCCACCCGGTTTGTTGCACAGCCGGCCTTGCTGCAATAGGTGTTTTGTTGGATGAAAATTTAATGGCTTCAATTCCTGCAAAAGAAAAACTTTTTATTTCATTGCTTATACACCCTCATATAAAAGCAGTAAGAAGCGCTGGGTTAATGCTGGCAGTTGAGTTTGAAAACTACGATACAAATAAAAAAATTATAGATCAACTCATTGAAGAAGGCGTTTTTACAGATTGGTTTTTATTTGCCAGTAATTGCCTGCGTATTGTGCCTCCATTGGTAATTACCGAAGCTGAAATTACCAAAGCATGTACTACTTTAATTAGAATTCTTAATACGATATAATAATTTCCAAAGAAATGCTGCTAAAGCAGGAATAAAAATATACGCTGTTTGCTGGCAGTTTCAGTCTATAGCTACCTGTCTTATCAAATTAAAGAGATTTTTTCCCCAATAAAAATTCTCTATTAAATGTTGGAAACAAATCCAGTTATTGGACAATTTAAGCGATTGTCAATCGTTATCTATATATTATTCAATATCAATTTTATTTGTTTATTTATGGGAGCGTATAAAATATTTATTATAGAAGATGACCCATGGTATGGAGAAATTTTAGAATACCACCTTTCCCTAAATGAAGATTATGTGATTACCCGCTTTGAAACGGGTAAGGAATGCCTGGCTAATTTGTATAAAAAACCAGATCTCATATCCATAGATTTTTCTCTGCCAGACTACAAAGGCGATAAGCTGTATCAAAAAATTAAAGAAACGGATGATAGCATTCCTGTAATAGTAATTAGCGGGCAGGAAGAAATTGCAGTGGCTGTAAACTTACTAAAAATGGGTGTTACAGATTACCTGATTAAAGATGAGAATACAAAGGATATGCTGTGGAATGCAGTAATGAGGATAAGGAAAATGGGTAGTCTTAAAAAAGAAGTAGAGCACCTGAAAGAAGAACTTGGGCAAAAATTTTCATACGAAAAAAGCATCAAAGGCCAAAGTCCGGCATTGCAAAAAATATTTGCCTTAATGGAAAAGGCAACTAAAACCAATATTAATGTATCTATCACCGGCGAAACTGGTACAGGTAAAGAAGTGGTTTCAAAGGCCATTCATTACAATAGCGATAGAAAGAAAAAGCCTTTTGTAGCGGTAAATATGGCTGCTATACCAAAAGAATTAATTGAGAGTGAATTGTTTGGCCACGAAAAGGGAGCTTTTACCGGCGCTGTAGCCAGAAAAGCCGGCAAGTTTGAAGAAGCCAATGGAGGCACTATTTTTTTAGATGAAATAGCTGAACTCGACCTTAGCCTGCAAAGTAAAATTTTACGGGTATTACAGGAGAGAGAAATAGTAAGGGTAGGTGGAAATGAACGGGTAAAAATAGATATGCGCCTGATAGTAGCTACTCACCGCAACCTGGCTGATGAAGTAAAGAAGGGCAATTTTAGAGAGGATTTATATTACCGTATTATAGGTTTGCCAATTGAACTGCCACCGCTTAGAGATAGAGGTAGTGATGTATTAATACTGGCAAAGTTTTTTGCTGATGAATTTGCAAAAGATAACAAGTTACCCGCTTTTACTATTGCAATAAATGCAAAAGATAAATTGATGCAGTATCATTTTCCGGGTAATATACGTGAGCTGAAAGCCATGATGGACCTGGCTTGTGTAATGAGTAACGATAATGAAATAAGGGCAGAAGATATTTCCTACACATCTACCAGAGAAGATGAACTATTTTCTTTGCAGCAAAAAACATTACGACAATATACCTGTGATATAATAAAACATTTTTTAAAAAAATATGATGACGATGTGTTGATGGTGGCTGAAAAATTAGACATTGGAAAATCTACTATTTACAAAATGATTCAGCAAAAAGAAATAGTTATTTAAAATTTTTAACTGGTGTTGAATTGTATATAATTCTATTGTTTACAAAAATAGCCATCATAATATAATTGTTTGCAGATTTACTATAAAAGCACAAAACATTAAATCTATCATGTAAGGTTTTACAAAATGAGCAAAAAAAATTTTACTTTCAGCACCCTGCAATTCGAAAGAATTTTTCCTTTTTATTTATTGCTCAATGAGCAGTTGCGTATAATTTCTTTTGGTAAATCTGCTGCGAAAGAATTTTCAATACAGGGAACCCCACTGTTTAATTCCCTGTTTACAATGGTACGGCCATTGGCAGAAGTACCTACTCTACATTTATTAAAGCAATTCAATAATCAGGTAATTACTATTCGATCTTCAACAGAAAATAAAATAACACTCCGGGGTAATATTGAGTGGCTTCAGGCAGAAGGTCAATTACTTTTTACCGGTACTCCCTGGTATGGTATTACAGATGATAATGATAGTGATTTATTGTTGAAAAAGGCAGCAGGTGATGATACCAAAAATAATTTTTTAGCATCTTTAGCTGCTAACGGAATTAGTGAAGCAATAGATTATATTAGCCAGGAAAAAATTGAATTGGCAAAAAAAGTACACAAGTTTAAAGGACTTTCAGGCAATATACCCGGTGTAATTTTTGAGTATGAATGCAGCCAGGATGGATCATACATGTACCGGTACTTAAGCCCGGCTATGGAAAAAATATTTGGAATAAAGCCTGCAAATATTTTTAAGCTTACCCAGTTTATACATCCAGACGATTTGTGTGAGATGGAAGTTACCCTTTCAAAAGCTGCTGAAACGTTAGCTCCCTTTTATCTGGAATCGAGGCTGATTTTACCCGGCCGTGGTATGATATGGCGTTCCCTGAGTTGCTCTTTTTCTTATTTTTCCGAATCGGGAGCAAAAGTTTTTACAGGCTTAATGCTTGATATATCTGAAAAGAAAAAGGCAGATGAAAAACTAAATGAATCTGAAAACAGGCTGGCATCTCTTATTGCAAATTTGCAAACGGGTATTTTGGTAGAGGATGAAAACAGGCAGTTGGTTTTAACAAATGAATTGTATTGCACAATGTTTGATCTTGATTGTGTGCCGGAAGAAATTAAAAATTTAGACTGTGCAGACATTGTTGAGCAAACAAAAGAGTTATTTAAAGATCCTGAATTTTATAGTGAGCGAATTGTAAGCCTGCTGGAATTTCAGCAATTGGTGGTAGATGATATTTTGGAATTGAAAGACGGACGTATTTTTAGTCGTGATTTTATTCCCATCTACAATAACAATTTGTACAAAGGTCATCTATGGAAATTTACGGATGTTACTGCCGAAAAAAATGTAGTAAATTCTTTAAGGATAAGTGAAGAAAAGTACCGTGGTATTATTGCCAACATGAACCTGGGTTTGCTGGAAGTTGATACTGATGAAAACATCATGTTTGCAAACCAATGCTTTTGTGATATGTGTGGTTACGACTTAGAGGAATTGATAGGACGAAGGGCGGCACAAATATTTATAAAAGGTGCTAATATTGAATTGATGGAGCGTAAAAATGAGGAACGCAAAAAAGGCACAGCCGGAGCTTATGAAATAGTTGTAAAAAATAAGCGGGGGCAGGTAAGGTGGTGGCTCGTAAGTGGTGCTCCAAGGTTTGATGAAAATGGCGAATTGTTAGGTACCATCGGTATTCACCTGGATATTACAGAACAAAAAGAGCTCGAATATGAATTGACTATAGCAAGAGAACAGGCCGAACAAAGTACCCAAAGTAAAGAAGTGTTTTTAGCCAACATGAGCCACGAAATTAGAACCCCAATGAATGCAATTTTGGGTATGAGTAATCAATTGGCAAAAACTCAATTAAATACAAAGCAGTTATTTTATTTGGATACCATTAATTCAGCTTCAGAAAACCTGTTGGTCATCATCAATGATATTTTAGATTTATCAAAGATAGAAGCAGGAAAACTTAGCCTTGAAAAAATAGCCTTTGAGCCACAGGCTGTTGTTAAAAGAGCTATGCAGGTACTATCTCACAAAGCAGAAGAAAAAGGGCTTGTGCTTACTAACAATCTTTTTGATAACAACGTATCACCAGTACTAATGGGCGACCCATATCGCCTAAACCAGGTGATGCTTAACGTAATTACCAATGCAATAAAATTTACAGAAAAAGGTGGTATAGATATTTCTTTAGAAATGTTAACAGATGCCAAAGAAAGTCAGTTGATTAAATTTTCTGTTGCTGATACAGGTATTGGTATGGATGATCTTTTTGTTGAAAATTTATTTGAAAAATTTTCGCAGGAAGATGCATCAGTTACAAGGCAATACGGCGGTACTGGTTTAGGTATGAGTATTTGTAAAGAATTGATTGAGCTAATGGGTGGAACCATAAATGCTACCAGTAAAAAAGGTGTTGGAAGCATAATTTATTTTGAAGTTACTTTCCCTAAAGGCGCAATAACTGATTTACCTTCAAAAGATACTTTTATTGTAAATGAAACTATGCTAACAGGAAAAAAAATATTAGTAGTAGATGATAATGAAATGAACCGCCTGGTAGCTACAACTATTTTAAATAATTATGGCGCAGAAACTTTTGAATCTGCCAATGGTAAAGAATCTTTAGACTATTTAACCCACAATAAGGTAGATTTAGTACTGATGGATGTGCAAATGCCGGTGATGAATGGCCTTGAAGCCACCGACTTAATCAGGCGACACATCAATAAACATTTGCCTATTATTGCCCTTACGGCCAATGCTATTAAAGGCGATAATGAAAAATGCCTAAAAGCTGGTATGAATGATTATTTATCTAAACCATTTAAAGAAGAAGATTTACTTAAAAAAATAGCTAAGCTACTTTTTATAACCGTTACAAATGATGAAGCAGCAGCAAAAGAAAATAATGCCACCCCCATTTGTTATTATGATATTTCTGAAATAAAAACAATTAGCAGGGGTAATGATGAATTTGTAAAAAAGATGCTAAAAATGTTTATTGAGCAGGTTCCGGCAAACATTTCCGAAATGAAGGCAAAGTTTACTGCCAATGAATTTATAGGCGTTGGGGAAATAGCCCATCGCATAAAACCTACCATTGATAATATGGGGATAGCATCTTTAAAATCTACTATCAGGGAGATAGAAAAAATTGGTAAAAGCGGCCAGGATAATGGCAGCTTGCCTATGCTGATGCAAAAAGTAGAAACGGATATCTCATCTGCCATTAATGCAATAAAAAATGATTATCAGTTGGCGTAAAAAGTATACCTAAATAATTGTAAAAACGCTTGGTTTTAGTATAAACAGTATGGTTAAATTTTAAATCTTAAAAAATTAAAAAGCATGAAAGCCTCCTTATCATTGTATAAAAACGGACAAATGTACAATAGCGAAAAAAGTGATTTTTTACATCCTTCAAAAGCTACTTTAGTATTGGGTTTTGGTGAAAAAAGTATTTTGGCAAATGAGAATATATATCAGATGTTGAAAACTACTTATAGCCAGGCGGCTATTGTGTTATGCTCAACATCTGGCGAAATTTATAACGATACTGTGCAGGACAATACGGTATCAATAGCTGCCATTGAATTTGAAAAAACAACAGTAAAGTCTGTATCGGTTAATATTGATGATTTTGCCAATAGTTTTGAGGCAGGAGAGGCGTTAGTAAAACAATTACCTGCAGATGGTTTGGCTTACATTATGATAATATCAGATGGTGCTAAAGTTAATGGAAGTGAGTTGGTACGAGGTGTTAATACGGTGGTGCAAAATAAAGTTCCTGTTACTGGCGGTCTTGCAGGCGATGCAGCCCGTTTTCAATCAACCCTGGTTGGGCTAGATGGGCCTGCAGTTTCGGGTAAAATAGTAGGTATTGGTTTATATGGAAGTAATCTAAAAATATCTCATGGCTCCATGGGTGGGTGGGATATGTTTGGGCCAGAACGGTCTATCACAAAATCTACCGCTAATACGGTATATGAAATTGATGATAAAGATGCCATTGAATTATACAAAACATACTTGGGTAAATACGCTGATGAACTGCCTGGTTCGGCATTATTGTTTCCATTATCTGTAACATTGCCGGGTAGCATTGAGCCGGTAGTAAGAACAATTCTTAGCATTGATACCGAGCATAAAGCAATGGTATTTGCAGGCGATGTACCTGTGGGCGCTAAAGTAAGGTTTATGAAAGCCAACTTTGATAAACTGGTAGATGCAGCGGCACAGGCAAGTAATATTGCATTTACTATGAACTTGAAAGAAACGCCTAAACTAGCTTTATTAATTAGCTGTGTTGGCCGAAAATTAATTTTAGACAATAGAATAGAAGAAGAAGTAATGGCTGTAAGTGAAGCATTTGGATCTGGTACTTTGCTAACAGGTTTTTATTCTTATGGCGAAATATCACCGTTTACTGCAAATACATCTTGCCAGTTGCATAACCAAACCATGACGATAACAACATTTGACGAAAATTAAGGTATATAAACATGGCTTATCACAAATTATTAGAAAGGCAGCTTAAAAAAATGAACTACGATTCATTAATTGACAATCCGGATTTTTTGCAATTTCTGGAGGCTATTAGTGCATCGTACAATGCATTTGAAAAGGATAAGGAATTATCAACCCATGCCTATTCTTTGAGCGAACAGGAATACACCGAGATTAATGAAAAGCTTAAAAATGAAATTGATGTAAGAAAATTATCTATTGATAAATTGAAGTTTGCTATAAAAAGCATTGAAACAGATGAAGGTATTAGTTTACATGCCAGCGAAAATAATTTACTGGAAATTGTTAATTACCTGGAAAAGCAAATTGCTGTACGTAAAATAGCTGAGAAAGAAATGCAGCAGGCTAAAGAAGAAGCTGAAGTTGCAAACATCTCTAAGTCAGAATTTTTATCTGTAATGAGCCACGAAATAAGAACACCATTGCATGTAATTATTGGAATGGGGCACTTGCTAATAAAGGATAATCCACGACCAGAGCAATTGCAAAACATGAAAGTATTACGCACTGCCTCTGATAATTTATTGGTTTTAATAAATGATATTTTAGATTTTAGTAAAATAGAAGCTGGCAAAATAGATTTGGAAGAAATTGATTTTAATATCAAAAATCTTGTGTCTGATATTAAACTGGCTAATTCTGTAAAAGCACAGGAACGAAGCAATGATATCAAACTAATGTTAGATAGTGATTTGCCCGATGTGCTGAGAGGTGATACAGTTAGGCTGGGACAAATTTTAACAAACCTGGTATCAAACGCCATTAAATTTACTAAAAATGGTATTATAAAAATTGAAGTAAAACTTGATAAGCATTATGAAAATGAAGAACTGGACATTTACTTTTCCGTAACAGACAGCGGTGTAGGAATAGCGCCGGAAAACATGGAGAAAATATTTCATTCCTTTACACAGGCATCTTCCACTATTACAAGGCAATATGGCGGTACAGGGCTTGGGCTTGCTATTACCAGAAAACTACTCAAGTTGATGAACAGTGAAATTCAGGTAATATCCGAAGAAGGTAAGGGCTCTACTTTTTATTTTGTTGTACGGCTTAAAAAAGGTGTTGAGTTAATAGTTGAAAAAACCAGTTACACCATTAGCGATTTTGATTTGGACGGCTGCAAAATTTTATTGGTAGAAGATACAGCATTTAATGTTTTGTACGCAACTCAATTGCTACACAGATGGAATGCTGTTGTGGATGTTGCTGAAAATGGTTTAATTGCAGTTGAAAAAGCGCAGGCAAACGAATATGATATTGTGTTGATGGATTTACAAATGCCGCTTATGGATGGTTTTACAGCTACCGCACAAATTAGAACTTTTAATACAACTGTGCCAATTGTTGCTTTAACGGCCTCTGCTACAACCAATGTAACAGACAGGTGTAAAGAATGTGGTATGAATGATTATATTACTAAGCCCTTTAATCCAGATGATTTTTATCAAAGAATAAAAAAGCACGTAACTAAAAAGTAATAATTTATTTAGAAAAATTAATTGGTGTACATAACAAAACCTGCCTTTAAGTGCAGGTTTTGTTTGTGCGGCAAAGGAGATTCGAACTCCCACACCCTTTCGGGCGCTACCACCTCAAAGTAGTGCGTCTACCAATTTCGCCATCGCCGCAGTAATAAAAATCATTCAAATATATTTTGAGGTGCTGCAAAAGTAAAGGTTTTGTATATAATGAAATTGCAATAATTGCCTGTTCATCTAACTATTTTAAAAAGCTGCCACCAAAATAAAGATTTATTTCCTTAGCACAATCCTAAACGTAGTGCCTTTACCTGGTTCGGAGTTTTTTACAAAAATTTCGCCTTTGTGGTAATGTTCTATTATTCTTTTAGACAGACTAAGGCCTAAGCCCCAGCCACGTTTTTTGGTAGTAAAGCCTGGTTTAAATACCCTGCTAATTTGTTGCTTATTAATTCCTTTTCCAGTATCTGCAATATCAATAATAATTTGGGATACTTCATTTTTTACAGATACATCAATGTTACCTTTTCCTTCCATTGCATCAAGTGCATTTTTTAACAAGTTTTCAATTACCCAATCAAACAGCGGTCCATTTATCATTGCTGTAACATCATTTTCTGCTTTTACTACAGAAAAATTTACTTTCTCTGGTGCTCTTCTTTTTATATAAGCTACCATCGATTCAATTTGAGCTGTTATGTTTATTGCCTCAAGTTGGGGTGTACTGCCAATTTTCCCAAACCGATCGCTTACTAATTTGAGGCGGTCAACATCCTTCGCCATTTCGTTGATAATTTTTTCATTACTATTTTTTTCTTTCAGCAGTTCTATCCAGCCTTGTAAAGATGATAAAGGTGTGCCCAATTGGTGAGCTGTTTCTTTAGCCATACCTGCCCATACCTGGTTTTGGGTAGATTTGTTACGGGTAGAAATAGTGATAAGAGTAATTATAATAAAGAGGGCAACAATAAATAATTGAATCAAAGGGTAATACCTTACTTCTTTTAGCAGTTTTGAATCGCCATAATAATACTTGTTAATAATAACCGGATCCCTGTTTATTTCTACCCGCAGCTCCTCGTGCAATTGTTTAAATTCCTGTACCTTTTGCCGAAGATAGCTGGTGTCATTTTTTATTGCATTACTATCCAGATTAAGCCCCTCACCCGAGGGGTTGCCCATTTCATCTGTTTCAATAATAGGGATATCTGTGTTGTGTGAGGTAATTATATTGGTAAGATCAAGCGACGACTGATCAGTAGTAATTGCTCTGGTTTTTAATGATTGTACCCATACATCAACTTTCTCTCTTTCATCGTGTGCAATTTTTTTTGCCAGATAATTGGAGTAAAATATGGTGCCGGAAACTATAGCAATGGCAACTATCCCCAATGCTGTACGCCAGTTAAATAAATTTGTAAACATGCTTCAAAATAAACAAAAATAATGGCAACATAAAAATGGTAAAAAAGTATCAGTAGTAAAAGCCAATTTAATGCTTAAAAAAACATAGCACCAAAAGAAAAGAAGTATGTTTGTAGCATTTCAAAATTGGTTTACTTTTTTAATTAATGGCAGTAGCTTCAACACAAAATACAGTAGGTTTAATTTTAAACAGCAATGAGGCCTATGAGCCTTTGCCATTAGTAGCTGTAGTTATTTTAAACTGGAATGGTAAAGGTTTTTTACAGCAATTTCTCCCGGCATTAGTAGCAAGCAGTTATGCCAATAAAAAAATAATTGTAGCTGATAATGCCAGTACAGATGGGTCGGTTGAATTTTTGCAACAACATTATCCTTTAGTACAAATTATTTACAATGCAGTTAATGAAGGTTTTGCAAAAGGCTACAATACTGCACTAAAACAAATTACGGCAGACTATTTTGTACTTTTAAACAGTGATGTAGAAGTAACAGCAGGCTGGATAGAACCTATTATTACCTTAATGCTGCAAGATGCCTCAATTGCAGCCTGCCAACCTAAAATACTCGATTACAATAATAAACAACAGTTTGAATATGCCGGCGCAAGTGGTGGCTGGCTTGATGGATTTGGGTACCCTTTTTCACGGGGTAGAATATTTGATTACCTGGAAGTTGATAATGGACAGTACAATGAAGTGCAACCATGCTTTTGGGCTAGTGGCGCTGCCTTATTTGTAAAAGCTTCGGTTTATCATGAGCTTGGCGGCTTTGATGAATACTTTTTTGCCCACCAGGAAGAAATTGATTTTTGCTGGCGTTTACAATTGGCTGGTTACAAAGTTTATGTACACCCTGCCTCTGTAGTATATCATATTGGTGGCGGCACCTTGCCAAAAGAAAACAATTTAAAAGTTTTTTTAAACTTCCGGAATAACCTGATAATGGTGGCTAAAAACTTCACTTTTGCTATTGCTATCTGGAAAATACCCGTAAGGATGACGCTTGATGCTATTGCAGCATGGAAAGGATTACTAAGTGGGAGCGGAGGTTATTTCATTGCTATATTTAAGGCACACCTTCATTTTTTTAACTGGTTATTTTTTCATCAAAAAAAAGCTACTACACCTGCAAATAAAAAGGGTGTAATAAGTGGATGGTACAATGGTTCTGCAGTATGGCAGCATTTTGTTAAAAAGAAAACGAAATTTTCAGAAATTATTGATGTTAAATAATTTTTTTACACAGTCAAGCCTTATTTTTGCATTCGAAAATTATAAATATGCAACCAGAAATTATAGACAATACGCACAAAGATTTTGCACACAATTGGGTTTCTTCCTCCCGTTTTCTTTTTTTCTGTCAGGTGTTTTTATTGGTAGCATTTATTTTGGGTGGTTGCATAGGTATGTACTCTCACCGTTATAAAGGCAAGCCGCAAGTAGCTGTACCAGAAAGCACTTTATACAATCCTGTTTATAAATAAAAAATAATTTTTTTGTATTGTTTCAAACCCTATTTTTGCAATCCAAAAAAAAACAATAGTTCTTTTTAATTAGAAGCGTTGCTTCAAAAATAATTGCGGAAGTAGCTCATTTGGTAGAGCACGACCTTGCCAAGGTCGGGGTGGCCGGTTCGAGCCCGGTCTTCCGCTCAAAGAAAAATCTTCCCGACCACGTCGGGATTTTTTTTCGAAACTTGTGTCACTCGGGTGGTGGAACTGGTAGACACGCAGGACTTAAAATCCTGTTCGCTGTAAGGCGAGTGAGGGTTCAATTCCCTTCCCGAGTACAAAGCGACTTTTAGTCGCTTTTTTTATGCCTTTACTTACAATAAGTTTGCTACTGGTGGTTATAAAAATTTAATCATAGATAAAGCAATTGAAGTTATAACGTACCTGTCCAAATGATGCGAACTAAAACTTACATAACTAACTATTTCTATCTCTGTATAAATTTCTAATGGGGCTATCAATTTACACCTAATGGAAGTTCTACATAAAATACTGTACCTACTGCTTCCTTTGTTTCAAACCAAATATTGCCTTTATTTTGCTCCACAATACCCTTACACATTGCAAGGCCAAGGCCCGTACCCGAGGTTTTGGTTGTAAAATTTGGAGTAAAAATTTTGGATTGCATTATAACGGGTATGCCGTTGCCATTATCCGTAATGGTAATAAGTACAAAGTTGCCTGTTACAGATTCCTTTACAGTTATTTTCCCCTGTTTATTTTCTGGTATTGCCTGCATAGCATTTTGTAATAAATTGGTAAACAGGCGGTTGATATGTGTTTTATCTGCAAAAATCATTATTTTGGTAGCAGATGGTTTCCAGGTAATCGTCATTAAATCTCCGGAACTATAAAGGCTGGTAATCAATTTTATAGATTCATTTAAATCAAATATTTCATTTTTAGGATTACCTATATTGGCAAATTGCGAAAATTCACCTGCAATCTGGCTAAGGTGATCAATTTGCTCTACAATGGTACGAGCCACACTATTAGTTAGTTCTTTTACATTGTCTGAATTGTTTTCAATAGCTTTTTGTAAATATTGAAGGCTCAATTTCATAGGTGTTAGCGGATTTTTTATTTCATGCGCTACCTGCCGGGCCATTTCACGCCATGCCATTTCACGTTCACTTTTGGCGAGTGCTATTGCACCTTCATCTAACTTGGCCACCATCTTATTGTATTCAACTACCAGTTCGCCTATTTCATCTTTTCTTTTCCAAACTATTGCTTCATTTATTTTACCCAGGTTAATTTGTTTCATTTTATTACTGATAAAATAAAAGGAACGGGTAATACGGTTGGTAATAAATAACGCAACAAGCCCGGCTATTAAAAATATAAAGGCATTTAGGTTTATAATGGCAACTAAAAAGCTGGCAATTTCCTGTCGTAACTTAGTTTGAGAGGTAAAATAAGGGATATTAAGGTAGGCGAACTCTTTACCCGTTTCATCTAAAATTGGCACGTAATTGCTTAGGTAACTAAGCGTACCAATAGTTTCATTTTTAAAAAAATTTATTTCTCTTAGTTGATGAAGATGGTAATAGGCCTCCGGATCCATTAAATTGCTTACAATACCTTTATTGTAAGGTAACGGTAAAGAGGAAGCTTTTAAATTGCCACTTAAATCGTAGATGTTGATATCTACTGAATGTAATTCAGAAATTTTAGTAATTGTTTTATCCAGCTTTTCTTTATATGCCGGATCGTAAACCTGTATTACATCATCAAACGTAGTAAGATCACTTAACGCAGTACGAATTTCATTTTGCATTACATGTATTGTTTGGCTAAGCCTTTCCCTGTTATTGCTATAATATCTGTCAATAAAAAACAGAATAGTAGCCAAGCCTACAACAATAAAAGATAAAAGGCTGATAAAAATAATTGTACTGTGTACCTGATTGCGGATGCTCATTTGCCAGTACTGCTTTATTTTGCTAAACCTAAATCTAAACCTGATAAAAGAGTTTAAAAACCAAAAAAAGAAGGTTACAAAAAGAAACGAACAAAATAGATAAGAAAATAGGGTGATAGATTCTATAAATAAATTATTTTGTTTGGCAATAATTACAACTTTATCTGTGCCAGCCCTGTACCAAAGTTCATTATACCCGCCTTTGGTATGTGTTTCAAAATTATTTACCGGTACCTGTAAAGCAGTTAAGTGAGATGGAAAAGCATAGTCATTGTGGCTGGATACCAGTTGTAATTTATTGTACACTGCAAATGAGTAAATGGGAGAGTTATCTATTGAATTGTTGTACCCCTTTAAAAATAGCTCAGGATATAAGGCATCTGTTTTATATTTTTTTGGAGTAGCCAACAAAAACATATAGCCAAGTACACTGCCCGCAGTATCTATAACTTCTTTTTTGCTTATATAAGTAAATTTATCGTAGCTAACATCAAAATATAATAAACCGGCAATGGCTGTAGGTTTGCCCTGCGTTTTTAAGATGGTGTTGAGCGTATTGTAAGTAGTTGAATCCAGGTTAAAGAGTGCTGCTTCATTTTCATCAAAAGTAAAAATACGGGTATCAAATTTATTGAGGTATCCTGTAAAATTTTCGTTTAACAAACTATCTTTAATTGCCCTGTTGGTGGCTTCACTTTTGAACCCTTGAAATAACGGGGCCAATACTTCATTTCTAAAATCAGTAAGTACGGTATTCATCAGCCTTTCGCTTGATGGGTCTGCCTTGTAAGCCAAAGCCTCTGCAAAGTTTTTTCTTTTTTCAACTTCTTTTATTTTGTTTTCAGAAATAATGATACTACTGATTGAGATGGAAAAGAAAAAAAGCCAAAAAATTAATCTTGATGAAACAATTCTGGAAGTAATGAAATAAAAAAAGGGCATATTTAAAAGCTTTAAATATGCCAACAACCATATTAAAAGATACAATTCAAAAACAATACCTGGTTGGTTTATACTTATGGTTAAACTAGTTAATGCAACTATGGATACAAGCAATAGCAAAACCGCAATACTTTTTGGTAAAAGAGGCTTTAGCAGGTAAATGATTATTTGAGATGTAATAAAAAAGCCAATTGCAAGGCAGCCAAGTACTACAAAGCCAACAACACTGTAAATATTTAGGGTAAAAAAGTTTACTACATCAAATGAAATTTGCGAATCGGCAACAAGAGAGCGTACAATATTGCCATTTATAACTGTAATAGCTAAAATTATACAAACACCCGTTACAATGAAGCTCCATTTGTGCCAACTCTTTTTTACAGGCAGCAAAATTTTTTTTTCCTGTATATAATGCCTGATAAATAGTACTATCCAAAGGTTTAAAACAGCGTTAATTAATAAGTCACCTAACGATCGCATGATGCTGTTGGTGGCGTAAATAGCCGGGTCAAACAATTCAAACTGTCTAAAATTGGCGGGTATTGGAAAAAAATAGCTAGCAAACCTTAGTATTACCAATACGGTTACTAAAAATAAAATTCCTTTATAAAATTTTATCTGTACCAGGTAAATGGCTATTATTTGAATAAAAAGCAGCACCAGCATACCCCCAAGTATCCGTAATATAACGCCCGCCAGGTTGCTGTAAATAATACTGCTGTTTTGTATTTGCTGAAGCGAAAAAAGAAAATAACCTTCTTTGGATAGTACTGCATTATTTCCCCTCTCCTCAGATAAATCGAAATTTTTATCCAGATTGTTGCCAATGGTAAATGTATTTTTTAAATAATCATTGGTTATTGTATAATTCCATTTTATTGGAATGAGGGCTAACGTAATAGTGTTGTTGTGCTGTTTTTTTTTATAAACGTAATAACCATTACTCAGCAATACAAAACCCGTGTTGGTTGGCTGCGATAGTAAATACGCACCAGGCTCTACAAGATGGTTATTCCAAAAAGCAATGTTGTAAAACCCTGATTGGTTAAGCGTATATATATAAACAAAGTATTTTTTTGCAGCTATATTTTTTAGTATTTCTTCATCATAATTTTGAGTAGCAAGCTTCTTAATCAATAAGGTATCTTTTGCCAGCAAATCAAAATCGTTTTCCTGTGCTGTAATGTAAGCTGTAATATTTTTTTTGACTGCCGTAACAGATGTTGTGCCAGACCAATAATTATCAATAATAAATGAAATGGTAATTAAGCATGCTGCAATAGCAAGCAAATAACTGTTATTTTGTACAAGCTTTTTTAAATTGTAATTATTTTTCAATGCTTTTTTTTGATATGCCAGCCTGTAAGCTATTGCTTTTTAATAATGTTCCAAATACTGTCCATTTCTTCCAGTGTCATTTCCTGCAAAGGTTTGCCGGTGCCTATGGCTGCCGCTTCCATTTTTGTAAACCTGTCAATAAATTTTTTATTGGTTCTTTCCAGTGCATGTTCTGCATCTACCTGCAAAAACCTTGCAAAGTTTATCAAAGAAAAAAATACATCTCCCAGCTCATCTTCAATATGGTTGGCATTACCACTGGCAATTGCTTCTAAAAGTTCATTTTCTTCTTCCTTTACTTTTTCCCAAACCTGGTCTTTGTTTTCCCATTCAAAACCTACTTGTTTTGCTTTTTCCTGCAGGCGCATTGCTTTTATAGTAGCTGGCAAAGTTTTGGGTACACCACTTAATACAGATGTTTTGCCTTCCTTTAGTTTTAGTTTTTCCCAGTTTCGTTTTACTTCCTCTTCATCCTTTACCTGCACATCTCCATAAATGTGCGGATGGCGGAAAATTAGTTTTTCGCAAACCCCATTTATTACTTCATCTAATGTAAATTTATTTTGCTCGCTGCCAATTTTTGCATAAAAAACAATGTGTAGCAAAATATCGCCTAATTCTTCTTTAATGCCTTTCCAGTTGCCATCAGTAATGGCATCTGTTAATTCGTACGTTTCTTCAATGGTAAGCTGTCGAAGGGTTTCAATGGTTTGTTTTTTATCCCATGGGCATTTTTCCCTTAGCTCATTCATAATAGTAACCAACCTTTCAAAAGCTGTGTTTGCAGTAGATGCCATAAATTTATTTTAATTAAATGAGGTTGATACTAGTTTAACTGGTTTAAATTTTTTAGGGGAGATGCAACTTTATTGAAAAAGACTTTTTTAAATAATTGCTACATAATAATTTTGTTAAAAATAATCAAAATATTTTGGCTACAGTTTTACATCATTTCATTCAGATGTTAAAAATAGAATCATCAAGATTGGATAGCTTACTTTTATCTGCGAAAACATACAATATGAAGAATCATTTTTTGCTGTTAGTGCTGTTGTTAAGTACCCTGTTAAAAGATACAAGTGCTCAATATTATCAAAAAGATATTTTGAATAATAAACAGGCTTTTGCAGATAAAAATCTATTGCAGGAGCAAAAGATAAGAGAGGTAATGGTGCATAGTTTTGAAGGTGATAAAAGCCCCAGCAAGGGTTTTTTTTGTAAAAAAGAAATTAGCAAAAATTACCGGACTATTGCAACTTATACTAAATCTGACATCAGCAACAAATCTTTGCTTACCGCTTATTATAACGAAAATGGGCTGCTTGTTAAATCTATAGATTCTTCGGCTATTTCTTCGGCTACATCTACTTATAGCTACGATGAAAAGGGCAATGTGGTTAGTATTTTATCTGTTGCCCGCTCTTACGATGATTATTTTGTAACTACCATAAACGAAGAGCGGCAGTATAAATACGATAAAAAAAATAAGCCTGCGCAATTGTTGCGCATAAAAAATAAGCTAGACTCTGTGCTTATTGATTTTTTACAAGATGAAAAAGGAAACGTTACCGATGAAATAGCGACTGGTAAAAATGGTAAACATTATTACTATTATTACGATGATAAAAACCGGCTTACCGATATAGTTCAATACAACGTGGTAAAAGCAGCCCTTGTACCCGATCTTATTTTTGAATACAACCGCCAGGGCCAGGTTACTCAAATGGTAAGTGTAGAAGAGGGGATGAGTAATAATTATTATGTTTGGCAATACATTTACAACGATGAGGGGCTAAAGATTATTGAAAAGTGCTTATCAAAAGAAAGGGTATTGCTTGGTTATTTTGAGTATGAATACAATTAACTTAAAACCCGGATTTTGCAGTTGAATACCCCATAAAGATTTAAACTATACAATTGTAGTTAAATAAAACACCCCCTCGAAAGGGGGTACGTTATATTCAATTTTGATGACCATCTTAGTTTATCCTTTTATTCGTTTTGCCTCTGTCTCTAAGCCAGTTTGCCTATCTCTCGATTTCTTTATAAGGCTACTACCAAAACGCCAGCTAAAGCTTACCCTTAATGTACGGCTCTCCCACGATCCACCGCCATTAATATAAACTCCGCCAAAATCGTTGATAGCTCTCCATGGAGAAGTAAAAAATATATCTGTAACAGCTACTTTTAGCGTTCCTTGTTTATCAAACAAACTTCTTTGAAAGCCAATATCCAAGCCACCCATAGCTTTGGTTCGCCAGGTGCCACCCCATACAGCAGGGCCATTAAAGTTGCCGCTTACCTCTGCTGAATATAATTTACCTATATTAAATGTTTGTTGCAAGTAAGCACCGTACATGGGCACCTGTGTGTTAACTTTATTTGCGCCAATAACACCATCAAAGGTTTGGTAATTGTACCAAATGTTAACATAACCATTCCACCAGCTTTTTATAGGTGTTGGTGCGCCAATATTAAAGCTGAAAATTTGCTGCCTGTCTAAATTTTTCTGTTGTACAAATGTGGCATTAGCAGCAGTATCTGTGGCCTGCGTTGCATAATCTTTTACATGACTGTAGCCAATAGTTGTATTGATAAAGCCCATAAAAGTGTGTGTTAATTCTATATTATTGGTGTACTGTGGTCGTAAAAAGGCATTTCCTTTTTCATAAGAAAGTTCATCTAACTTATTTTCGAATGGGTTAAGATCCTGGTAAGTTGGTCTGTCTATCCGGCGGCTGAAAGTTAGGTTGAGGGTGTTTTTTTGGTTAACGGTGTAGGTTAAAGCTCCGGAGGGAAAAAAATCTGTATAGTTTCTTTTTACTGTGTTATCCGCCTGCACAATGCCGTCTGCTCTTGTAAGTATGCCTTTGCTATTGGTAAGCTCTATGCGCAGGCCTGTTTGCAAACTCCATTGTTGATTTATTTGTAGTTGGTAATTTGCATATCCTGCATGTACATTTTCATTGTAGTTAAAACTGTTACTACGGTTTAGTACTTTTACCGGAACGCCAGATGTATTATCATTAAAAAAGTCGAAAGTGTTTTTTGTATTTACTTGCGATGTTTTTAAGCCATAACCAAATTTACCAGCACCCAGTTTTTGTTCTGCATCTATCTTGGCAGTGTAAATATCAATATCTGTTGGTGTATAGTTTCGGTTGGTAATTTTGTATAACAGAACGTTGTTTGCATCTAAATAATTATTGGGTTGAAAGCTTCTGCCTACGCCTCTAAATTGCCCATAATCTGCATCAAAATTAATTTCAGTACCACTTGTATCAGCATACCTGTAATTAAGGTTATAGTTGGCATTGGTGCGGCTGCCGGGTATTGTATTGTATGCCCTCAATGTTTTTTTGAATAAGCCGGTTGGTATATAGCTAATAATGGTATTACCATCACTCCTCATTTCGCTGTTACTAAAATTGGTAGTGGCCATCACTCCAATGGTATGTTTTTGATTAATAAAAAAATCTGCCCCGGCTTTTATATTCATGCTTTTCTCTACGTTTAACATGGTAGTGTTTTGGTCGTAGATTGAATCATTTTGTTTGCGATAGAGGTACATTTTATTTTCGTAATTACCCAAATTACCACCTATATTGCCAAATAGATTTACTTTTTTGTCTCTGTAATTTAAGTTGACAGATCCATTGCCTTTTGGTGTTACACCCTGCACAATACCTGTATTGATACTGCCATTGGTGCCAAATTTTTTATTTTTCTTCAGCCGTAAGTTAATAATACCGGCATTGCCACTGGCATCGTATTTAGCACTTGGGTTACTAATCATTTCTATAGCTTCAATATCATTGCTATTAATGCTTTTTAGGTAGGCTGCCAGGTCTTTAGTTTCAAGTTGCATCATTTTGCCATCTACATAAACCCTTACGCCTGTTTTACCTTTCATGCTAATGTTGTCATTATTATCTACCTGCACACCCGGGCTTTTTTGTAATAACTCTAAAGCATTGCTACCACTGGCATTAATACTTGCCTCTACGTTAAAAACTGTTTTATCTGCTTTTACTTCAATTAAAGGCTTTTTGGCAATAATAATTACTTCACCTAGTTTGCTTGCAAGGGGCTGTAGCGTTACGGATGCGAGGGTGATTTTTTTATCTTTTTCTATTTCAATTATTGAAGAGTAGGTTACACTAAAACCAATACTTGAGTAGCTTAATAAAAAGCTGCCTGTTTTGCCTGTAGTAATTTCGTAGATGCCGGTTGCATCTGTAATAGCAGTTTTTACCAATGATGAATCTTTGGCCTTTAATAATGATACGGTAACAGATTGTAATGGCTTATTATTATTGTTAAAAACATAGCCCGATATACCTGCACTATTTTGTGCAATTACATTACCAGTTAAAAAAAGACCCAACAATGTTATGATTGATTTTAAATTTCTCATTTATATTGATTAGTTAGTTTACATATTATACGCAAATCACTTAAAAATGTTACAGTAAAACCAATTAAAATATATGAATTGCATCTTTTAAAGCATGAATGGCAGTAGTTGTGTATTCATTTTTGTATGAATGGAAACATTGCTTTTTAAATGGAGTATGTTTATCTAATAACTATCAATTTTTTTCATTCCACTATTTCTCCCTTATTTTTACCGCCAAATAAAAAAATGCTATGTCAAATAACTTACTTAAAGGGAAAAAAGGGATCATTTTTGGTGCTTTAGATGAAAAATCAATTGCATGGAAAACTGCTATCAGATGCCATGAAGAAGGTGCAGAACTGTTGCTTACCAATGCGCCGGTAGCCATGCGTATGGGAGAAATTAATAAATTGGCAGCATTGGTAAATGCACCAATTGTACCCTGCGATGTAAGTAGCAATGAAGATGTACAAAACCTTATTACTAAAGCAAAAGAACATTTTGGTGGTGGTGTAGATTTTATATTACACTCTATAGGTATGAGCATAAACGTACGCAAGGGAAGGCACTATACGGATATTGATTATGGCTTTAATGCTAAAACATTAGATATATCTGCAACAAGCCTGCACAGGGTATTGGCAACAGCTATGAAGGAAGATGCCATTAATGAGTGGGGTAGTGTGGTAGCACTTACTTATATTGCTGCTCAACGTGTTTTTCCTGATTATAATGAAATGGCAGATGCAAAATCATTGTTAGAAAGTATTAGCCGAAGCTTTGGGTATCATTATGGTGTAAAAAAGCATGTGAGAGTAAATACCATTTCTCAATCTCCTACAAGGACTACAGCGGGTAGCGGCGTTAAAGGTTTTGATGGATTTATTAATTATGCCGAAAAGATGAGCCCGCTTGGTAATGCAAGTGCAGATGATTGCGCTAACTATATAGTATCGTTGTTTAGCGATTATACCAAATATGTTACCATGCAAAATTTATTTCATGATGGTGGGTTTTCTTTTACCGGTGTTACACAAGGGGTAATTGAAAAGATGGAGCAATAAATTTTTAAGTGATAGCATTTTTAGCAGCAAATTGTTGCTGTATTTAAATTAATAAATTTAGTAAACTGTTAATTTTATAATTGCTGAACTTTTTTAACCTGCTACTTTAAGCATTCCTCCCAAAAAATATTAATATTTACAAAAATGGATTGGATAGAAGTTACCGGACTAATTGGCTCAGCATTAAGCAGTATTACTTTTGTGCCGCAGGTGGTACAAGCCTGGAAAACCAAGAGTGTAGGCGATTTAAATCTTTCTATGATGGTTATTATAACCATTAGTACAATTGTTTGGCTAGTGTATGGAATTGGCAGGGGAGCCTTGCCAGTAATAATTTGCAACGCTATAATTTTTGTATTGTCATTGCTTTTGCTGTGGTTTAAATTTAGTTTTTCTAAAAAATAAGTAACAACATCAAATTACTAAAGCCATCAACTATTGCTGTTGGTGGCTTTTTTGTAATACTGATTGTAGTTGTATAAAAGGCTATAGCCGTTTTAAAATTTTTAAATTGATAATGTCATTATAAAAAAGGCGTAGTTTAAGCCAGATTTTGTAGTTGAATTGGTAAAGAAATTTTTAAATGTAAAACCTGGGTTATATGCAACAAATCAAAAGTTTGAGAATTGAAAAGTTATAATTGTATAAATAGGGGTTAGAAACGAGGGAAATAAAA
>Ga0105048_10004997_pt1 | contig 21511 bp, 18 predicted proteins | sample MAT05_FD_78382 | JGI IMG/M metagenome (GOLD analysis project Ga0105048, IMG submission 78382) | Freshwater microbial communities from Lake Fryxell liftoff mats and glacier meltwater in Antarctica - MAT-05 | ecosystem: Environmental > Aquatic > Freshwater > Ice > Liftoff microbial mat | place...
CGCTGCCGGATAATATTGTTGCCTACGGAAATCCAGCCAAAGTTATCCGCCAAAATGAGCCTTAATATTTTAATTGTTACTCATTATTTCCCTCCAGTGCCTGGTGTTGGAGGAAGACGTTGGGCTAAATTTGTAAAATATTTGTCGCAAGAAGAAGGCGTAAAAGTTCATGTGGTTTCTGCATTAAATACCGTTACAGATGTCAAATCAAGTTTTGAAGAAGAACTTAAGAATTATAAGTTTTCACATACTCCTCTTCCTTCAAATTATCCTAAGTATTTAGAATTTTTGGAGTTTGCAAAAATTACGTTATGGCGCAAAATAATGTTTCGTTATCAATTATTTTGGCTAAAAAAAAAAGTAAAAGGTAATTATTGGGACTTTAGTGTTTGCTGGGAAAAAAATTTCAAAAACGAAATAACAGAAATAATAAAGAAAGACAACATTGATAAAATAATTGTTTCAGGGCCTCCGTTCAGGTATATAAAATATGCACTCAATTTAAAAGTAGAATTTCCAACGCTTGAAGTTGTTCTTGATTACCGCGATCCTTGGGTTGATTTTAATGATCCCTATCCAATTGGTGATGAACGAACAAATTATGAGATTGCTTTGGAAAAAGAAATGCTTTCTAAAGTTGATAAAATAATTACAGTTTCAAATTTTCAAAAAGGTTTGATACTTAATAATGTCCCAAATGCAGCGCCAATTTATGTAATCCCAAATGGATTTGATAAAGATGATTATACCGAAAGGCCAACTGCAAAAAAAGATTTGAATAAAGTAATTTTTACGCATTTTGGTACCATGCATTATCTTAAAGATTATTATTGGGTTCCCTTTTTTAATGCATTTTCTAGGTTAAAATTGGAACAACCTTTAGTGTATCAAAATATTCAAATTGAATTGATCGGCTATTGCCCAAAAATGATTCTAGATTATATCGCAAAACGCAATTTGAATGTTAAAGTACATGGAATTCTTGAGCCTTCCGATGCATTTGTGGAACTAAGTAAAGCAGATGTGGCCATTTGGTTTAAGTACGATGGTTCTCCTGGTGACTTTGCAACAAAATTTGGTGATTATATTGGTTTAAAAAAATTTATTTGGACATTTTCAAAGCCAGGTGATGTAACAACGTATATAGAAAAAGAAAAAATTGGAAAAGTTTTTTATCGTGACAATCAAAACTTAGAAGAACAAATTTTTCAGTCGTTCATTGATTCAGTAAAAAAAGAAAATCGATTGTTTAACCCTAATTACGATCCAGAATCTTTACAGATTAGTGCGTTAACAAAAAAATTAATTGAAGTTTTAAATAGCTAAGGAGTTATGGAGGCAAAGAAAAATATCTTAATCATAATTGGTGATAAAGATTTCAACTTTGATAACCCAAATTCGGCTGTGGTGAACTATTTAAAAACACTTGGTGAAAATTTATTGAGTAATGGTCATTCAGTTAATTATTGGCCCTTACCAAAAATAAAATCAATCAGCGAAGGCCAAGAATTAAATCAATCAAAAAATTTAAGTCGCACATTAAAATATCTTGTAAAAAAAATATTCAAAAAATTTTATGCAGCACTTATACTAAAGAAAAAATTGGTTGGTGCGGACGAAGCATCTAGCGAGGTGTTAACGTACAAGTGTGATTTGGTAATTGAATTTCTTACTATTGGTTCCAACGTCGGTCACAATTACAAAAAAAAAACCGGAGCAAAACATTTAGTTATTTTTGATTCGCCTTTGCTGGAGCAGTTTGAAGATATGCATGCGTTTCCACTTTGGTATGGCAAAGAGGCCATAGCGCGTGAAAGAGAATCGTTGGTAGGTGCTGATAAAATTATCGCTTATGCCAACAGTACAATTACATATTTGAAGAATAACTTTGGATTGGACGAAAATAAATTGTCTCAATTGCCTTGTATTATTTGGAAGGATGAAATAAATGTTCAAATAAATAAAGAGCAAACTATTGGTTTTATTGGCTCATTTCTTTCTTGGCATAAAGTAAATCTATTAGTAAAAGCCTTTGAAAATATAGCCGTTGATTTTCCAAGGGCTAAGTTAATTTTGATTGGCAAAGGCGAGGAGTGGAGCAAAATTAAATCTCAACTAGAAAAATCAAACTTTAAAACTAGAATTGATTTATTAGGGTTTGTTTCTGAACTGGAATTGAAATCACTAAAAGAAAAAATGTTAATTGGAGTAATGCCAGGATCAAATTGGTACGGCTGCCCACTCAAACTTTTTGAATACGCTGAATCAGAAATCGCAATTATTGCTCCATCAACACCGGTTGTTTTAGACTTGTTTACTAGCAATGAAGTTTTATTTATAGAACCTAAAAATGAACTAGTATCCTTAACAAACTGTTTGAGAATACTATTGAGTGATGAGAAAAAAAGAAATCAATTGATTTTAAAAGCAAAGAATAAAATGTTGAACGATTATTCCAAATCATCTCAAATGAATAACTTTAATGCATTAATTAATAAAATTAGCTAGTGGATTTAAAAAATAAAAAAATACTGGTAACTGGGGCCGATGGTTTTATCGGTTCTCATTTAGTAGAAACTCTTTTAAATAAAGGATGTGAAGTACTTGCATTGAATTATTACAATTCATTTAACTCTTGGGGTTGGTTAGATCAAATTCCATCTAACAAAAACCTTCAGGTGATTTCAGGTGATATAAGAGATCCGCATTTTTGCAAAGAAATAACAAAAGGTGTGGATGTTATATTTCATTTGGCAGCATTAATAGCTATTCCATACTCTTATGTTGCACCTGATAGTTATGTTGATACCAACGTAAAAGGAACATTAAATATTTGTCAAGCCGCTAAAGAGAATGGCGTAAAACGCGTAATTCACACATCTACTTCTGAAGTATATGGTACAGCACTTTATGTGCCAATTGACGAGAAACATCCTATGCAACCACAATCGCCATACAGTGCCAGTAAAATTGGAGCTGATGCAATGGCCATGAGTTTTTATTTATCTTTTGAGTTAGCCGTTTCTATAGCAAGACCATTTAATACATTTGGCCCAAGACAAAGTGCACGCGCAATAATTCCAACTATTATTTCACAAATTGCTGCTGGTAATAAAGAAATTTTAGTTGGTGATATTACGCCAACAAGAGATTTTAATTATGTATCTGATACGTGCGAAGGCTTTATTGCAATTGCTGAATCGGAAAAAACGATTGGAAAAACAATTAACATTGCTTCCAATTATGAAGTATCTGTAGAAGATACATTTTTAATGATAAAAAAAATAATGGATAGCGATGTGAATTTTGTTCAAGATCCAACTAGAATGCGTCCAAAAAATTCAGAAGTGCAACGACTATGGGGAGATAATTCGTTAATTAAAAGTTTAACAGGTTTTGAAACAAAGTACACTTTAGAAAAAGGATTAATTGAAACAATTGACTGGTTTAAAAAACCTGAAAATCTTAGAAATTATAAAACCAATATTTACAATGTCTAACAAACGAGCTGTAATACTTGCCGGTGGAAAAGGCACTAGGTTAAGACCCTATACTGTTGTTTTGCCTAAACCGTTAATGCCAGTTGGAGATTATCCAATTTTAGAAGTAATTATAAAGCAACTCGCTTTTTTTGGCTTTGAACATATTACAATAACTGTAAATCATCAAGCTGATTTAATTCAATCATTTTTTGGAAACGGTTCAAAATGGAAAATAAAAATAGATTATTCTTTAGAAGAAAAGCCTCTAAATACAATGGGCCCTTTATCATTAATTAATGATTTGCCAGAGCATTTTTTGGTAATGAATGGAGACATTTTAACAGATTTGGATTATGGTAACTTCTATTCAAATCATGTACAGAAAAATGGTTTGTTTTCAATTTCATCAGCACGACGAGAACAAATTAATTTATACGGTGTTCTCGAAAAAAATGAATCAAACAAGCTTACTAAATTTTTAGAAAAACCAAAACATTCCTTTTTAGTAAGTATGGGAATATACATGGTGAATAAAAAAGCACTTGTTGATATTCCAAAAAATGAGAGTTTTGGATTTGACCAATTGATGCTAAAATTTTTAGAGTTGAAAAAAGACGTTCTAGTTGAGGAGTTTAACGGATATTGGTTAGATATTGGCCGGCCTGATGATTACATGCAGGCAATAGAAGAGTTTGAGCAGTTAAAGTCAAAATTCTTACATGAATAAAACAAACATTTTAGTTTTAGGAGGCACTGGTTTCATAGGTAAAAAATTAGTTGCTAAATTAAATAGCAGTCAGCCTCAAATTAATGTACTCTCATGGTCAAGCAGAGATGATGTATTAGCCGCTGATTTTATTGCTAGCGTAGTTGCTTGTAATCCAGAAATAATTATTGTTTGCTCAGGCAAATCGTTTGTGCCCGAGAGTTGGGAAAATCCTGTATCTTATTATCTAATTAATTCACTCGGTACAATTAAAGTTGCAGAAGCGGCAAGACTATGCAATGCAAAGATTGTTTTTTTAAGCACATTTGTTTATGGTGAGCCGTACATTCTTCCAATTAGTGAAGACAATACGATTAACCCTTTTAATCCCTACGCTTCTTCTAAATTATTAGCCGAACAAGCACTAATGCATTCCGCAAAACTATTTAACGTTGAATGTAATGTGTTGCGTTTGTTTAATGTGTTTGGTTCTGATCAATCGCCACATTTCCTAATTCCATCATTAATTGACCAAGTAAAGAAGTCGGAAAAAATTTATGTTAAATCCCTCAATCCAAAGCGCGATTATATTCACGTGGATGATGTAGTTGATGCAATTATCGCTGCTACTCTTAAGTTTAATGGATTTCAAGCATATAATGTTGCTAGCGGCGTTTCTTATAGTGTTCAGGAAATTATTAATGTATTGTTTAAGTTAAGCGAAATCAATTTGCCAATTATTAGTGAAAACATTGAACGTCCAAATGAAGTATTTGATACGCGTGCAGATATTAAAAAAATTAAAAAGGAGCTAAATTGGGAACCAAAAATAGGTTTAGAAGATGCGCTTAAGAAAATGCTGAAATGAAAATCGTGTAGTCACATTTTTTATTTGTAACATAATTAAGAAGCTTTCCCCACCAACAAATTCTTTAAATAAACTTTGATTGTTATTTAATTATCCAACGCAATACATCAAACGCCTCTGCATAATTTGTGCCGATTTGAACGCCACGTGTTGTCGCCAAGGATCTAACAAAATTTTCGCTGGCGTATGGCCGATGGGCTTGTGATTGGTACTCGTTTAATGCGTCTACTTTCGCTTGTAAGTTTTCAGGTGACAATATAACAAAGCTTGAAGTGGTGAATGTCATATTATTCCAAGGCATTTCGTACGCCATTATTGTACAAAATTTAAATGCCCTTAAACCTTCTTCCGCAATAGTCTTGTGATCTTGATGCATATCATTCAATGATGGCATAAATACAGTGTCCGGATTTATTGATTCACGCAGTCGAATCATGTCATCAAGAATTTCTTGTCGATGATAGTTCATTGTTCTTACCTCATAATTAAAAAGAATTAGATTTTCTGGTTTAATGCCAAGGCGAAGTGTTGCTTTTTTTACCTCCTTCGATAGGATATCATCGGGGTAACCTTTTGGTACTGATTTTTGACATGAGGAGAAAGCAACGTAATAAACCTCATTGCCTTCAGTTGAAAATTTATGAATTGTTCCTCCGCATCCAAATTCACCATCATCAGTATGTGGTGCTAGAATTAATATTTTTTTTTTCATGAGGAAAGATTATAAAGTTGAACTATATGCTATTTTAATTAAACCTTAAATTGGATTTAAAAAAAGCAAAAAAATTAGTGTGAAATAAAGTTTAATCGATAATTTTTTTCCAAAGTAAAAGTACTTTTTGTGGTTATTGATTTAGAAGTTTGAATTAAGTACAATCGACGTGCTCTATTTCCTCACTAAAACTTCGCTTTTGTTCCTCCAAACTTACGATGTCTACCATACATCCAAGAATAATTAGAGCGGTAAAAACCTCCACGTGTACGAATCAAGAATTGATAAGATACTGAAACAAACATATAATTATCTCTGTCTGTAATGTCTCCTCGTTTTGAGCCTGGTGTGTAATTGAGTCCGTCAGGAACATTTGGTTGATCTATATAACGGTTTGCTAAAACGGCTGCCATTGGATCGCTAGACATCATACTTGGGTCAACGTAAGTTCCACTTATGTCATCGAGGTAGTCTGTAAATGTCCAGCTCCATGAAAATTCGAAACCAACGCGATGTTGTCTTCTAAAAGTAAAGAAAAAACCACCACCAAAAGGCATAACAAAAGCAACGGGAGAGTATTTTTCTCCTTCAGTCATTAACTTTCTAAGTTTATAATTTTGGCCATTGAATTCAGCCTTTGGGCTGTGAATAACAGCGCCAGCTCCAGCGAAAAAATAAGTTTGGTAATCTACGCGGTAACGGCCTCTGTAACCAACATCTGATAGACTTAATACTTGTGGATAGAATTCTAATTTTCCTGCAATTTCAAAAATATCATTCTTAAAACTCAAGTTACGGCCACGACGCGCGCGGTTTTCAGACTCACTATCTTCTCCGCGTAAACGTGCATAAGTGATTCCGCCTTGAACTGCGAATAATGGGTGAAAACGATAAGTAACAAAAGGGCCTGTAGCAAAACGAGTATCTTTCAACTCCATGTTGAAGACAAAGTTTCTAGACAAATCTCCACCACCAATATCTCCTAAAAAATTTGCTGCACCCATGCGCCATCCAAAGCCAAGATTGTAACGCTGAGCGTCTGCAAGTTGTGTGGATAGTGCAAGAACGAGTAGTAGAATTAATTTCTTCATCGTCATTTTAGTTGTGTGCAAAAAAATTAGTTTTTTAAAATTCAAAGGTTAAAAGTAGTAAAAAAAACTGATTCTTTCAAATGTTAACAGGAAAGGGATTTATTATTGTTAATTTTGTCGTCATTATTTCTCAACATGAATCGTAATAAAATTACAGACTTGCTTGCTATTCGGTATCCTTTGATTCAGGCCGGAATGATTTGGTGCTCAGGTTATAAATTAGCAGCAGCAGTCAGCAATTCAGGTGGTTTGGGAATAATTGGTTCGGGCTCTATGTATCCAGCTATTTTGGATGAGCACATTCAAAAATGCAAAGCAGCAACTTCTAAGCCTTTTGCAGTCAATCTTCCAATGATTTATCCAGATATTGATAAACACATTGAAATTATACGAAAACACAAAGTTCCTATCGTATTTACTTCAGCCGGCAATCCAAAAACTTGGACAAGTTCTTTAAAGGCAGATGGAATAAAGGTTGTACATGTTGTTTCTAGTTTAAAGTTTGCATTAAAAGCACAAGACGCGGGTGTTGATGCTGTTGTTGCAGAAGGGTTTGAGGCTGGCGGTCACAATGGTATTGATGAAACAACAACCATGACGCTAATTCCTGTCATCAAAAAAGAAATTAAAATTCCGTTGATTGCGGCAGGCGGAATTGCAACTGGGCGTGGAATGCTGGCAGCAATGATTTTAGGCGCGGATGGCGTTCAAATAGGAAGTCGATTTGTGGCATCCGAAGAATCATCGGCGCATCAAAATTTTAAAAACATTGTTATTGCTACTGAAGATGGAGGAACTCAACTTACATTAAAAGAATTGACCCCTGTGCGATTAATTAAAAATGATTTCTACAAAAAAGTGCAAGAGGCTTATTTAAAAGATGCAAGTGTTGAAGAATTAAAATTATTACTTGGAAGAGGTCGAGCTAAAAAAGGAATGTTTGAAGGTGATTTGGTTGAAGGGGAATTAGAAATTGGACAAATTGCTGCATTAATTCGCGAAATAAAACCAGCTGGTAAAATTGTAGAAGAAATTATGAATGAATATCATCAAGCAATAAAGTCATTAGAAACGAATCAATATAAATTTGAATGATCACTTTCGAAAAATTTAAACTTGCAAATGGACTAACGGTGTTATTTCATCAAGACAAAACAACTCCAATAGCGGTTGTAAATATTCTTTACAATGTTGGTGCGCGCGATGAAAGTGAAGACAAAACTGGCTTTGCACATTTGTTTGAACATCTTATGTTTGGTGGATCTAAGAACATTGAAAGTTTTGATGGTCCGCTCCAATCTGCAGGTGGCGAGTGTAATGCTTTTACAAATAATGACATTACTAATTATTATGTAACGCTGCCTGTTCAAAATCTTGAAACTGCTTTTTGGTTAGAGAGTGATAGAATGTTAGAGTTGGCTTTTACACCAAAAAGTTTAGATGTTCAACGCAGTGTTGTGATTGAAGAATTTAAACAGCGTTATTTAAATCAACCTTACGGAGATGTTTGGTTATTACTTCGTCCGTTAATTTATAAAACGCATCCTTATAAATGGGCCACCATCGGAAAAAATATTGAACACATCGAACAAGCTACAATGGATAATGTGCGCGATTTTTTTTATAAATTTTATTGTCCTGATAACGCAGTGATTGTTGTTGGTGGCAATACGAATTTTGAAACGGTACAAAATTTGGCTGAAAAATGGTTCGGTGATATTCCTGCACGCGGAAAAAATAATCGCCAAATTCCAGAAGAACCTAAACAAACTGAAGAACGTGAATTGATGGTGGAGCGCGATGTTCCGTCGGATGCAATTTACATGGCTTATAGAATGGGGCACCGAATGACAGCAGAACATTATATAGGTGATTTGGCTTCTGATATTTTGTCGAGAGGAAAGGCTTCGCGTTTTCATGACCAACTTATTTCTGAGAAAAAACTTTTTTCATCTGTCTCTGCCTATATCACAGGTGGATGGGAAGATGGACTTTTTGTTATTTCTGGAAATTTAAATGCAGGTGTTTCGTTTGAAACGGCAAAACAGGAAGTGTGGAAAGAGTTGATGGTAATGGCCGATACGACATTGGATAAAGATGAACTTACGAAAGTCAAAAATAAATTTAAAACCGGCAAAGTATTTTCAGAGCAGAGTTTGATGAATAGAGTGATGAACATTGCTTTTTTTGAAATGATGAATCAATTAGATGAAATCAACGGGGAGCTTGAAAAATATGACGCTGTAGATGCTAAAGACATTCAAGATTTTGCAAAAAAGACGTTTGTAAAAACTAATTTGTCAACCTTAATGATAAAAGGTAAAATCAAAGAAAATAAATAGAACTGATTAGAATAATAAATAAAAATGAATCGAAAAACAGCACCCGAATTTAAACAGGCTGAAAGTCTAGCATTAATTTTTCCAGAAAAAATTGAATTAGAAAACGGCGTTGAATTGTTTTGGATGAAGGATGTAAAAGATGAATCTGTTAAACTCGATATTGAGTGGTTTGCTGGATCAAAATATCAAACAAAAAAACTGGTTGCAAATTTTACCAACAAACTTTTGCTTTCAGGAAACGGTAAACGAAGTGCTAAAACAATTTCGGCTGAGATTGATTTTTATGGTGGTTACGTACAAGATGAACTTGATAAGGACCACGGTTCTGTTACGCTTTATGGATTGAAGGAAAATTTTAAAAAGATTTTTGAAATTTATTCAACTGCTATGATGAACTGTGAATTTCCAAAAAAAGAATTTGAAGAGGAACGAACAATTGCTTTGTCAAAATTTAAAATCGATGCTGAAAAAGTAAAATACCTTTGCCAAAGAAAATTTAATGAATGTATTTTTGGAGAAAATCATCCGTACGGAAAAGTAGCAAACGAAGATGATTTTTTAAATTTGAAACGTGAAGATTTAAAGGCATTCTACACGCAATTTTATTTGGGTACTAAACCTGTACTTTTTCTTGTTGGTAATGTTGATGATGATGTGATTGAAGATTTAAGAACTTGGTCAAAAAAACTAACGAATAAAAGAGTTGATTTCAAAAAACAAAAACTAGTTTCTAAAGTAGGGCGTACCGAAATTTTAAAACTAGATGCCATTCAAACAGCAATCAGAATTGGAAGAATTGCAGTCGACAAAGATCACAAAGATTATTTTGGACTTCAATTACTCGATACAATTTTAGGTGGATATTTTGGAAGTAGATTGATGGCAAATATTCGCGAAGACAAAGGCTATACTTATGGAATTGGTTCGGGCATTGCTGTTTTAGAAGATAGTTCGTACTTTTTTATTTCTACCGAAGTAGGAAAGGAAGTAAAAGAAGCAACCTTAAAAGAAATTTATTTTGAACTCGATAAATTAAAGACAGAATTAATTCCGGAAGAAGAATTAACGCGCGTAAAAAATTACATGCTCGGCGAATTTCTGCGTCATTCAGATGGTCCAACGGCGATGATGGAAAGTTTTAAAAATATTTGGTTTAACAAATTAAAAGAAACTTATTATTCAGATTTTATTGCCGCGATACATCGCATATCAGCAAAAGAACTCAGAGCAATTGCTAATAATTATTTCGTGCATAAAAATATGGTTGAAATAGTGGTGGGCTAATGCTTTACTAGTGATTAGCTTAACAGTTGGGCTTTATTTTTTTTGAAAAGAGAAAAAAAAATCCGCCTCAAAGAGACGGATTTTTTTAATCAACCTGCTTTTTTTATTGCACCACAATTCGTTGGCTCGATACACCAGCGTTGTTTGTGACTTCAACAAAATAGATTCCTTTTTCAAGATCACTCAAATCAAAATTTTTGGTATAAGTACCGTTGAAATTTTGAAGGTTGTCTTTACGAATTATTTTTCCTTCGATATTTAAAATTCGAACAATAACATCACTTGATTCAGATTGAACAAATGTTAAAGTGAATTGACCTGAAGTTGGATTTGGATAACACGTAAAATTAATTGCATTACTAGACTCATTTAAACCAAGACAATTATCTACCGTTATATTTTCAGTATCAGTGCTTGTACAATTGTTTCCGTCTGTAAAAGAATAAGTAATTGTAAAAGTACCTTGTGCAGATGGGTCAAAATTCCCGGCGGTTACGGCAGTTCCGCTATAATTACCGCCAGCTGGCGATCCTCCTGTTAAAGCAAATGCTGCTATATCTTCGCATACATTAGCTGGCGGAGCAAATGTTACAACTGGTGCAGTATTTACAGTAATAGTTTGCACATCGCTGTCAACACAACTGTTTACGTCGGTATATGTGTAAGTAATTGTTTGCGTTCCTACAGTTGGATTGAATGAACCAGCTGTTACGCCTGTACCGCTGTAAGTGCCGCCAAGTGGAGATCCCCCACTTAAAGTAATACTTCCTGCATTACTACAAATTGCGGTAAAAGTCGATAATGTTGCGGTTGGTGATGTATTAACTGTAATTGGATTACTTGCAATTTGCATGCAGCCGTAAACATCTATTAAAGTATACGTTATTGTTTGTGTCCCTGCGGAAGGATTGAATGTTCCTGCTGTTACGCCTGTTCCGCTATAAACACCTCCAGAAGGTGAACCTTGTGAAAGTAAAACAGGAGAGTCATTGCTACATAATGTTGGAAGAGAATTAAGTGTTGCTCCGTTAATTGGACAACTAACAATAATAGAAAGTGCTATACTTCCGTTGCAGCCACTGGCATCAGAAACCATGACAGTAAAATTATACGTTCCGATTGCAGATGGTGAACCTGAAAAAGCTCCGCTCGGTGATAAAACAAGACCTGGAGGTAATGTGCCACCAGTAACTGTGTATGTTGGTGTTCCAAGCGCTCCAGTTTGTCCCAGCACTTGCGTGTAAGCTAAACCTGCCGATGCATTGGGTAATGTTCCTGGAGTTACAGTTAATGTTGGGCAAACGTACGGTGTATAAACAAAAGCATCAATTCCCATATAATCTGAATTTGTTCCACTCGGTCCACCATTTGGAACATAATAACGGAAAGCTAATCTTCCAGATGTTGGCGCAGACAATCCGCTAATGGTGATTGTATATTGCGTCCATGCCATTGGATATGTGCTGAGAGCGAGTGTTGGATTAATTTCCAATAACAATGTTGTAAAATCACCAACTGCAGCAGAACCAACGCCAACATTTGTACTTGTTCCGTTTGTACTCATTCTTACTTGTAAATTATCGGCCCACATATTGTCAATTGTTGTGCGAGTATAAAAAGTAACTACGTCTCCATTTTTTAAATTCATGTTTGGAGTTACTAGCCAATTGCTAATTGTATTGGCACCGGTTGTATTATTGAAGTTAGCGCCGATGTACGAATCTGTTGCACCGTTAAATGAAATATAGGCGGCCGGATTTCCTTGAAACCAACCTGTAGAACCAACGGGCACACTGTTGTTTTGCATAAACCAACCCGAACCGGTTAATGTAGTTATCAAATCAAAATTCTCTGTGATCTGTGCCGAGCTTAGCGAAGAAACAAACAACATTATCGAAATCAAGAATGTTGAAAGGATGTTTTTTAGTGTAATTATTTTTTTCATAGGTTTTTTTTTACTCCAGTCAAAAAGAATTGATGGATGTTTAAATCAAAATTATTTCGTCGTTGATTTTGTTGTTGCTTGTAATTCTTTTACCAGCCCAATTTCACTTTTTAATGCGGATTCATTTCGTACATTTCTTAAAGATAGTTGATAGTCAAGTTCAGTTAAATAAGAATTTAAAGCAGCGGTGTAATTTTCTTGTGCTGCTGTATTTGATGTTCTTGAGCCAGATGTTGATTTTGTTAGTTCGACATGTGCAACATTTACTTTATCAGCAAGTGCTTTTAAAACTGGGGTTTCTTTCACAATTTCGGAGTGGCCAACAACACCAGTTGTTTGAGCTTTGACGAAAGAAAAAGTAAATAATAATGATAAGATAAATACAGATTTTTGTAACATAGAGTATGGTTTTTTGAGCTAAGTTAAGCTAAGTTTACCCTATGATGCAAGTATTTTAATTGAGTTTTAAGATAGAGTAATTGTTTGTAGCTTAGTTTATTCGGTTAAATTCTGAGCTAAAATATCTTCTAACCTTGAATACCAATGTGATTTAGAAATTATTCCAATAATTATAAATCTTACAGTGGTATATGCCGATTGGAAAGAAGTTTGGTGCAATGCAGAGAAACGGAATTGGACCATTACTTATTTCACATCGGTATTAAACATGGTTGTGAACCAAAATTGCGGAAGGATTTTTTTTGAAAAAATTAACTTAAAAATAAGTACAAATTTATTTTTTTACTAGCCTTATATTTTTTTCGAAGTCTTAAATGTTTAAAATAAATAGAAACATGTAAGCCATATAAGTTTTAAGTGTAAAAATCAAGGCATTTAAGGGAGAGAGCGGCGCAGCGAATTTAAAACAATCAATTCTGTGTAGTTTGGTTCTTTTTAGAAAGAAAAAACATCCCTACAAACGTCAATGCTAAAGATAAAAAGGCAGCAAGTTTAATCCATATCGCTAATTCAGGAGATTGCCATTTTGCAATAAAGAAAAACACAAGAAAAACATCCGCAAGAATAACAAACAAAGTACTGAAACGAACTACGCTGTGATTTTTTCTACCCCAGTTTAAAACCTGAAGTTGGATAAGAAGAATGTATAAAATTCCACCACTTACTAGCCAATTCCAACTTTTTAAAAAAGGCAAAATATCAAACGCAATAAAAACAGAAAGTAAACCTAAAGTGGCACCAAATGTAGCTATTCCTATTTTTAATTTTCTGCTAGTTTCAACACAAAAAGTATCCATTAAATAAACACCAGAAGTGATAACAATAGCTGTAAACGCGATGATAGAAAGCTGTACATAAAGCGCACTGACTTTTACTGATTGCGATTGAATTAAGATGGTTAAAACAATTAGCGAAACAACACTAGCAATTGTAGCAATACCGATTAAATTTTTCTTTTTCATTTTATTCTAAGTCCAATTAAACAAACGTCATCCAACTGCTCGTATTCTCCTTTCCATTCCATAAAAGCTTCATCCATTCTTTTTAACTGGGCTTTCATGTCAAGATGATTGATTTCAATTAGTAAATCTTTTAATGTTTTGTATTTTAATTTTTTTCCTTTTGGTCCGCCAAATTGATCTGCATATCCATCCGAAAAAATATAAACGCAGTCGCCTGATTGTAATTGAATTTCATGGTTTTTAAATGGTACACGATTATCAAATTCACCGATTGGTTGTTTGTCAGCACGAGTTTCAATCACTTCTAATCCACGAATTAAAACCAACGGATTATTTGCTCCGGCATATTCTAATTTTAAAGTAGAATTATCTAATGCACAAATTGCAATGTCCATTCCATCTTTAATGTTTGTTTTACTTGTATCACTTTGTGAAAAAGTATCTACAACTAATTCAGTTAATTTGTCAAGAATGGCCGCGGGCTGCCTTAATTTAAACTCGTTTACAGTTCTATTCAAACCATTAAATCCAACAATACTAACGAAAGCACCTGGCACGCCATGACCAGTACAATCTATTGCGGAGAAAATAGATTTATTATCAAATCTAGCTGCCCAATAAAAATCTCCCGAAACAATATCTTTTGGTTTGTACAAAACAAAATGGTCGTGATCAAATATCATTTTCAATTTGTCTTCGCTTGGCAAAATTGTATTTTGAATTCTTTTGGCGTATTTTATTGAATCAAGAATGTCATTTGTTTTTTCTTCAATCTCTGCATTCTGATGTTCTAATTTTTGGTTTTGTTCGGCAATTTCATGTGTGCGTTCAACAACAATTTGTTCTAGTCGTTCGTTTTGTTGTTTTACTCTACGAATACTCAAACGGATTATCACATAAATCAACAACAAGAAAACTAACGAGTAAATAATGTACGCCCAAATTGTGCGATACCAAGGAGGTAGAATTGTAAACGAAAATGAAACAGGTAAACTTTCGTAACCATAATAATTCATTGCTTTTACATGAAAAGTATAATCGCCTTCACCTAAACGCTGATATTCTGCCGTGTTGACACCTTTCCATTTGCCCCATTCTTTTTCAAATCCTTCTAGGTAATAACTATAGGTATTTGTTAATCCTCCAAGATAAGCTGTTGTTGCAAAATCGAACCGTACCGAATTGTAATCATAATCAAAAATATGTTCTTGAAGTGTTGCATGGTGCGTGTGATAAACTGAAATGGAATCTTCATTTAAAGAAACTTGTGAAATGTAAGTGTTGAAAGCTAAATCAAAATTGGTTTTATAATTTGAATTATAGGCATGAATTTTTTTTCCACCACCGAACCAAAATATTCCTTTTTGTCCAGGCTCAATGCAATAGATAACGTCCTCGGTCATTTGTTTAAACGGTGCCGAAATCCATTCTGATTTGCCTTCTTTTAATGTCAAGTAACCAATTTCAGAATGTTCATTTTTGGTGTCAGAATTGTGGAAAAACACCATCCATAATTTTTCATCATTATCATTGATTAAACGATGAACGAGTAATTTTTCTTGAACGAAATAATTGTCGTTAAAATCACTGGGCACAAGTAAATTATTCTCAATAAAATAAAGTCCATTTGATGTACCAACATAAATTTTTTGTTGAAATTCAGATAAGGTAAAATGTCCGTAATCTGAAGTTGATTCAGCATATTCTATGAGTCCTGTCAATAAATTTTCGGATTGTTTTTTGGTTGTGTCTAAGATATGTACACCTTGCGATTTTACTGAATAATAAACTTTACCATCGTGTTCAATTACTGATCGAACATCGCCAGAAGTATTTTTATAATTTCCTTCGAATTCAAATTTACCGTTTGAATAAAAGATTGAACCAACCCCATCACTGTCTAATCCAACATAAATGCGGTCGGGATTTAAAATTGATTGGTATAAATCCCATGCGTAAATATTGCTTCCAATGGGATGTTCAATAAATTTATCATTGAGATAATAAACTCCATCATTCGCAATTACCAAAGTGTAGGTTGATCCATCTGAAAATTTAAATTCTTTAATTTGATAAATGTCCATTCCAAAAACATTTTTCTTTGCAAAACTTAAACCTGATTCATTGACAACACCTTCATATAAATCGGTGTGTGTTGCTAAATAGATGTTTTGACCTTTCAAATAAATGTCTTCTGTAATACCTGTAATTCCAAAATCTTTGTCGAAATAGGTTGTGGCAGAAGATGTTTCAATAAAAGTTATACCATTGTCATTGCACAACCAAATATTGTTGTATTGATCAAAATAAATTTGCTTAATTTCTAAATTTTCCAGTCCATCTTTTTCTAGAAAAGAGCGAATAAATTTTGCTTTCATATCAAAAACAAAAACGCCGTTTCCTGCGGTACCAACCACAATCAAGCCATTATTTAATTCAATGTCATTTATTCTAAAACCAGCGCCGATATCTAAGAAACGGTCATTTGAAAGAACTAATTTGTAGGCATTTCCATTTTGTTGAAACTCATAAAAGAAACCAAAATAATCGATGACAATTTGTTTTTCACCTTCTTTAAAAAAAGCTACAGGATTGACCATGCTGGAATTTTGAATTTCAAAAAACTTTGTTCCTCTCAAAACAAAAGAAACCTCTTTATCCTCTTTCTCGAATATACAAATAATAGATTCGCCACATGTTACACTTGATTTAATTCTATTTTCATCAGGTACTGTAATGACATCAATGCTCTCTTGGTGGTAAATAAAAATGTATTCTTTAGCAATGAAATAAATGTGCTCATCCATGCAGTAAACTTGCCAAACATCACCAAAATCAAGCGAATCAACCTCGGCTGAAATTTTTGTATAAATAGTTTTTCCCCGCTCATTGTAATCGATAAATCCAAACTCACCTTGACCACCTACAAATATTTTTCCTGAATCATTTTTATCAAACGATCTCGGATGCTCACCATTAGATAATTCAAATTTATTCCAAGTTTCACCATTAAATTCAAGTATTCCGCCATTGTTAGCAAAGTAAAAAAACCGATCCTTGTTTTGAATGATATCCCAATTTTGAGCATTACCTGCATATTCTGAAACAGAGAAATTTCGCACTTTAAATTTACCATACGGAAAATTATTTTGCGATAAAGCAAAAATCGAACAGAGTAATAGTATACCGACAAGTGATAATTTCACGTAGTAAAGATAGAATTATTCTAGAAATAGGCGAATTGGTTTGCGCTCAATTTGCCATAGAAATCCGATAAGAAATAACTCACTTTCTGGCACATCGTCTATCGGTGTGTACTTGCCTGTTGGCAAATCGTTGAAACTAATATTTTCAATTTCGGATTCTATAAATTGCACTAGGATTGTATTGCAGTCAATTTTATTCATTCCGCTTATTTCCTTTAAAACAATGCCTGTGGTGTCTGTTTTATCTTCGGTTACATAATATAATGTTTGCGCATTGGTTTCAATCAATACTTTTTTTATTTTTGATGAATCGAGGTAAGCTGTCATGTATTCACCTTTTATTTGGTCGTAATGTGCAGTGTCTTTTTCGGAAGTGATAAAAGCATTTTCATACAATAATAATTTATGAAATTCTCGGTCGTAATAAGGTGCCAAAATAGAATCGGCAGACAATTGTGTGTTCTGAGCCCACATCATCGGATTTTTATGTAGTTTAAGTATAGAATCTGTTTCACTAAAAAAGGCCGAATCGCAAGCAACAAATAAACCCCCGTTAATAATTTCAACATTGTTTATAGCTATTGCTTGACGCAAATCCGTGAGGGTATCCTGTATGTGATAAATTGTATCGGCTGATAAAAATAAAGTGTCTTTTGGATTAAATTGAATCACGTGCGCATAATCACGCAATGTGATTTTATCGTTGTTTGCCGACTTCCACAAATAATCGGCTAGGAACATTACTTTTTCAGTAGAATCGTACAATTTTACATCGCAAAATCCTTCACCAATATTTGTATTTTGATCGTAAATTAAACTATCTGCAAACAATGTTCTTTTATCTTCATTAATGGAGGCGCCGTTCCATAAACGAATTAATTTTTGGTTTGTAAAATAAACGCCTTTGTTGCAGAGTATTTCAGCAGAATCTAAATAAATAACTGTAGGCCCATGAAAGTGAGCACTGGGTCCAATGGTCCTGAATTCAAGCGTGTCAGAGAATACTTCATAGTCCGGATGCTCAACATGCACACTGTCTTTGAAAAAAAATGTTTTGGTTGCAGAATAATAATATCCTTTGCGCGATGTAAGTTTTAAATCTTCATGAATGCTAGAGATAGTTGCCCAATTTTTATAATATCCTTTAGAAAGATTTCCATTGTATTCGAGCGAATCTGTGACCAATTTATATTCGTTATCACGAAAGCGTACATTACCCCAAAGTTTAGAAATACTTGTATTTCCATCATACTTTAATGAATCGCAAAATAAATTCACTGTATCACCTTGATTTATTTGAACATGACTGTAAGCGTAAATTAAATTTTTGTCTTGAAAAAAAATGGCAGAATCGCAATAAAGTTTGCTTTGATTGTGTTCAAATTGCACATTGCCTTTCGCAATTGTAGTATTGAGTTGGCCCTTGTAATCACTAGCCGTTTCAGCATATACAAGTTTAATGGAACCCTCTTGTTGAAAAGCATTTAAGGGAAAAAAAAGGACGCTTAGAAAAAGCGCCCAGAACAATATCTTGTTTTTTAAGGTCAACTTATTTTTCGAATTATGGTCTGTTCGCGGTCAGGCCCAACAGATACAATTGATATAGGAACGTTTAATTCGCTTTCTAAGTATATAATGTAGTCTAAAAATTCTTTTGGTGCTTGTTTTAAGTCTGTAATCTGCGTCAAATCTGCTTTCCAGCCTTTCATTTCTTTGTAGATTGGTTTGATAACAACTGCATCTATGTCGTAGGGCAAATAATCCCATTTTTTACCATCAATTTCATAATGTGTACAAACTTGAATGGTATCAAACGAATCCAGCACATCTGCTTTCATCATAGCTAATTGAGTTGCTCCATTAATCATGCAAGCATATTTTAAAGCAGGTAAATCAATCCAGCCACAGCGTCTTTCACGACCAGTGGTAGCACCATATTCTCCACCAATCTCACGAATTTTTGCGCCAACTTCATTTGCTAATTCAGTTGGAAAAGGTCCACTACCAACACGTGTACAATAAGCTTTAAAAATCCCAATTACTTCGCCAATTTTATTTGGTGCAACACCAAGTCCTGTGCAAGTTCCAGCAGTAACGGTGTTTGATGATGTTACATAAGGGTAAGTTCCAAAATCAATATCAAGTAATGTTCCTTGTGCTCCTTCTGCTAATATTTTTTTACCAGAATTAATAGCGTTGTTGAGGTAATGTTCGCTGTCAATTAATTCAATATTTTTCAAAAAATCTAACGCTTCAAACCATTTATCTTCTGTCTCTAAAAGTAAAGATTGATAATCATAGTTGCCAAGAATTTTTTTGTGTTTTGCAACAAGATTTGTGTATTTTTCTTTGAATGTTGGCAATTGTGTATCGCCCATTCTTAAACCGTTTCTGCCGGTTTTGTCCATGTATGTTGGACCAATTCCTTTTAAGGTTGAACCAATTTTATGAACACCTTTAGATTCTTCTGAAAATTTATCAAGTATTTTATGAGTAGGTAAAATTAAATGTGCTTTTTTTGAAATCATTAAGTTCTTTGAAACATCAACACCTCGCTCAATTAGTTTTTCAATTTCACCTTTTAACGTAATTGGATCAATCACAACCCCGTTACCAATAACGTTGATTGTGTTCTTTCTAAAAATTCCAGATGGAATTGTATGCAGCACTTGTTTTTTACCGTCAAAAATTAACGTGTGGCCCGCATTTGGCCCGCCTTGAAAACGTGCGATGATTTGATAATTGGGTGTCACAACATCTACAATTTTTCCCTTGCCTTCGTCACCCCACTGTAAGCCTAATAAAACGTCAACTTTCATTGCTAAGAATTAAATATTTTAACCGCATCTGGTACGGAGGGTGCAATATTAAGTACAGTATTTAATTTAGTGAGTAATAGAACTTGATTAATTTTGTCAGAGATATTAACAATGTACATATCACCGCCATGATTGCGGCATTTGGTGAAAATTTTAATGAGCGTATTTATTCCAAGACTGTTTAAAATTTTAATCTCTTTTAGATTTAAAATGACATTTGGTTTGTCCAAGGCCATCAATTCATTAACCTGTCCATTTAATTCATCAAAATCTTGGTCGGTTAATGCCGAACCAATTAATTGAATTTCTGAACAGTTAGTGTGAGGTAAGTTGTTAAGGGTTAAACTCATTATTCTGGTTTGGATTTGTCTAAGATTTTTTCGCCATAAAAATAAAGTGAATGGTGATGAATCTTAACATTAAATAATTCTTCTACAGTTGCTTTAATTTTTTCAATTCGAGGGTCACAAAATTCAATTACATCGCCAGAGTTTGTGCAAATAACGTGATCGTGTTGGCTGTAACCATGTGCTTTTTCAAATTGTGAAATATTGTTACCAAATTGATGTTTACGCACCAAACTTGACGCTAATAATAGCTCCATTGTATTGTAAAGCGTAGCTCTACTAACACGGTAATTTTTATTTTTCATTTTGACATAAAGTGATTCAATGTCAAAATGACCTTTCGCAGCATAGATTTCAGCAAGAATAGCAAAACGTTCGGGTGTCTTTCGATGCCCGTTCTTTTCTAAAAAATTGCAGAAAATATTTTTTACCGTTTCTTGGAGTACTTCTTTGTCCATTGTTGTTATGGATTAAAGCGTAAATATAGGAAGAAAATAAAGAAACAAAATTCGAGGGATAAAAACGGGGATAATTTTATTTTGAGGTGCTGGGGTTTTAAAATTGAATTTTTCCCTACTTTAGGAATCATGGAAAAGAAGAGTACTGCCCCAGATTCAATTCAAGCACATTTATATAGCTTGCTGATCCCAATTGAGATTTTAGAATTTTTTGAAATCGATTCCATTGTTGAAAAAGAAGAGGATTTATTTATCAATTTGATAGAAAAACTCACATGTATTCCGAGCCAAGAAATTGATTTAGTTCAGAATGGTTTTATGAATCCTCAAGAGTTAAATTCTTTTCCTATTACAGGTAAGCGTTGTTTTTTAAAGCTAGCTAGACGTAAGTGGAAACTTCGTGGCAGTGATGGTTCATCAAGTTATACAAATACGTATGATTTTACACTAGACGGAACAAAAGCAACCAAATCATTTGGGGCTTTTTTAAAAGAAATTGGTTTATAAACACCCCTTTGACATATCTATAATTAGTAGTGTTTTAGGTCTTGCTTATAACAAGTTTTATCGATGGTTTAAAGAGTGTTTGACGGACTTTAGTACAGAGAAAGGACAAGAAAAACTTCATCAACATGACTTTGATATTTATTCAAATGGAAAGTATAAAAAGATTTTAGTTCCTATTTTTCGACCTGAACATTTTGGCGTTCATATGGCAATTGATGAAAAACATATTGATGGTCAATTTTACACCGTATTGTCAAATGCTAAAACAGGAAAAGTTGCTTTATTATGCTCAACCATAAAATCTAATGAGATTAAAATATGTC
>Ga0105048_10004999_pt1 | contig 21510 bp, 21 predicted proteins | sample MAT05_FD_78382 | JGI IMG/M metagenome (GOLD analysis project Ga0105048, IMG submission 78382) | Freshwater microbial communities from Lake Fryxell liftoff mats and glacier meltwater in Antarctica - MAT-05 | ecosystem: Environmental > Aquatic > Freshwater > Ice > Liftoff microbial mat | place...
CAGGGGCTCAGCGTGCGCTCGAAGTAGGCGTTGTAGCGGCCGGCGGCAACGAAGCACAGGTCGAGCGATGCGGTGCCCTGCCGGCGGATGTCACGCACCCGCGGGAGTAGCTCAGCGACGATGCGGCCCTGCCTGCCGCGCATCTCGGAGTCATACGCGAAACCCGTAGCGACGAGGGCCTGCGACAGCTCGACGGGCGGGGCAACGTGAATCAGCTGTTCGCCGAGCCGGGCTCCGCCGCCCGCTGTGGCGGTGAAGACCTCACCGGTGGCGGGGTTCACGACAGCGCCGGCCAGGGCGGTCCAGGTGAGGGGGTCGGGCTCGCCCTCGACAACGGCGATGCTGACCGCGTAGTGCGGGATGCCGTACAGAAAGTTGACGGTGCCATCGATCGGGTCGACGATCCACGTGAGTCCGCTCGTGCCGCTGTCGGCACCGCTCTCCTCCCCAAAGAAGCCATCGTTGGGGCGAGCATCGGCGAGCGCCGCGCGGATGAGTGCCTCAGTCTCGCGGTCTGCTTCGGTCACGATATCGACCGACGACGACTTGCTCGCGGCGACTTCGACGCCCTCGGCCCGTCGCTGCTTCGCCAGGGAACCGGCCGCGAGGGCGATGGTACGGGCAATGGTCAGGAGTTCGTCGTGAGGCACGGCGTTCAGCCTATGCGCCTATCTTGCCCCAAACGGTTGAGCAACCCCCAGCACGCCAGACACCGACCGGATACCGTGGGCTGGTGATAGAGAACTGGCCTGGCGCCGCGTATCCGCTCGGATCGACCTTCGATGGAACGGGGACTAACTTCGCGTTGTTCAGCGAGATCGCCGACAGGGTGGAGCTATGCCTGTTCGATGACGATCTCGTCGAGACACGCATCCCGATCCAGGAATTCGACGCATTCGTCTGGCACATCTACCTCCCCGGCGTGAAGCCCGGCCAGCGCTACGGGTACCGCGTGCACGGTGCGTACGACCCTCAGCAGGGCCAGCGGGCGAACCCCGCCAAGCTGCTGCTGGACCCATATGCAAAAGCGACGTGCGGCGACTTCGACTGGCACCAGTCGCTGTTCTCGTACGACTTTGCGGATCCGCACCAGCGCAACGACGAAGACTCGGCGGGGCACACGATGCTCGGAGTGGTGATTGACGAGACCTTCGACTGGACCGGTGACGTGCGGCCGGGCATCCCGTACAACCGCACTGTCATCTATGAGGCGCACGTTAAGGGCCTCACGCAACTGCACCCAGACGTGCCTGAGAACGAGCGCGGAACTTACAGCGCATTGGCCCATCGTTCGGTGATCGATCACCTCACGAAGCTCGGCATCACCGCGCTCGAGCTGATGCCCGTGCAGCAGTTCGTCAACGATTCGACGCTGCAGGAAAAGGGCCTCTCCAACTACTGGGGCTACAACACGATTGGGTTTTTCGCGCCACACAACGCCTACGCCTCCACGGAGAGCCATGGCGGCCAGGTCGACGAGTTCAAGTCAATGGTGCGCGCGATGCACGAGGCGGGCATTGAGATCATCCTCGACGTGGTCTACAACCACACGGCTGAGGGCAACCATCTCGGGCCGACACTGTCGTTCCGCGGCATCGACAACGCTGCCTACTACCGGCTTGTCGAAGACGACCCGCAGTTCTACATGGACTACACGGGCACCGGAAACTCGCTCAATGTGCGCCATCCGCACTCACTTCAGCTGATCATGGACTCGCTGCGGTACTGGGTGACCGAGATGCACGTCGACGGGTTTCGCTTCGACCTCGCCGCCACGCTGGCCCGAGAGTTTTTTGACGTCGACAAGCTGTCGACCTTCTTCGAGCTCGTGCAACAAGACCCGATCGTGTCGCAGGTGAAGCTCATCGCCGAGCCCTGGGATGTGGGGCCGGGCGGGTACCAGGTGGGCAACTTCCCTCCGCAGTGGACGGAGTGGAACGGCAAGTACCGCGACACGGTTCGCGACTTTTGGCGCGGCGAGCCCGCAACCCTTGGCGAGTTTGCCAACCGTCTGAGCGGGTCGGCAGACCTGTATGAAGAGGATGGACGTCGGCCGGTGGCATCCATCAATTTCGTGACAGCGCACGATGGTTTCACGATGCGCGACCTGGTTTCGTATAACGAGAAGCACAACGAGGCCAACGGCGAGAACTCGGCGGACGGTGAATCGACCAACCGGTCGTGGAATTCCGGCGCGGAAGGCCCCACCGACGACCCCGCGATCAACGCGTTGCGCGCACGCCAGCAGCGCAACTTCTTGGCGACGCTGCTGCTGTCGCAGGGTGTGCCGATGATCGCGCACGGCGACGAGCTTGGGCGCACCCAGCATGGGAACAACAACACGTATGCGCAGGACTCCGAGCTCAGCTGGATTCACTGGGATGAAGCCGACCGCGACCTAATCGAGTTCACTGCGGGCCTGACGAAACTACGGGCGGAGCATCCCACGTTCCGCCGTGTGCGGTTCTTCAACGGGCGGCCGGTCACACGCGGGGCGGGCGAGCCACTGCCCGACATCGAGTGGCTGTCGACCGATGCCATGCCCATGACCGAGGACGATTGGGACACCGACTTCATCAAAGCCGCGGGTGTCTTTCTCAACGGAAACGGCATTCGAGGCCGGGATGCCCGTGGCGAACGAATCACGGACGACAACGTTTTGCTGTACTTCAACGCCTCCGAGACCGACGTCGACTTCACTCTGCCGCCGGAGGAATATGGATCGAAGTGGTTCATTGCTGCGGATACCGCGGCCGGGCAGAGCGACGAGCACCGGCCGGCCGGGTCGCCCATCACCCTCATCGCGAGATCGATGATGCTGCTGATCGCGGTGACCCCGTGAGCATCCCGGTCTCGACCTATCGCCTCCAGATCCGCGACGGGTTCGACCTGTTCGCGGCGGCGCGGCTGGTCAAGTACTTGAAGTGCCTCGGCATCGATTGGGTCTACCTCTCCCCCTTGCTGCACGCGGTCAAGGGCTCGGATCACGGCTACGACGTGATCGACACCTCGGTGATCGATCCCGACCGGGGCGGCGCCGAGGGTCTCGATGCGCTGTCGAAGGCGGCGCACGAGGCCGGCCTCAAGGTGCTTATCGACATTGTGCCTAATCACCTCGGCGTGGGAACTCCCGCGACCAACCCGTGGTGGTGGGACGTGCTCGAGAAGGGCCCCCATTCCCGCTACGCGGAGGCGTTCGACATCGACTGGGATTTCGGCGGCGGGCGCCTGCGCATCCCGGTGCTCGGCGACGACCCGGTGCTAACGATCGACGACGGCCACCTGGTGTACGAAGGCACCCACTACCCGATTGCGGAGGGCACGGGCGACGGCACCCCCACCAAGGTGCATGATCGCCAGCACTACGAGCTGATCGACTGGCGCCGTGCCGACGCCGAGTCGAACTACCGACGCTTCTTCGCGATCAACACCCTCGCGGGTGTGCGAGTGGAGGTTCCGTGGGTCTTTGCTGAGTCGCACGTCGAAATCATCCGCTGGGTGCGTGAGGGACTCGTCGACGGCGTGCGGGTGGACCACCCGGACGGCTTGCTCGACCCGGGCGCCTACCTCGACGATTTGGCCCGCGCCACCGACTCAACGTACGTTCTCGTGGAGAAAGTCCTCGAGGGCGATGAGCAGCTTCCGGCGCACTGGCAGGCAGCGGGAACCACTGGTTATGACGCACTCGGTGATATCGACCGGGTGCTGGTTGATCCGAGCGGGCGCATCCTCCTCGACGATCTCGGGCCTGGGACGACCTGGGCGGACCTGATCCACGACACCAAGCGCGGCATCGCCGACGGCATCCTGCGATCAGAGGTACTGCGTGTTGCGCGCCTCGTTGCCGACATCGAGGGGGCGGATGACGCGATCGCCGAGTTAGCGGCGACGTTCCCGGTGTACCGCAGCTACCTGCCGCACGGCGCCGAGCACCTCGACCACGCACTCGACGACGCGCGGCGCCGACGGCCGGAGCTGGCCGGCACGCTCGACGCGCTCTCGGCGATCCTGCACGATGCCGCGCATCCGGCGGCCGCACGCCTGCAGCAGACCACGGGCGCCGTGATGGCGAAGGGCGTCGAAGACACCGCGTTCTATCGATATTCGCGACTTGTCTCGCTGACCGAGGTGGGCGGCGATCCCGCCGAGTTCTCGATCGACGTTGCCGAGTTCCACTCGCGGCAGCAGCGGCGACAGGCCGTTTTCCCGGCATCGCTGACGACGTTGTCGACCCACGACACCAAACGCGGCGAAGACGTGCGTGCACGCATCGACGTGCTCTCCGAGGTTCCCGACCACTGGCTGGCAACCCTCGATCGCCTGCGCGAGTTAACACCGCTCGGCGACGCGCCGTTCGAGAACCTGCTGTGGGAAACGATCGTCGGCACCTGGCCGGCCTCTCGCCAACGCCTGCACGACTACGCCGAGAAGGCCGCTCGCGAGGCCGGCAACTCCACACGTTGGGCGCGCCCCGCAGACGAGTTTGAGACTCGGATGCACGCCCTCATCGATAGCGCATTCGACAACCCCGACGTGGCTCGCGAACTCGAAGCCATCGTCGACCGGGTGCGCGAGCCGGGTTGGTCGAACTCGCTCGCGGCCAAGCTGATCCAGCTGACCGCACCCGGGGTGCCGGACGTGTACCAGGGCAGCGAGCTGTGGGAGCGCTCGCTCGTCGACCCCGACAACCGGCGGCCGGTCGATTTCGGTCTTCGCCAGCAGTTGCTCGAGGCGATTGACAATGGCGCGCATCCGCCCGTGGATTCCACCGGCGCCGCGAAGCTTCTGGTCACCTCCCGGGCCCTGCGCCTGCGACGCGATCACCCGCAACTTTTCACGCGGTACGCACCCATGTACGGATTCGGCGAACAGCGGCACCACATCATTGCATTCGATCGCGGCGGCGCCGTCACTATTGCCGCACGCCTGCCCGTGTCCCTCGCGGCAGCGGGCGGCTGGGGCGACACGACCATACTGCTGCCGGGGCGAGACGTCACCGATGTGATCACGGGGGCGACGTACGAGGGGGGTGAGCTGCAGGTCTCCGACCTGCTGGCCCGGTACCCGGTCGCGCTATTGGCTGCGCTCTGACATGACCTTCGAGGTGTGGGCGCCGCGCCCCGGCTCGATGCGGCTGCTACTGGATGGCCGCGTCATCCGGATGTCACGGGGCCCCGGCGACTGGTGGGTGCCGGTCAAACCGGTGCAGTGGATGCCCGATGCCGACTACGGCTACCTGCCGGGTGACAGCGACTCGCCACTACCCGACCCGCGATCGCGTCGGCAACCGGATGGCGTGCACGGGCTATCACGCATGACCTCTCAGTCTGCAAGATCCACGGCGAACACCATCCGTTGGCCCCCCGCCGTGCGCGCGGTCACGAGGGCCAGGTCGAGCTCCCCCGCTAGCGAACACCACTCTTTGGTTCCGCTAAGTGACCACTGCTCGCGCTGATTCACCGCTACGAGCGGATCGTCGCCGCCCTCCGATGCGAATACGCCCCACGTGCCGGGAGGAAGTTCCGCGCCCGACTGCACGAAAATCGCGGCTGCATCGAGATGGGGCTCGATCGCCCGGGCGGCGCCGAGGTCGACGGAGGCGATGGTAGCCAACGCCTCCCACAGGTCACCGGTTTGTCCGTCGCCCGGCACGGGCCGAAGGTCCGCGAGATCCCGCGCAAGGGATGGCGCAGACTCGACCTCGCGTGCACCACGCAGGGCGAGGCTCGTCATAGCGCCGGGCTCTTGCGGCTGCGGATGCAGCCCGACGCGTGCCTTGGGCTACTTCTTCGCGGCGGGCTTGCGGTTCTCAGCCGACACCATCCACGCAAACTGCTCAAGCCGCTCGATCACGGCATGCAGGATGTCCGCGCTCGTGGGGTCTTCCTCGTCGACGTCGTCGTGCACCTCGCGAATCGTGGCAACTGTCGCCTCCAGCCGCTCAGTCACGAGGTCGACGGTTTCTGCCGTGTCGATCTCTCCGTTCGGGTACTCCTGCAGCGTGGTCGTCGCCGCGACCGTGTCGCTTCGGCCGTCAGGGATACCGTGCAACGCGCGCATACGCTCCGCCACGGTGTCGCTGAAGGTGCGGGCATCCTCGATGATCTCGTCGAGCATGCGGTGGGTGTCGCGAAAGTTCTTACCCACCACATTCCAATGGGCCTGCTTGCCCTGCATCTGCAGTTCGAGCAGGTCAACGAGCACCTTCTGAAGATTGTCGGTGAGCTTCTTCGAGGCGGTGAACCCGGATTCTGCGTTCTGCTGGCGCGTGATCCGGGCGCCCTTGCCTGACGGTGATGTGGTTGTTTCAGTCATCTCTTCAGGCTAGGCACGTGGCACGAAACTCGCAGGGGCTGTACTCATAACCGCGCGCGTGCTAGCGAAGTTGGCGAGCATCACACGCGTCCTCTACGCTCGGCTGTGCAGGGCCGGCTGTTTCCAGATCTACGGGAGAACAGTTGGGCACGAACAAGCGATACGCCGACGCCATCGACAGGCGCGCCGACGAGCGAGGCGGGGCGGCGGCATCCGCACCCCGACTGGCCCCACCGCAGGCCGACTGGCAACCGCCCTGGCCCCCGATTCGCATCGGCGAAAACGAGTGGGTCATCATGCGTGACTCGAAAATGCACCCGGCGGGCGTGATCCGGATGCTGAAGATGGGCCCCAGACACGAGACCTTTTATCGCGTGGTCACCTGGGCCCCCACGTCGGCAGATCGGCGTCTCGTGGGGTACTACCCCACCCTCGAGGCCGCCGACAGGTCGATACTGTTTACCCCGCTCAACCCGAAGTCGCCCTAGAAGTGCACGCCCTCCAGCGTCGGATGCGTCTGGCCTGCCCAGGCCTCACACCGAGTGGAATGCGCTCGGGTCGCCTGCGCGACGCTGAGCGCAGCGCACCGCGCGGCGGTATGCCGGGCGCGCGCACGAATGTACTTGCGCGAGCCGCGCAAACCTCAGCGCGGCCGAACTGCAGCGCGGCCGAACTGCAGGGCGCGGCCGCGCCGCACGCGCCGCCGTGCGGGTCGAGACGCCGTGCGGGTCGAGACGCAGCTGTGGACTGGTCAGCGCGCGAGCACCCGTTCCACAAGCTCGTCGAAGGTGCTGTCGTCTGCAGAGATGCCGACATCCTCGAGCCGTTGGCGCAGCACCTCGCGCACCTCGCCAGGCGTCACATGCTCGAGGTCGACGTCGCCCCGAGTCTGCTCGACGATACCGTCGAGCTGGTCACTCTGGGGTGCGGGAGTGCTGCCGGCCTCTACCGGCTCGTCCTGTGTTGTCATGAGGTGCATTCCCGTCGCTCGTGTCTGTGGCTAATGCCAGTGTGTCACTGAGCGCCGCCCGTCATCGCGAAAACGAGCCAAGACACTCCCCGTGACATTCGGACGGGCGAGGGAGTCGGTGGGCATTTATGGCCTTTCGGTGCCGCGAAGTAAGGGGTCTCGCAATCAGAATTAGCGCTTCACCAACAACTCGGTAGATTCGTCGGTACGGAACTCTCGCGCACGAGGCGCGGGCCCGACCGGGAGCCGACATGAAGTCCACCGAACGGCGCACCGCCGCGCATCTGATCCGAGACCTCGCCCGCTCGTCGCCGGCGCGCGCGGCCGCCCTGGTATTTCTGCTCGCGGCCGTTCTCTTCAGCACTCTTCTGGCGCTTCCCATCGCGTCGCACAACGGCCGCGGAACGGCCCTCGTTGACGCCATTTTCACTGGGGTCTCGGCGGTAACGGTGACCGGGCTTACGACGGTCGACACGTCGAGCCACTGGTCAACATTCGGACAGATAGTGATTCTCATCGCAATCCAAATCGGCGGGCTGGGTATCGTTACGATCGCCCTGCTTTTGGCCCGTGCTGTGACTCGCCACCTCGGAGTGCAAACAAAGGTGTTCGCGCAACAGGGCATCGGTACGTCGAAGATTGGCGAAGTCGCCACCCTGCTTCGGATCGTCGTTCTCACCACGCTCACCATTCAGGGTGTGCTGTTCGTGCTGCTTCTTCCTCCCTTCCTTGCAACCGATGCCAACTGGTGGGACGGCGTCTGGAGTGCGCTTTTCTACGCGGTGTCGTCATTCAACAACGCCGGATTCTCGATCCACCCAGGCGGTCTGGCGTCCCTGCAATCCAACCTCTGGATTCTCGGACCCATCACGCTGGGTGTGTTCGTCGGCAGCTTCGGGTTTCCCGTATTTCTCACCCTGATCCTGCATCGCTGGAACCGTCGCAGTTGGACCGTGCACACCAAACTCACCCTCTATACGACCTCGATACTCCTGGTGATCGGCACGATCGGCTGGGCCGCGCTCGAGTGGAACAACTCGGCAACAATCGGCGACGAGTCGCCCGTAGACAAGATTCTCCATGCCCTCTTCGCCTCCACGATGATGCGCTCCGGCGGGTTCGCCATCACCGACACTGCGGCCTCGCACCCGGTCACGCTGCTCATGAGCGACGCGCTGATGTTCGTCGGCGGCGGTTCGGCATCAACTGCCGGTGGAATCAAGGTGACGACGCTCGCCGTGCTTTTTCTTGCCATCGTGGCGGAAGCCCGGGGCGACAAGGATGCGCGATTCGGGTACCGCACGATACCTAGCGAGAGCCTCCGGGTCGCGCTCAGCGTTACCTTCCTCGGCGCAACGTTGGTGCTGGGCGCAGCTGGTCTGATCCTGAGTGCAAACCCCACGGTTCCGCTGGATCGGGTGCTCTTCGAAGTCATCTCGGCGTTCGCGACCTGCGGGCTGTCGGTCGGCCTCTCCGCTGAGCTGGACGCCTTCGGCAAAATCGTGCTGAGCATCCTGATGCTGGCGGGTCGCATCGGCCCTATCGGTCTCGCCGCAGCACTGGCCCTCAAGCAACGCAGCTTGCTCTACACCCTGCCAGAGGAGCGCCCGATAATCGGGTGAGCTGATTCGCCGGCGAGACCTCGCGACTTAACCCCCCGTGCGGGCGGAGCCTTACCAACCCCGATAGGCTGGACGTCGGTGTGCCGGGAAGTCTGGTCGGCGGGCGATCGCGTTGGTCGCTCTCGACTATCGACGGTGCCCGGGCGTTACCGGGAGGACAGGCCCCTGTGAGCATCATCCGATCCGAACGCGCAGCCGCGATCATGCTTCTCATCGCTGCGGCCCTCGGCCTCATCGTGGCCAACATCCCGATCGGCGCTGGCGTCATCGACCTGCAGCAGGAATACTTGGCCATCCCGGGCCTCAACCTGGATCTCAGCGTGGGTCACTGGATCAGTGACGGCCTGCTCGCGATTTTCTTCTTTGTCGTTGCCGTCGAGCTGAAACACGAGCTCACAGCTGGCGAACTCAACAGCGTTCCCAAAGCGATCCGCCCCGCCATCGCGGCAATTGGCGGTGTCGTCGTTCCTATCGCGATCTACCTTGCGTTTACGGCGGGATCCGGGTACATGGAGGGGTGGCCAATCCCCACCGCAACCGACATCGCATTCGCCCTCGGTGTGCTCGCCGTCTTCGGCAAGGGCATCCCCGCGCGGCTGCGCATCTTCCTGCTTGCCCTGGCGATTCTCGACGACATCATCGCGATAGTCATCATCGCCCTTTTCTTCACCGCGTCTCCCGATCTCGGGATGCTGGCTGCCGGCGCCATCACGGTGATCGCCTTCGCACTGCTCAGCAGGCTGCTCGGCACGCGAGCCCGAATCCCGGTGGCGATCGCCATGGGCCTGGTGGCTGTCGCTGCCTGGTACTTCGTTTACCAGTCCGGCGTGCACGCGACCATCGCGGGCGTGGCACTGGGCCTCGCGATGGTGCGCCTTCCGGCACTTCGAGTACGGCACGCACTGGAGCCCTTCACGAACGGTGTCGTGCTTCCACTGTTCGCATTCTCCGCCGCGCTGGTGGCGATCCCTCAGATCGCCATCACCGAACTCTCCGCACCGTTCTGGGGAATTCTGGTTGCGCTTCCCGTGGGCAAGCTCATCGGAATCAGCCTCGGCGGGTGGTTGTCCACGTTCGTCGGCCCCAAGAACGCACGCCCGCACCTCACGTTCGACGGACTGTTGACCGCTGGCGCGCTGGGGGGAATCGGATTCACGGTGTCCCTGCTGATGAACCAGCTCGCTTTCGATGCCTCCCCCGAGATCATTGCCGAGGGCACGCTGGCCGTGCTACTCGGATCGGCGATATCGATCGTGCTCGCGGGCATCCTCGTCACCCGGCAAGCACGCTACTACCGTCGACTTCGCGAAATGAGGGCTGCGGCTCGCGCCAACCTGAGCTCACCCCCGGATGTGACTGCGACGCGCTGACCGGCACGCGAGCGTTATCCGGTGATGCCTTCCTCGAAGTTCTGGATGGGGTCGTACCAGCCCTGCTCAAGCACGAAAGCCTGAAACTGTTTGTCTAGGCCGAAGATAACGGCCAGACCGACGAGTATGAGCAGGATGCCGACAGTGCGCCTCAACCAGCCTTTCGGATTCGAAAGCAGGCCGAGGCGCCGAGCGAAACCCTGGCCGAGGAAAGCCACGAGCAGCAGAGTGACGGCGAGCCCGACCGCGTAGAGCACGATGTACAGCAGGCCCTCCGCGAACGACACGGGCAGAACCGCTGCGATAATCAGCGCGTAGGTGGGCGAGCAACTGCTAAAAGTGGGGCCCAGTGCCGCCCCCAGCAGGATGTCGCCGGCGAGTCCGCCCCGTGAGTGCGAGCTTCCGAGGGCGCGGTTTGCGCGATTCTGGAGCCCAGTTGCGGCCATCACTCGCTCCCACAGGGCCGGAAACACGAGTGTCACCCCGAACATCAGCACCACTGCGCCCGCAATAACCGACCAGACGAACTGGGGAACACCCAACAGTGCCGTCGTCGCCTTCAAAAGCAGGGTAAAGACAACCACCGAAACGGCAAGACTGGCGGCGATGACAACCGGGCGAGACCATTGCCGTTCGGCGATCTCCGCTCGTGAATCAGAGCGGACGATCGAGCCGCCGACGATCACCGGCAGAAGGGGAAGCACGCACGGAGCTGCAACAGTCAGCACACCGGCGACGAACGAGAGAAGCAATAGGCCTGACATTGCTACCTAGAGCATCGCTGCCACAACGGCAGCCAGGGTTGGATTCTCAGAAGCCACATACTTCTGCAGCTCACTTCCGGTGGAGTCCACCTCGACAAAGGTGGTCTGCAGCGTCACCCCATACTGCTGGCGCAGATTCTGGTTGCTGTCGTAGTCGACTTTCACGATCGTCACACCCGCGGGCACACCGTCGGCAAGGATGTCGGACTCGATCGACCGGCACTGGGGGCACCAGGGTGCGTGGAAGAAGAGCAACACGGTGCCCTTCGCCGCTGCGATAGCCGATTCGTCATAGTCGACGTAGGCACCCGCGGACTGCGGCTCCGATGTGGGAGACGCAAGCGACTCAGCGGGCTCCGGGGCCGCAGTCGCCGCGGGAGGGGCATCCGGAGCCTGCGCGATCGACGATGGTTCGCTTGTGCGGGTCAGTCCGTATACCGCGACTGCCCCGATAATCACCAGGGTGAGGGTTACGACGATGGCCAGTGCCCGTTTGTTCATGATCCAATAGTTTCATGCTTCGGCTCAATCGAGTCTTACGAACCGGTGACACCTCGGCACTATCGCCGAGGTGAGGTCGCTGCACTGGCGACACTGGTTGTGTTCAAGGGAGCGTGCATGACGACACTGGTGCTGATCGCCAAAGAGCCGCTGCCGGGCCAAGCGAAGACCCGGCTCAGCCCGCCGCTCACGCTCGAGCAGGCCGCCGAGATCGCCGCGGCCTGCATCGACGACACGGTCGCCGCGGTCGCCGCGATACCTGCCGCCCGCAGGGTGCTGTTCTTTCAGGGTGCACGACCTCCGGCCAGCACCCACGGGTTCGAGGTGATCACCCAGCCCGGCGGTACCCTCGATGAGCGGCTTGCCCATCTGTTCGACTCCGTCAGTGGCGCAACCTTTCTGATCGGCATGGACACCCCTCAGGTCACGGCCCTCGACCTCGCACCCGCGTTCGACACCTGGCCCGACGATATCGACGCCTGGTTTGGCCCCGCCACCGACGGCGGTTTTTGGGCGATCGGCCTGCGCAAACCGCGCGGCGATCTGATCCGCGGTGTTCCGATGTCTCGGGATGACACTGGCGCGACCCAACTCGATCGGCTGCGGTCCGCCGGCCTGAACGTCGGCATACTGCGCGAACTCACGGACATCGACGCGATATCCGACGCACGCGCGATCGCCCTGAGCGCACCTCACACCACGTTCGCGGCGCTGCTCAGGTCGTTCGAGGGGACTTCTGCCGCAGCATCCTGACCGTCAGGTACCCGCCGACGACGAGCGCGGTCACGACGGCAACTCCTACCGTGAAGATCGCGAGATTAGCGACGTAATCGAGCGGCAGAACGCTCGGGTTCGCTGAGCCGACCGCTTGCTTAACGATTGCCGGCAGCACGAGCATCGTGACGATCGCGGTAACGACGACCGCGCCCTGAACGATGACGATCACGGCAAAGGGGATCGGGGCCTTCACCCGGCGCACCAACACGCTGGCGCCGAGCACCACTATGGCCAGTACCCCATCGTGGATGACTAGCGCCCCCAGCAGCCAAGCAGCAATAGCCACCCACCGCGTCGGCGCGACGAGCTCGATCAACTGGCCCAGGGCGATCAGCAGACCCACGACCCCCAGGCCAATCAGTGCGATCTGCCACCGCCTGACCACCGCTGACGGCGTCACGAAATCACCGCCAGTTCGCTGAGCCACTTGGTTTGCAGCACTCCCGGGCGGGCAGGTGCGATGATGCGGGCCGGGTAGCCGTGATCGAGGTCGAGGGTCTCACCCTCCAGGTAAAGCGCCACGAGGGTGAGGTCATCGCGCACGAACTCCGGTTGCATTGTGGTGATGCCGTACATGCTGTTGGTCTGCAGGCTCGTGATGCGCACGGTCGCGTCATCCGGAGCGTTGACCGAATTCAGCAGATCTTTAACGCGTGGCCCGCGCCACTGCGCATACTGGCTCCACCCTTCGACACACGCAATCGGCAGCACGACATCGTACTGGGGCATCTCTAACAGCTGGGCATAGTCGTAGATCTTCGTCGTCGTTCCGTTCGTCACGGTGAGCCTCCAGTCTGGCGATACCGCCGTGGTGAGCACATCGGCGGCAGCCGCTGTGCGGTTCACCGGCAGGGACTGCGGCCCGACCCCCGCCTTGCGTGGGGCAAAGAGATTCACGCCGTCGAAGAAGCGAAACGACTGGCCGGCCGTGAAGGTCATCACCGCGGCGGCAGCGACGGCCACTGTGGCAAAGAAGCCCCGACGGCTCGTCTCCACTCTGGGCGACGGAGCAACGGGGGCGGGCTCTCGGTCGATCCACTCGAAGATGCGGCCCGTCACACCCGCGTTCATGGGTTGGCCGGTCAGCCGGCGATGCTCGTCGAACACGGCCAGGATGGCATCCGGATTCGGCGTTGCGTGGAGCTCGCCCGACTCGTACGCCGACTTTCTCGTCCAGTAGCGGGAGATGATCGGCAGCTTCACCCCGATATGGATTGCGAGCGATCCAACCACCACAAACGACAGCACCCAATGGGTATGCCGAAACGAGAACGGGAATAGCGAATAGAACTGGTAGGTGTTGAGCAGTCCGATCGAAATCTGCACGAGAGAGGCGGCAACAAACAGGGCAATGGATGCCCGCTCAACCAGGTGAGCGAACGACCGCACCGGTGGCGTCTGAAACAACTCGGGAAAAACTGCATAGAGCTTGCCGAAAATCAGCGGGAAGCATGCAATGCCGGCAGTGATGTGGATGCCCTGGGTCACCTGATAGAGCCAGAGCGGTCGGGTGAGGAAGGTCATCCCCGGCAGCGGATCCTGCAGGAAGTGACTGTAGAGCCCCGTGCCAAAACACAGCAGGAACGCGATCGCCAAGAGACGCCCGAGCACGACCGCCGCACGCGGATTGCGCGACGGGGCGATGAGCGTGTGGCGCAGCTGGTGCAAAAGGCGTTGCATCCGCCACACCATCAGGGAGTCACCATGCCCACACTCTAGAAGCGCCGTCGACCACCGCACCGGCCGAAAATGTGACGGCTCGGTGACAGTTGATCAGGCGGCGGCGACCTCGTGGCGGGGCAGCCGCACGTCGAATCGGCAGCCGCCCGGAACATTACGAACGGAGATGTCACCCGAGTGCGCCTCGACGATCCCCTGCACAATCGCAAGGCCAAGACCAGCGCCCGCAGACTGCCCCCACAGCTGTTCGGGCGTTCTCGACGAGGTAGCTCGCCAGCCCGCCTGAAACACCTTCGACAGGTCGTCTTCGGGGATGCCGCCGCCGGCATCCTCAACCGTGAGCAGCACGTCATTGCTCGACCCGTGTCTAGTCATGACCGAGATAGAGCCTCCGGGGGGCGAGTGCTGGATCGCGTTGACAAGCAGGTTGCCAACCACACGAGCGAGCTCTCTGGCGTCACCGACGACCATGAAGTCGCCGCGGTCTGGTGCCGTCATCGTGATCTGGCGCGAGCGGGCCAGCGCACCCAATTCGGCAACGGCATCACTGACGAGGTCATAGAGCGAGACGGGTTCCATGCTCAGTGAGAGGTTGCCCGAATTGATCTTCGAGAGTTCGAACAGGTCATCGACCATCGCCGAGAGGTGATCGACCTGCGACCGCATCTGCCGATGAAAGCGCTGTGGGTCGTCGGCCAGGTCATCCTCGAGCGCCTCCGCCATGGCGCGCAGCCCCGCGAGCGGTGTGCGGAGGTCGTGCGAGATCCACGCCACGAGCTCGCGGCGGGATGCGTCGATCGCCGCGACCTCATCGCGAGCCCGCGCGAGCTTCTCGCTGGTGGTGGCAAGGTCTGCCGCGAGCGCGGTGAATTCCGTGCTCTGGTGGGGTGCGGCATCCACCTCGATACGCGCGCCATCGCCAAGTGACTGCGCCAGCATGCGCAGCCGATTGCTCGTGCGCACGAAGGCGCGTCCCAGAACGACGGCCAGCACCAAGGTCACAAGCGTGGATGCCCCCGCGACGTAGAACATGACCGTGAGGTCGTGTTGCGAGACGTACATGTACTGCGCGGTCGCAATCATCCCCACCGTTACTGAGACCACCGCCGCGACCACGATCACACAGAGCTGCACGAGCATCGATGCGCGGCGAGTCAGGCGCAGAACCACAACGGCGACGCCGGCCACCACGATGGAGCCAGCCAAAGAAATACCCGTGATGATCACGAGATCCATAAACGAAAGCATGAGCGTCCTCAGAGATTCAGTCGGTAGCCGACGCCCCACACCGTCACCAGAATGGTGGGGTTGGTGGGGTCGTCTTCGATTTTTTCGCGCACACGTCTCATCGTGACCGTGACCGTCGAGAGGTCGCCTATCTCCCAGTGCCATACCGCGCGCAGCAGCTGCTCGCGACTGAACGCCTGCTGGGGATGCTTGAGCAGAAAAGAGAATAGATCGAACTCGCGAGCCGACAGCGCGAGCTGCTCACCCGCTTTGGCGATGGTGCGCGCAGACGGGTCGAGGGCGAAGGCTCCGAGCTCGAACGCTGCCTCGGGGGTCAGGTCGCTGACGCTGCGCCGAAGAATCGACTGCACGCGCAGCACGAGCTCGCGTGGCGAGAATGGCTTGGTGAGGTAGTCGTCGGCGCCGGACTCCAGCCCGGTGATGCGATCCTCAACCGACCCCATAGCCGTGAGCATGATGATGGGCACGGCTGTGGTTGCCCGGATGCGACGGCAGACCTCGGCGCCGTCGATGCCGGGCAGCATCCGGTCGAGAACCACCAGATCAGGACTCACACGTCCCACGGACTCGAGCGCCGCGAACCCATCAGCTGCCGATGTCACGATGAAGCCCGCCGCCCGCAGGTAACTACAGGCCACTTCGCGCACCGTTGGATCGTCTTCGACGACCAGCACACGCCGATCGACCAGCTCATCATTGCGCTGGGCTATCGGGGTCACAGAACTCACACCTCAGGATAGGTTCACGGCGACGCCGGCGACAGGTGCACGCTGCCGGCGACTGAAGGTCGTCCCCGTTTCGTAAGGTTTCGGCCGAAGTCGTGTCGCGGGTGTTCCATAGTGTCGAAACATGACGACACATGCGGTCGCGATCCCGTCAACGGTCGCCTTCGGTGCGGGCGAATCTCAACCGTATGAGCTCGCGCTGACCGATCCCGCGCGGGTGCTGCACCTGCACGAGTACCGCTCCGACGTGGCTCCGGTGCGCCTCGAAGTCGAGCGGTTTCGTGCGGCGGCAGATGCCGTGGATGCCGCGATCGTGCGTGCCGTGCCCGGCCCGCTGCTTGATGTCGGCTGCGGCCCCGGGCGTCTCGTGCACGCCGCGATCATGGCCGGTCAGCTCGCCCTCGGAATCGACGTGTCAGACGCGGCGGTGAGGATCGCACAAGATCGGGGCCTGCCCGTGCTGTGTCGGTCAATCTTTGACGATCTGCCTGGCGCCGGCACATGGGGCGCAGCCCTGCTCATCGACGGCAATATCGGCATCGGGGGCGACCCTCGCGCATTGCTCGCGCGGTGCGCCGAAATGCTCCGCGCAGATGGACGGGTGTTGGTCGAAGCGCACACCGACCCGCAGCGCGATCGAATCTTCGAGGGCGTGCTCATCGACGACCTCGATCGCACCAGCCTGCCGTTCCCGTGGGCCGAAGTAGGGCTGGTCTCACTGCGCAGCTACGCCATCGACGCCGGGTTGAGGGCGGTACGCGAGTGGACTCACGCTGGTCGTGTGTTCGCCGAATACGCGAAAGACTGAGCTCGTGACATCCGACCGCCGACCTCACCGGGCCGCCTGGATTGGTCTCGCCATTGCGCTCGCACTGATCGTGGCGGCGATGGCCATCCCGGCCGCAACCGGGTGGCAGGTGTGGGCCAACCACTTTCCTCCGTTGCACGCCAATTGGTCTCCGCACGTCGGCCCGGGAACCATCCCCGCGATCGTGATCGCTGTTCTCGCTGCGCGATTTGCGGGCGACGTCGCTGCCCGCCTGTCATGGCGGCGCCTTCTGATCATTACTTTCGGGACGGCAGTGCTGTGGCTGGCCAGCCTCGCCCTCGTCGACGGGCCGTCCGGACTCGGGGCGATTCTTGACAGCAGCTACGAGTATCTTCAGACCGCGCGTTCGATCACCGACGTGCCCGCGCTGCTGCACGAATACATCTCGCGCATCCCCATCGATGCGCCCGACAACTGGCCCACCCATGTCGCAGGCCATCCGCCCGGTGCGGTCTTGTTCTTCTGGGTGCTCGTGCAGCTGGGGCTGGGAAGCTGGCCCGCCGCGGGAACCGTCGTGCTGCTGATGGCGGCGACCACACCGGTCGCCGTTCTCATCACCCTGCGCAGGCTCGGCGCCGAAGTGTCCGCCCGCGCGGCCGCGCCCTTCATCGTGCTTGGACCCGCAGCGATTTGGATGGCGGTGTCGGCTGACGGCATGTTTGCTGCGGTCGCCGCGTGGGGGCTCTGCTTGCTCGCGATTTCAGCCACGTCGCGTCGCTGGTGGGCGATCGCAGCATGGGCCATCGGCGCCGGCTTACTGCTGGGCTACTGCGTGATGATGTCGTACGGTTTGCCGCTGCTCGGTGTACTGGCCGTCGCAGTGCTGATCGCCGCACGCGCTTGGCGACCACTTCCGTGGGCAGTAGGTAGTGCCATGGGTGTGGTGCTCGCTTTCGCCGCCGGCGGGTTCGTCTGGTGGCAGGCCTACCCCGTGCTCGTCGAACGTTATTGGGATGGCATCGCTACTCGGCGCCCGTTGGGCTACTGGATCTGGGGCAATCTCGCAGCCCTCGCGTTCAGCGCAGGTCCGCTGGTCGGGTCAGCGGTCGCCGCGGTCATCGCAAGCGTGCGGGGGATGCGCACCTGGACCGCCCAGCATCGCGTTATCGCTCTGCTGGCCGGGAGCGCCGCAGTAGCAGTGCTTCTTGCCGATCTTTCACAGATGAGCAAGGCGGAGGTGGAACGCATCTGGCTTCCTTTCGTGCCGTGGATGTTGATCGCAACGGCCCTGCTACCGGAGCGCTGGCGACGGTTCGGACTCATCGCACAGCTCGGGTTCGCCCTGCTCGTGCAACACCTGCTCTTCACCGGCTGGTAACGCGAGCCGCGCAGGCTAATCAACGCCCGCAGCGGGATCCTTCTCTGTTCTCGTCGGTTGAACCGCCCAAGTTCCTTTGCCATGGATCCGGCGGATAGTGTCTGCTCCACATCCTCGCGGCCGGTGCGGCCGGTCCCGCCGAACACCGCACTTATCGATGTCGTAAAATTCGCCGAATACCTAACGCCGATCTCAACCGCACCGTTCTTTGGGGCGCTCACGTGCCCGCCGGAACCGTAAGAGGTCGAGATGAAGGCCTCGACCCCGGCGACGATAACGATTGCAGTCGCCGCGAGAGCGAGGGCGGCTCGAGCAGGTCGAGTTCAACCCCAGACCGCGAACCCGAAGCGAGAGGTTAGCCAGGCAGCAGTGAACCCAGCAGGAGGCAAACAACGCGAGCCACGCTCACGCCAGGATTACGACGATCAGTGCCGTGACGACGGCCAGGTGCAGCACGGCGAGGATGGCACCGACGCGAGCACCCCGGCCAGGCTTCATCCACGAGACATCGGGCCAGCGGATGATCGCACCAACGACGCCGGCGGCAGACAGCCCGACGGGCACCACCCACAGCGGGGTTGGGATCGCCCACCAGGCAATGAGCGCGTGTGCGAGTACGAGCACCAGGACCGTATCGAGAGTCGCGGTAGCAATTGCGGTGCGGCTGCGCGGCGCCCACCGCGGCACCACCCCAAGCATCCGCAGCGCGTAGGTGAGGGGGTACAGCGCGGCGACCGCGATGAGTATCACCTGCGAGACGTCGATCATCGCGCGCCCCCGGTCACGTCAATGCCCATCAGCGTGAACCCGAGGAGGTCTACCGAAACAGCGGTGTCGCTCAGAATGACGACCGCGCGATCTGCTTCTCGGTCGAAAGCCAGATAGCTCGCGAAACCGCCCGTCATTCCGTTGTGCCAGGTGATTCCCTCGGTGGTGAACCAGGCCCAACCGATCTCACCGAGGCCCCCCGCGTCGAGCCGCGGCTTGGTCGCATCCACTCCCGGCGCCGTTTCGTCGAGCTGCGCGCGAGCGTAGCTGATCAGGTCTGTGAGAGTCGATCGGATGCTTCCGGCCGGTGCGTACGCATCGAGAGTCCATGCGTCCGAGGGCCGGCCGCTCGCGGTGTATCCCGTGGGGGCCGAAGCGCGCAGATCGGAAACTGACGCGGGTGCATAGGTTGAGCGCAGTCCCAGTGGCCGAATGATCCGCTCCGTGACGAGGGTGGGGTAGTCGGTACCGGCCGCTTTCGCGAGGGCCTGCCCGAGTAGCGAGAACCCGAAATTCGAATAGCCGACGGTGGGGTCGCCGGATAGCTGCGCCCCACGAGCCTGCTCCAGCAACGCCGGAAGGTCGAAGGTGTAAGGGTCGTTCGCGGTGAACTGCATCAAAAGCGTGCGAAGCAGCACCTGCGGTGTCTCGGGCACTCCGGGTAGGCCGCTGGTGTGCGTTGCGAGTTGCTGCAGGGTTACGGATGCCGCGGGAGCATCCCCGAGGTCGAGCAACTCACCCAGTCGGGTATCGGGCTTGACCTCGCCTCGCGCTATCGCCTCCGCGAACAAGGCTGCGGTGAATGTCTTGGTTACCGAGCCCACTTCGAACTCGGTGTCCCCGGTAGTCCCGAAGTTGGCGACCGAGAGCTCGTCACCCTCCAGCACCGCCACGCTCAAGTGGTGGTGCGGCCCCGGTTCGAACTGAAGTCCGTTACGCACTTGCTCGATGAGTGCCGGATCACCTGTTGCGGTATCGGCAATCATCGGCGGCTGAGGCCAGAGCAGCAGCCCGATTACAGCGAATGTCACACCAGCGCCTACAGCGGCGACGATGCGTGGGCTTGGTTCACGGAATTTCAATCGTTTCTCCCTGGCTTGCCGGATGAGCAGGCTCACGCTAACATAGCGATATTCGTTACGCAACGTTTATCGTTATGGAGTTCGAGTGGGCATCGTTTCTGTAAGCCAGCGGGTCTCACTCTGGGCGGCGGCGGTCATTTCTTTTGCCGTCGTCCTAGTGGGGGCCCTGCGCCTGGTGATCATCGCGGTCGCATCCAACAGTCCCGGCATTGACCTTCCGGACAGGGCAGTGCTGTTCTCGGAGGACCGCGGCGGCGCCACGCTCGTGCGTCAGCAAGTTCTCGCCACCGCCACCGGGCCCGCGTGGGTGGACGCCCTCGCGATCGGGGCGGAGGTCGTCGACGTCGTGATGATCATGGTTGTTGCCGGGATATTCGCAGCCCTCAGCGTGGGTCTTGCCCGCGGAGCCGTGTTCACGCGCCTGCTGGCCCGGGCGATGGGAGCGGCCAGCGTTGTAATAATCGTGGGCAGCATCGTCAATCAGACCCTGAAATCGGTTGCCCATTCCGCGCTGGTAGACCAGCTCGCCGCAACCGATGCGGGCGAAATGCTCACCACGTCTGCATTCACTTTGGACTACGACCTGCTGCCGATCGCCGGCGGCCTGGTGCTCGCATTGCTGGCGACGGCTTTCGCGCGAGCCGCGCGGCTGCAGGACGACTCGAGCGGGTTGGTCTGATGCCGCGCGACGCGGGGGCGGTCCTGTGCCGCATGGACCTGCTCCTCGCCAGGCGTTCGATGACACTGGTCAGGCTCGCGGAACTCACCGGCGTCAGCGTCGTAAACCTGTCCATCCTCAAGAACGGACATGCCAAAGCGATCCGCTTCTCAACACTCGTCGCAATCTGCGACGCGCTCGAGTGCACGATCGGCGAATTGCTGGAGTAAGAAGCAGTCGAAGACCGGATGTATTGCGATGTAGAGAATGAGCAGTGCACCCCCAGCATTCCGATTCGCCCCAAACCTGCTTGAGCGACTTCGCCGTGGGGCGGCCGGGCGCGACACAACCCCATCGGGGCTCGCACAGCGCCTAGTCGACGAGGGTTCCATTCACAGGAGTAGGCCGGCATCGTCTTTCGCGACGGCCCTTCCGGCCGCACGTTTCGACTCGCCGCTGGGCCAGACGTGTGAGAGGTCGCGGCTGCGCTGCGCGATTCTAAACTCCGAGGGGATGGCGTCGTCGATACTATCGCGGTAGAGCTGCGCCTACCACCGTTTCGACCGACCCCACGGTGCAGTCGAAGGAAGCACCCCCGACGAACGCCTCAAAAAGAAAACACGAGATCCGACGTCATAGGCCTCCGTCAGTTGCGCAGCCGCCCGTCATCGTGGCGCCTATTCCCACCTTTTGATCGTCAGACTGGATACCTGCTGCCGGAAAACCCGGGTCAATCGGGCGTTCGGATTGACAAGGATGGTCCGACCCGAGAGCAGAGCAAGCGGTAAGTCGAGGTCGCTGTCGGTGTAGAAGACGTCGCCTCCGCGCCCGTCGAGGTTGGCAACCTTCTGCTGGCCCATGTTGTGGTTCGCGTAGCACACGG
>Ga0105048_10005001_pt1 | contig 21501 bp, 18 predicted proteins | sample MAT05_FD_78382 | JGI IMG/M metagenome (GOLD analysis project Ga0105048, IMG submission 78382) | Freshwater microbial communities from Lake Fryxell liftoff mats and glacier meltwater in Antarctica - MAT-05 | ecosystem: Environmental > Aquatic > Freshwater > Ice > Liftoff microbial mat | place...
ATCGGCATGCCGGAAGTGGGGGTTTTCGAAGGTGCACCCAACGCCTTCGCCACCGGGGCTTTCAAGAACTCGGCGCTGGTGGCCGTCTCGACCGGTCTGCTGCAGGGAATGACGCGCGAAGAGGTCGAGGCCGTGATTGGCCATGAGGTCGCCCATATTGCCAACGGCGACATGGTGACCATGGCGCTGATACAGGGCGTCATGAACACCTTTGTGGTGTTCCTGAGCCGGGTCATCGGTTATGCGGTCGACAGCTTCCTGCGCCGCGGCAGTGGCCAGCAGTCCGGTCCCGGCATTGGTTACTTCATCACTACCATCGTGCTCGACATCCTGCTCGGCTTCATCGCGGCCATCATCGTGGCCTGGTTCTCACGCCAGCGCGAATTCCGCGCCGATGCGGGTGCCGCACAACTGATGGGCCGACGCCAGCCGATGATGAACGCACTGGCACGGCTGGGGGGCATGGTGCCCGGCGAATTGCCAAAAAGCATGGCCGCAATGGGCATTGCCGGTGGCATTGGCAAGTGGTTCTCCACCCACCCACCGATCGAAGAGCGCATCGCGGCGCTGCGCGACGCTCAAGCCTGAGCAAGCAGGGAGCGCGCCAGCGCTTGGGCAACCCGGATGCCGTCCACACCGGCGGACAGGATGCCACCGGCGTAACCGGCACCTTCGCCGGCCGGGTACAGGCCCTGGATGTTGAGGCTCTGAAAATCCTCTGCGCGCTGGATCCGCAGCGGTGACGAGGTGCGGGTTTCGACACCGGTCAGCACCGCGTCGGGTTGGTCGAACCCCTTGATTTGCCGCCCGAACACCGGCAATGCCTCCCGGATTGCCTCTACCACATACGACGGCATCGCCTCGGCCAGGTTGCCTAGGCCGACTCCGGGTTTGTAGGACGGCTCCACACTGCCGAGCGTGGCCGAGGGTTGGTTGCGCAGAAAGTCTCCCACCAGCTGCCCAGGCGCGCAATACGATGATCCACCCAGCGCGAAGGCGCCGGACTCGAGCTGGCGCTGCAACACAATTCCCGCCAGCGGATGCACCGCTCCCCGCCAGCGCTTGCCAACCGCGGTCTGCAGGCTGGCGTCGGCCACCGGAAAGTCGTCCGGTGTAATCCCCACCACGATGCCGGCATTGGCATTGCGTTCGTTGCGCGAATACTGGCTCATGCCGTTGGTCACGACCCGTCCGGGCTCGGACGTGGCGGCCACCACCGTACCGCCCGGACACATGCAGAAACTGTATACCGAGCGACGGTTGGCCGCGTGGTGCACCAGTTTGTACTCGGCGGCCGACAGTGCCGGATGGCCTGCATGGCGGCCCCAGCGTGCGCGGTCAATCAGGCCCTGCGGATGTTCAATGCGAAACCCGATGGAAAACGCCTTCGCCTCCATCGCCACGCCGTGTTCGAACAACATCGCGAACGTATCGCGTGCACTGTGTCCAGGCGCCAGCACCAGCTGCTGCGCCGCCAGCCGGTAACGCGTGCCGCTGGCCGCATCAAGAACCCCGAGCCCGGACAGGCGCTGCGTCCGGCCGTGGCTATCGGGGGCGCAGGGCTCCAGCTCCAGGTCGACCAGCCGCTGCCCAAAGCGAACTTCACCGCCCAGCGCGATCAACTGCTCGCGCATATTTTCAACCACCTTTACCAGCTTGAAGGTGCCGATGTGCGGATGTGCATCCACCAGGATATCTTCAGGTGCACCCGCACGCACGAACTCGCGCATCACCTGGCGGCCGAGGTACTGCGGGTCCTTGATCTGGCTCCACAACTTCCCGTCCGAGAACGTACCAGCGCCACCCTCGCCAAACTGCACGTTCGACTCTGCCTGCAATATCCCCTTGCGCCACAAGGCCCAGGTGTCCTTGGTGCGCTCGCGCACCGCTCTGCCACGCTCCAGCACAATCGGCTTGAAGCCCATCCGGGCCAGCAACAAGGCGGTGAAAATGCCGCACGGTCCAAACCCGACCACCACCGGCCGCAGTGCCTGGCCCTGTGGCCAATCCACCGGCGCCTGACCAGGCAGCCGGTACTGCATATCGGGACTGGGCTTGACAGCTGGATCATTGCCCAGTCGGTCCAGCACAGACTGTTCCAGCGTTGCGCTGCGCAGCCGCACATCCACCACGCAGACCAAGAACAGGGTTGCCTTGCGGGCGTCCACGCTGCGCTTGAATACGATCAGCTCGGCCACATCCGCCGCCGCAACCGACAGCCTGGCGTGCACCAGCGCCGCCAGATCCTCGGGCTGGTGGTCCAGCGCCAGCTTGAGCTCAGTCAGTCGAAGCATGCCGACCCGAAAGCCCGTCAGATCGGCAGGAAGCCCTCGATCGAAAAATACCGTTCACCGGTGTCATAGTTGAATCCGAGTACCCGGGACCCGGCTGGCAGATCGGGTAACTTCTGCGCAATCGCGGCCAGGGTTGCACCCGACGAGATCCCGACCAGCATGCCTTCCTCTCGGGCGCAGCGCCGTGCCATTTCGCGTGAGGGTTCTGCGTCCACCTGTATCACGCCATCAAGCAGGCCGACATCCAGATTCGCGGGAATGAATCCAGCGCCGATACCCTGAATCGGGTGCGGCGATGGCGCTCCGCCGGAGATCACCGGCGAAGCAGCCGGCTCCACTGCAAACACCTGCAATTTCGGCCACTGCGCCTTCAATACCCGGGCGCAACCGGTCAAATGTCCGCCCGTACCGACACCGGTGATCAGTACATCCAGCCCTTGCGGAAAGTCTGCCAGGATCTCCCGCGCCGTCGCACGCACATGCGCCTCGATGTTGACGGGATTCTCGAACTGCTGCGGCATCCAGGAGTCCGGTGTGGCGGCGACCAGTTCGAGCGCCCGGGCAATCGACCCTTTCATGCCCTTTTCACGCGGTGTGAGTTCGAAGGTGGCACCGTATGCCAGCATGAGGCGGCGGCGTTCGATCGACATGCTGTCGGGCATCACCAGCACCAGCTTGTAGCCCTTTACGGCGGCCACCATCGCCAGTCCGACACCGGTATTACCCGACGTCGGCTCGATGATGGTTGAACCGGGTCGAAGCGCGCCACTGGCTTCGGCCGCCTCCACCATGGACAGCGCAATGCGATCCTTGATGGAGCCGCCCGGATTGCTGCGCTCGGACTTGATCCACACCGCCTGGCCGCTGCCAAACAGGCGCTGGATACGCACGTGGGGCGTATTGCCGATGGTATCGAGTATGGTTTCAACTTTCATGTTCATCACTCCGGAGGGTTGGAACAGTCTGCATTGTCTCAGCAGTGGATAATATAAATCGTGAGGACCACCAGACTGCCGCTGGTGCAAGCCGCAAGGCCGGTGCGCAAGCACCGGGTGGAAACACCGCACTGGAGGAACGTCCGGACTGCAAAGGGCAGCGTAGCAGCTAACGGCTGTCCACCGAGCATCTGCGGCGCAAGCAGCAGATGCGAGGTGAGGATCAGAGCAACAGAGACGAGTCGCGGCCCGGGGCAACCCAGGCCGCGGGTGAAACGGGCAATCTCTACGTGCAGCAATACCAAATAGGCACACACGCGGTTGCGCAGTTCGCTGCGCCGCCGCAACCGGGGCCCCCGGTCCGTGTGCGGGTAGGTAGCACCGAGCCATTGGGTGACCAATGGCCCAGATAAATGGCAGTCAGGTTGGGGGAAACTCCGATCCACAGAATCCGGCGTATCGGTGGTTCTCACACTTTTCCGGTCATCCATGTTCGCCACATCGGACCCTTCGCGAGGTACACCATGTTCACCGATCTCCCAACCATCCACGGCTTCCACGCCCATGTGTATTTCGGGCCACACACGGTGGATGCCGCGCGCGCACTGTGTGTGGCGGCCAGTCAGAAGTTCGCCATCAAGATGGGCCGTGTCCATGAACGGCCGGTTGGTCCCCATCCGGACTGGAGCTGCCAGCTTGCATTCAGGCCAGAGCTGTTTGGCCAGCTCATTCCCTGGCTCGCCATGCAGCGCGGCAGCCTGGTGGTGTTCGTGCACCCGATCAGCGACAACGACCTGGTAGACCACCGCGACCGAGCCTTGTGGATGGGGGCGGTGCGCCCACTTGACCTGAGTGTGCTGGGCGAAGGTCCGGGCGAATACGACTTGTAGACAAAGCGCCTGCCGGGGCCGCAATCAATGCAGTGTGGACAGGGCTTCGATGCGTTGCACATGCGCCAGCAACGACCGTTTGGCCACCGGCCACATACGCGCGGGCACGTCGTCGTAGGCCTGCGCGACCCAATCGTCCATCGACCCCTGTGGCAGCGCCTGCATCACCCGCAGTATCTTGGCCTCGCGCCGCAGCCGGTGCGCCTTGAGTTGCGCGATTGCTTCGGCGGCCGGTCCCAGCACGTACCCATGCGCCGGCAGGATGAACCCGATGTCGTGTTGCGCGCACGCCGCGAGCAAACGGTCCAGTGAATCCAGGTAGGCGGTCATTTCGCCATCGGGCGGGTCGACCACGGTGGTGCTGCCGTTGAGCACATGGTCACCACTGATGAGCAATCCGTCCTCCAGCAAGACCAGGCACAGATGGTTGGCCGCGTGGCCCGGCGTGTGCAATACCTTCAACGTGTGGCGTGCGCCCTGCCCATCCGGCGCAGCCAACACCAGTTCCTGCAAGTCCGCCAATGGCCGGTCGGGCACAAACTCACTGGCGGCGCGCGCAGTGCTGGCGCTCGGCAAACCCAGGATTGGCGGATGCCCATCGCTCAGCGCCTGCAACGGCCTGGCACCGGGTGAATGGTCGGGGTGCGAGTGGGTGCACACGATCATGCGGATGTCGCCTGCAGCAGCACGCCACAGGCGTTCGAGATGCTGCGCGTCGGCTGGACCCGGGTCAATCACCACATAACCGGTGTGCGGGTCCCCGATCAGGTAACTATTGGTTCCGGGGCCGGTCATCGCGCCCGGGTTGGGGGCCGTGAGGCGCATCACATTCTTGAGCAAGCTGACGGGGCTTGCTGTCTGCCAGTCGAGGTGGTGCACGATTTGCCCGTCCGGCGAGACCAGTTGCAGCTCACCGTACGGATGCTCGTCCTCCATATAGCGCGCTTCCTTGCCGTACAACATGCCAGCACGCGGACAACTTGTCCACAAAGGTTGTCCGGTCGCTGCGCAGGCCTGCAATACTGCCGCCACCGTCGCAAAGGACTGCAGCCGCTGCAGGGTCCTGATGGTCGGGAAAATAATGAAGAAGTCACCGGCTTCGTGGCGCTCCAAGGCGTCTTGCGGGCGAACCCAGACCGGTTCGAACTGTTCGGTCTCGTCGGCCACCGGTGTCTGGTATTGGGGCATGCGCGCAACGAGAAACGGCACGTCGAAGCGTCGCGGCAGATCCCGGTCCGTGATCCAGTGGGCGAGCACGAACACCTCGTCTGCGGCCAACGTAAGTCGATGGGCACCGCATTGCGCGGAAAAGTCTGCCTTGCGATCAAGGTTTTGCACATCTGCCTGCGTCGCCCAGCTTCCGTCGGGATGGCGCGCCAGCAGGATCCCCAGTTCTTCGAAGCTCTCGCGAATCGCCGCAATGGCCTGGGTCAGGTGCAGGTCCGATTGCCCTGGTCGGCGCCGCGCGAGCCGATGGGCCGATGCGTCGGAAGCATCGACGACGCCCCCCGGAAACACGTAGGCACCAGGCGCGAAACTTGCAACAAGTGAGCGCCGGGTCATCAATACCTCGATGCCGACGTGCGAATCGCGCAGCAACAACACGGTTGCGGCGGGCCTGGGAGTCGCGGGTTCGCGCTGGGCGAACAGAAGCTGGGTGGATCGGACCATTCCGGTATTCTGCCGCCAAAACGCGAGGCGACCAAGTCGGGCGTTGTGCCGACCTTTGCAGCCAGGATACGGCCGTTCCTTCGGCGGATAATCCATCCATGCGAATCCCGTTTACCAAGATGCAGGGCGCCGGCAATGACTTTGTCGTGATCGACGAGACGCACACGCGCATCGGGCTCGGGAGCGCGCACTACCGCTTGCTGGCAGACCGCCATTTTGGTGTCGGCGCCGACCAGATACTGACGGTGCGCCCATCGCCGGCAGCAGGAATTGACTTCGAGTACCTGATCCACAACGCCGACGGCCAGCAAGTTGAACACTGCGGAAACGGTGCGCGCTGCTTCCTCAAGTTTGTGCATGACCGTGGCCTCGTCGGCAACCGCAGCGTGCGCGTGAAGACCATGAACCGCCTGCTCGAACTGGGTTGGCAGCCCGATGGCCGGGTACGCGTGGACATGGGAGCGCCCGAATTCGATCTGGCCAGGATTCCCTTTCTGGCGGGCGCGCTGTCGCCACAGGGTTTCGGTTCGTGGCAACTTTGGCCATTGCGCTTGCCACAGGGCACCAACGGCGACGCGCCGCTGCTGGCCGCTGTGTTGTCCATGGGCAACCCGCATGCACTGATTTTGGTCGACGATGTCGATGCAGCCGAGGTGCAGACCTATGGCCCGGCAGTCCAGGCGCTCGGTGCGTTTCCACAGGGCGTGAACGTCGGTTTCATGCAGGTACTGGACCGGTCCCGCGTGCGCTTGCGGGTCTATGAGCGCGGCGCGGGAGAAACCCTTGCCTGCGGCAGCGGAGCCTGCGCGGCCGTAGCGGCGGGCATCCGGCTCGGACTGCTCGATGCATCGGTCGCGGTGCTTGCGCGCGGCGGCCCACTTGACGTGGAGTGGCTCGGCGGCGCCGCGCCGGTGCTGATGACAGGGCCAGCCACCACTGTATTTGAAGGCGAAATCGAACTACCCGACAGCTTATGAACCATCCTTTGAACAACCCCATCACCGAAGACGACATCGCCAACTACCTGGCCAACACGCCGGACTTTTTTGAACGCCACGCCGAACTGCTCGCCGCCGTGCACCTGAGCAGTCCGCACAGCAAGCGCGCCGTCAGTCTGCAAGAACGCCAGGCCGAGATGTTGCGCGACAAAATCAAGCTGCTGGAACACCGACTGATGGAAATGATCCGCCATGGCAATGAAAACGCCATGCTGGCGGACCGGCTGCTGCGCTGGGCCGGCAGCCTGTACCTGACCACCGACGTACAGGCCATTCCAGTGGAAATCGTCACCCAGATTGCACACCAGTTTGCGGTTCCGCAAGTGGCGATCAAGGTCTGGGGGGTTGCGCCAGCGCATGCCCACGCGGCGTTCGCGTTGGGCGTCAGTGAAGATGCCAAAGTGTTTGCCAACTCCCTGAGCGAACCTTTTTGCGGCGCCAACACCGGGTTTGAGGCAGTGACCTGGCTGACGGATCCGGCTGCCGCCGCGTCGATTGCCCTGTTGCCTTTGCGTGCCGGAGCAACCTCGGCTGCATTCGGCCTGCTCGTGTTGTCGTCGCCTGATGGACAACGTTTTCACAACGGCATGGGTACTGACTTCCTGCAGCGCGTGGCCGAAGTGGCCAGTTCAGCGTTGGGTCGCCTGCGCTGAGCGCACCCGCCACGCGCCAGCCATGCAAGCGCCCAGCGCCGCCGCACCGGCAAAACCCTTGCCGGATGTGCTAGTGCTTCGTTATCTGGAGCATGTCCGGGTGGAAAAGCGGCTGGCGCCACGCACCGTCATCCTGTACGGAAAGGACTTGCAAAAACTGCAGCTGTTCGCTGCCGCAGCAGGAGTGGCGCTGGCGGCTGCGGAGAACCACCACATCCGGCGTTGGGTCGCACAGATGCATTCCAGAGGGCGCAGCGGCCGCGGTATCGCCCTGGTGCTGTCTGGTTGGCGTGGCTTCTATGCCTGGCTGGGGCGCGAAGGCATGGCCACAAGCAATCCCGCCCAGGACGTACGTGCACCCAAAGCCGCGCGCGCGCTGCCGAAGGCGCTGGGCGTGGACGATGCGGTGCGGCTGGCTGAATTCACCTGGGCCGACGACGATCCCTGGTTGGAGGCGCGCGACGCCGCGATGGTCGAGTTGTTGTATGGCGCTGGACTGCGGGTGTCGGAACTGACCGGGCTGGACGTGGCGCCGACCTCCCGTTCCCATGGCTGGGTCGACACGCAGGCCGGCGAAGCCCATGTGCTGGGAAAGGGCTCCAAGCGCCGCACCGTACCGGTTGGCAGCAAGGCCTTGCTGGCGCTTCAGCGCTGGCTGGCGCTGCGCGATACTGCGCCCGCCCAGGCGCAGCCAGCTCTGTTTGTGGGTCGGCACGGAACACGCCTTACGGCGCAGTCGGTCTGGCAACGGCTGCGTCGGCGCAGCCAACTGGCCCAACTGCCGACGCCGGTGCATCCCCACATGCTGAGGCACTCCTTTGCCAGCCACTTGTTGCAGTCGAGCAGCGATTTGCGCGCAGTGCAGGAGTTGCTTGGACACGCGAACATCACGACCACACAGGTCTACACCAAACTCGACTTCCAGCATCTCGCAACCGCCTACGATGCTGCGCATCCCCGCGCCAAAGCCAGGAAAGCACCGTGAAGAGCATCCGTCTGCGCGAAGGCAAGGAACGCTCGCTGTTGCGCCGCCATCCCTGGATTTTCGAGTCCGCGATTGCGCGCGGTGGTGCGGACGCGGGAGAAACCGTACGCGTCGAGTCACACAGTGGCGAGTTTCTGGCCTGGGCCGCGTTCAGCCCGCAGTCGCGGATTCGCGCGCGCGCCTGGAGTTTCGACGCAAACCAGCGCATTGATCCGGCGTTTTTCCTCGAGCGCTGTGCCACGGCGATTGCGGCACGTGCCCGGTTCGACATCCAGAGCGACGCCATCCGTCTGGTGCATGGTGAAGCCGACGGCCTGCCCGGACTGGTCGTCGACCGTTACGGCGACACGCTGGTCGCCCAGTTTTTGTCGGCCGGGGCACAACGCTGGAAAGATGTATTGGCCGACGCCTTGCTGGCACATACCGGCCTGACACGTCTGTTCGAGCGCTCTGACACCAGCACGCGGGCGCTGGAAGGTCTGCCGCAAGCCAAAGGCTGGATCCGTGGCGACGGATTGACCGAACTCCGCCTGCGTGAACACGGCTGGGAACTCGGCGTCGACATCGCAAACGGACACAAGACCGGGTTTTATCTCGACCAGCGCGACAGCCGACACAAGTTTGCAGCGGCCAGCAGAAGGCTTGGATTTGCGACGGTACTGAACTGTCATTGTTATACCGGCGGCTTCACCGTGGCAGCGCTCGCAGGCGGCGCAGCCCATGTCACATCGATCGACTCGTCCGAAAGCGCGATTGCGATGGCCCGGGCCAACGTCGCCCGTAACGGCTTTGCCACTGCGCGCAGCACATTCGAGGAGACCGATGTAAACGCGGCTTTGCGGCGCTTCCAGGCCGAGAATCGGACCTTCGACGCGATCATTCTCGATCCTCCGAAGTTTGCGCCCACTATCGCGCACGCGGAACGGGCTGCGCGCGCCTACAAGGACATCAACCGGCTCGCGCTGCGCATCCTGAACCCGGGCGGTATGTTGTTCACCTATTCCTGTTCTGGCGGCATCAGCGTCGACCTGTTTCACAAGATCGTTGCATCGGCCGGCATTGATGCCGGGGTCGACGGTTACATCGCCGAGCGCCTGGGCGGCGCCCCGGACCATCCCATGACGATCAACTTCCCGGAAGGCGAGTACTTGAAAGGGCTCGCCATCGTACGCAAATAAGCCAGGCGGCTGTGGCCGCTACACTGCCTCCTTCGCGCGCGTCACCTTCCGCTACTTTGGCGCCCAAGCGGTTGCCGTCGCAGCCATCCATTCACAGGAAGTCCCATGAGTCTTATCCCTGCCACCATCCTGACCGGGTTCCTCGGATCCGGCAAAACCACCCTGCTCAAACGCGTGTTGTCGGAAGCCCATGGACAAAAGATCGCGGTGATCGAAAACGAGTTCGGCGAGGAAAACATCGACAGCGAGATTCTGGTCTCGGACGTGAAAGAGCAAATCATCCAGATGAACAACGGTTGCATCTGCTGCACGATCCGGGAAGACCTGCGCAGCACCTTGCAGGACCTGGCGGAAAAAAAACGCCGCGGTGAACTCGACTTTGACCGGGTGGTGATCGAAACCACCGGACTGGCCGACCCGGGGCCGGTCGCACAAACCTTTTTCATGGACGACGAGATCGCTGAGAGTTACCTGCTCGACTCCGTGCTCACTCTGGTGGACGCCAAACATGCGGTGGGCCAACTCAATGACCGGCAGGAAGCCCGCCGTCAAATCGGTTTTGCCGACCAGATTTTCATCAGCAAGACCGACCTCGTGGCCAAAGACGAGGTGGACGCATTGATGCACCGCATCAAGCACATGAACCCGCGGGCACCGCAGCAAACCGTGCATTTTGGCGAGGTATCCCTTGCCAGCGTGTTCGACCTGCGCGGCTTCAACCTCAATACCAAACTGGAAATTGACCCGGATTTTCTGCAGCAAGCCGACCCTGACCACGCGCACGGGCACGACCATGAACACGGTGAGCACTGCGACCACCCCTCACACGCCACGCAGACGGGCCATCACCACCACCATGACGACGACGTCAAGAGTTTTGTGTTCCGCTCCGAGCGCGCCTTCGATGCGGCCAAGCTGGAGGACTTCCTGGGCGCAATCGTCAATATCTATGGCCCGCGCATGTTGCGTTACAAAGGTGTGCTGCATATGAAAGGGACCGAGCGCAAGGTGATTTTCCAGGGCGTGCACCAGTTGATGGGAAGCGATCTGGGCCCGGCTTGGCAAACCGACGAAGTCCGCCTGAGCAAGATGGTGTTCATCGGTATCGAATTGCCGAAAGACATTTTCCTGCAGGGCCTGGAGCAGTGCCTGACCTGATATGCCACCCGGCCAGATGCGGGCCAAAACGTTTTTCCTGGCCCTGTTTGCGCCAACTGCCGCGTTTTGCGCGCATAAGCCTGTACACTCGCGCGCCACAAAGGCCACATCGTCAGCCGTTTGCCAAGATTTCCTGCGAGGAGTGAAACGTGAAAGCTAGCCCAGCAAAGACCAAAGCGCCTGCCAAGCCATCTGCGAAAGCCCCTGCCAAAAAGGCAACGCCGGTGGCCAAGGCGCTGGTCAAAGCGAACCCGGAAGTGGCGCCCAAGGCCGCCATCAAAGTAGCGCCTAAGTCGACGCCGAAACCGCCAGTGCACGTGCCAGCCAAGAAATCAACGGGCAATACCAAAGCGGCGCCGGCCAATACCACAAAAGCTGCTCCAGGCGCAGTCAAAAAAACTCCTGCGAAGACCACACAGAGCCCCGCAGCCACTATTCCGAAAGCAAAACTCCCTTTGAAAGCAGAGCCTGCATTGCCAGCCATTTCCGTGAGCAAACCAGAAGTGCGCACGGTTCCCGCTGCGCCAGCCGCGTTGCCAAATGGCCAAATCGCGCAACGCGCCGGTCGGCCCTCCTCGCGCCTGGCTTCGCTGACAGTTCCATCGATGGCGCAATCGGTTGCTTCCACCGCAGCCAAAGCCAGTTACTCCCAGTTGCCAAGTGCTCCGTTGATCATTCCCCCCCTTCCGTCGGCCGCCAAAAAAGATCCCAGGCTGGCCAACAACTGGAAGACCAAGCGTGCCGACCAACTGACAGATGCCGAACTGCTGGCGATGCCGGACTCGGAATACATGAACGAGAAACAGATGGCGGCTTTCCGCCTCAAGCTGACAACGCTGAAGCAGGAAATTCTCAACAGCGCGGGCGAAACCACAGAACACCTGCGCGAAGACACGGTCGTCGTTCCCGATCCGGCAGACCGGGCGACGATCGAGGAAGAACATGCGCTGGAGTTGCGCACGCGCGACCGTGAGCGCAAGCTGCTGAAGAAAATCGAACAGTCGATTGACCGTATCGACTCCGGTGACTACGGGTTTTGCGACGAGACCGGCGAGCCAATCGGCGTCGGCCGTTTGCTCGCGCGGCCCACAGCCACGCTGTCACTGGAAGCGCAGCAACGGCGCGAGCTCAAACAAAAAATGTTCGGTGACTGACGCATCCGGCTAACGCAGGCTGAATGTTGTGCCCGGACAATTTTTTGCAATCGGGGCGCCACTGGTGCCGCCCAGGCCCTATCGGAAACACTGGCGCAAGAGCGGCGGTAGTGCGTAAAATCTGCGCCAGGCTTCGCCGCAACCATGTCCACCAAAGACCCACCTCCCGGTTTATTCTCCAAAGTCGCCAAGTTCGTCCGTAATCCGACGACCAACTGGAGCGATCTGGACAAGCAGGATCCGGAGCCAGACCAGGGCTACAGCAAGCAGGCGCTCAAGGAAATGATCGAGCGCAAGCGGCAAAATGACTTTGTCCGCAAGCGTGAGTTCGACCAGCTGCGCAAACTCAGAAGCCGCGATCCTGCCGCTGGCAGCCCGGAATTGGCGGGTCGGCCGTCGTACTTCCAGAGCAGTTTGCCCGCCAACCCGGGCGAACGGGCGATGACCATCAAGAAGATCGACGAAATCGAGGCGCAAATGTCCAACCAGTGGTGGCAGGGCAAGGGCGAAGCTGCGAAAGCCGGGGCCAAGGACGAGACCGCGCCACAGGCATCAACTGCTTCGGCCGCCGAGCCCGCCGCCAAACACGCCCAACCGGCACCCGACAGTGCCTACGCGCCGACCAAACTCGCGTCAATATCCGATATCGGTTACGCAGCCACCAAACTTGCACCCATGATGCCCGACATGGGCTGGGCGGAGCAGGCGGACTTCGTAGCGACCCAGACCAACTCGTCCTTTGGCCGGGCGGCTGCGAACGAAGCCATGCCCGGCACGCGCAGTGTCGGCAGCGGATTTGCGAACTCCCAGTCTTTTGCAATCGAGTTGATTGAAGTCGTCACCGATCCGGAACTCGAGGAAGCTGCGATCCGGTTTGCCAATGGTGACCATGCCGGCGCCGAAAGCAGCCTGATGGGCGCCCTGCAGGAAACCGGCGCCAAGACCGCCAAGCAAACCGACTCATGGACCTCAGCCCTGTTCGACCTGTACCGCGCGACCGGGCAACAGGCTCGTTTTGACAACGTCGCCATTGACTATGCGGAGCGCAGTGGCCGCTCTGCCCCGGCCTGGTTCTCGATTCCAGACCGCCTGGGCTTGAATGGCGCCCGTGCCGAAGCACGCACCGTTTCATCCCGCTTGAGTGACGAACCTCTGTGGCAAAGCCCGGCGGTCTTCCAACGCGGCTCATTGGACGAGTTGCAACTGGCGATTGCCAACGCAGACCAACCCTGGTTCCTTGACTGGAGCGAGCTGACGCAGGTCGACAGCGACGCGGCGGGGCAACTGGCCCAACTGTTTTCCCAGTGGTGCAGCACCACGGTCTCCTTGCGCTTCAAAGGCGCGCAGGCGCTGGGACGGGCGCTGCGCGGCCGCACCGCGTCCGGCTCGCGAGATGGCGGCCAGGCGCCGTGGCGCCTGCGCCTCGATGCCTTGCGGCTGATGGGTTTGCAAGATGAGTTCGAGCTGGTCGCGCTGGACTATTGCGTGACCTTTGAGGTTTCGCCACCCGCTTGGCAGGACACCAAGTGTGGCTTCGAGAGCGAGGCAGTGCGAAACGACGAGACCCAGGCGGCGGAGTTGCCGGCGCAGACCGCCCTGCAGGACCTGCCGAACCAGGCGGCCACCGTATTGATGGGCTACGATGCAGCACCGGCGCCGGTGGTTGAACTGACGGGGGAAATCGTTGGCGAGGCAACCGACGCCCTGGAACGCCTGGAAGCGGCACGGGCCGGCGCAGACCGGCTTGTGATTTCCTGCAGCAATCTGATCCGGGTCGATTTCTCTGCCGCAGGAAGCATCCTGAACTGGGTTGCCACATGCCAGGCAGAAGGTTGTCAATTGCAGTTCCGCGACGTGCATAGGCTGGTCGCCGCGTTCTTCCACGTTATTGGCATCAACGAGCACGCCAGGGTTGTCCTGCGTTCCACCTGAGTCGGCGCCGCTGGCTGCGCACGCCATCCCACGAGTGGGGTTGCAATCGACTGCAAAACCCAGAACTACAGCACCATGGAACAATTTCACGGCACTACCATCATCAGCGTGCGTCGCAAGACCAGCGACGGCGATCAGGTCGCCATTGGTGGTGACGGGCAAGTGACGCTGGGCAACATCGTCGTCAAAGGCACGGCACGCAAGGTGCGCAAGCTGTACCACGGAAAGGTGCTGGCCGGGTTTGCAGGCGCCACCGCCGACGCTTTCACACTGTTCGAACGTTTCGAGGCCAAGCTCGAAAAACACCAGGGCCACCTGGTGCGTTCGGCCATTGAACTGACCAAGGATTGGCGCACCGACCGCGTGCTGCGCCGACTGGAAGCCATGCTGGCGGTCGCCGACAAGGAGGCGTCGCTGATCATTACCGGCAACGGTGACGTGCTGGAGCCGGAAAACGGCATCGTGACGATTGGCTCTGGCGGCGCCTATGCGCAGGCGGCAGCGCTGGCGTTGCTCGGCCATACCGGGTTGTCGGCCGAGCAGATTGTGCGCAAATCGCTGGAGATCGCCGGCGAACTGTGCATCTACACCAACATGCACCACACGGTCGAGACCCTGCCTTAGGGGCAGTCGCCCGACGCCGGTGCGCGACCCAGAAACTTCCATGTCGACATTGACCCCCCAGGAAATCGTGCAGGAGCTCGACCGCCATATTGTCGGGCAGCACCAAGCCAAACGCGCTGTGGCGATTGCGCTGCGCAACCGTTGGCGCAGGCAGCAGGTGGATTCGCCCTTGCGTGCGGAAATCACGCCCAAGAACATCCTGATGATCGGGCCAACCGGGGTCGGGAAAACCGAGATCGCGCGGCGCCTGGCACGGCTGGCGGACGCGCCGTTCATCAAGGTGGAGGCAACCAAGTTCACTGAGGTCGGATATGTCGGCAAGGACGTCGACAGCATCATCCGCGACCTGGTGGACGTCGCCGTCAAGCAAACCCGCGAAAAGGCAAAACACAAAGTGCAACTGCGCGCGCAGGATGCTGCCGAAGAGCGCATCCTTGACGTGCTGGTTCCGCCTCCGCGCGCGGAGCTCGGGCTGGCCCGTGCCCCGGACACACCAGAAAACGCAGCGCGCCAGGCATTTCGCAAGAAACTGCGCGAGGGCCAACTCGACAACCGCGAGATCGAACTCGACGTGGCCGAGTCGCGACCGCCGCTGGAAATCATGGGGCCGGCCGGCATGGAGGAGATGACCGAGCAGTTGCGTGGCATGTTCGGGCAATTCGGCCAGCAAAAACGCCAGACACGCAAACTGCGCGTCAGCGAGGCGCTGCAGTTGGCACAGGACGAAGAAGCCGCCAAGCTGGTGAACGAGGACGATATCAAGGCGCAGGCACTGCATGCTGCGGAACAAAACGGCATCGTGTTCATCGATGAGATCGACAAGGTCACGTCCCGCTCGGAAGGCCACTCCGCTGAAGTGTCACGCCAGGGTGTGCAGCGCGACCTGCTGCCACTGGTAGAGGGCACGACCGTGTCGACGAAGTACGGCATGCTGAAGACCGACCACATATTGTTCATCGCCACTGGCGCCTTTCACCTGAGCAAACCGAGCGACTTGATTCCGGAGTTGCAAGGACGTTTCCCGATCCGGGTGGAATTGCAATCGCTCTCGGTGGACGACTTCGAGTCCATCCTGACGCAGACCGATGCCTCACTGGTCAAGCAGTATCAGGCCTTGCTAGCCACCGAGCAGGTAACCGTGCAGTTTGAGCCGGCTGGCGTGACGCGCCTGGCGCAGATCGCATTTGACGTCAATGAGCGCACCGAGAACATTGGCGCGCGCCGCTTGTCGACGGTGATGGAAAGGCTGCTGGACGAAGTCAGTTTCGACGCCAGCCTGCTGCAGGGGCAGACGATCGTGGTGGATACCGCCTATGTCAACGCCAGGCTCGGCGAATTGAGCCAGGACGAAGACTTGTCACGCTACATCCTCTAAGCGGTGGGCCGCAGGGCTCAAGCGTTACTTTCAAAAGTAGCGCTAAGTACTTAATCTAGAACAGATTTTGCGCATTCTTTGCCTGCGAAATCGCCTCTAAGTCCTTGATTTCATTGAAATTTTTTGTTGTAACTTGGGTTGCAAACAGACCATTTGCTGCTACAGTGCAAAAAAGTGCAATTAAGTGGTAATTGGCGCATGCCAATACCGCCTCAATGCCAATTCCGCCAATCGAGGGTGCACTGTCGTGTTTCAAGGGGCTTCGTCACTCAACCTGGACAGCAAGGGTCGGCTCTCGATGCCGACCAGGCACCGTGACGCGCTCGGCGGACCCAATGGCGGCCAACTCACCATAACGCGCCACCCCCACGGGTGCCTGATGGTATTCCCGCGCATCGAATGGGAGAAATTTCGGGAACGGGTCGCCGCACTGCCCATGTCGGCGCAGTGGTGGAAACGCATCTTTCTGGGCAATGCGATGGATGTCGAGATGGACGGCACCGGCCGGGTGCTGGTATCGCCCGAATTGCGCCAGGCCACCGGCATCACCCGCGACACCGTGCTGTTGGGAATGGGCAACCACTTCGAGCTGTGGGACCGGGTCCTGTACGAAAGCCTTGAGGCCAAAGCCATACAGGGCGAGATGCCCGACGTATTCAAGGAATTTTCCTTTTGAAAGTTGCCAGTGAACACTGTTCTGACACACACGACCGTGTTGTTGAACGAAGCGGTCGCCGCCTTGCTCGGTGGGCACGACGCTGTTGCAGTCGAATTGCCCGGCGCCGCGCGCACCTTTGTCGACGCAACCTTCGGGCGCGGCGGCCATACCCGTCTGATCCTGTCCCGACTGGCAGAGCAAGACCGGCTGATCGCCTTCGACAAGGATCCGCAGGCGGTGTTGGCTGCGAGCGCGATCAGGGACCCGCGGTTCTCCATACGCCACCAGGGATTCGACCAGCTCGCGCTGTTGCCGCACAACAGTGTCTCGGGCATCCTGCTCGATCTGGGTGTCAGTTCGCCCCAGATCGACGACCCCGGGCGCGGTTTCAGTTTCCGTTTCGAGGGACCGCTGGACATGCGCATGGACACCAGCCACGGCCAGAGTGTTGCCCAGTGGCTGGCGGACGCGCCGGTCGGCCAGATAGCGGAGGTGATTCGTGACTATGGCGAGGAACGGTTTGCTGGCGCAATTGCAAAGGCGATTGTTGCTCGCCGACAGGAACGGGGGCCAATTTCAACCACCACCGAGTTGGCCCAACTCGTGGCTGGCGCGGTCAAAACCCGCGAGTCGGGCCAGAACCCTGCAACGCGCACATTTCAGGCTTTTCGGATTTTCATCAACGCCGAGCTTGAAGCGCTGCAACACGCGCTGACGGCAACCATCAATGTATTGCAACCTGGAGGCCTGCTGGTGGTGATCAGTTTCCATTCACTGGAGGACCGCATCGTCAAGCAGTTCATCAGCAGCCACTCGCGCGCCAGCTACGACCGGCGCGCGCCTTTCGCGGCGCCACCGGCACTGCGGCTGCAGGCGCTGGGCCGCAGCAAACCCGGCGCGGCTGAAATTGCGGCGAACCCACGCGCACGCAGCGCCGTCATGCGTGTCGCACGCAGGACCGCGGCATGACGCGGCTCAACCTGGTGTTGTTGCTGGCGGTGATCGCCAGCGCCTTGTACCTGGTAAACGTCCAGTATGAGTCGCGCCGCCTGTTCACCGAGCTCGACAAGGCAACCTCGGAAGCCCATCGGCTGGACGTCGATCTGGACCGCCTGCAGGTTGAAAAGCGTGCACAGGCAACTCCGTTGCGGGTCGAGAAACTGGCCAAGGAGAAGTTGCAGATGCGTACCGCGTCTCCGGCCATTACAGCGTACGCCAGTTACACGCAAGAAAACGCTGCCAGTCCAGCCCCTGCGCAGGGCCGCCAATCCGCCGGGCCGGTGCGATGAGCCGCGGAATTCCTTACACCTCAAGCCCGCTGCTGGCCAGTCGAACACCGGTTTGGCGCAGCAAACTGATCGTGGCCGCAGTCGCCCTGGCCTTTATCGGCCTGGCCGGGCGGGCGGTGTACATCCAGGTCGTCGCCAACGATTTCTACCAGCGCCAGGGCGAGGTGCGCTTCGCCCGCACACTGCCTTTGCCGGCCAACCGTGGCCGCATCACCGACCGCAACGGCCTGATCCTGGCATCGAGCATTCCGGCGCCCAGCATCTGGGCCATTCCCGAGGACGTGCCGCGTGACGATAAAACCTTGCGCGCGCTTGCCAAGCTGCTGGACCTGCCACTGGCCGAGCTCAACCGCAAGCTGGAGGACGAAGACAAGACCTTCGTCTGGCTGAAGCGGCAGGTGGATGAACCGGTGGCGTTGCAGATTGCCGCCATGAACCTCAAGGGCATTTACCAGCGCAAGGAATACAAGCGCCAATACCCGGAGGGCGAGGCCGCGGCCCATGTGGTCGGGTTCACCAACGTCGAGGACGTCGGTCAGGAGGGTATCGAGCTGACGTTTGACAAAGAGCTTGCCGGCCGAGCCGGATCGCGGCGTGTCATCAAGGACCGGCTCGGGCAGGTTGTCGAGTCGGTCGGCGAACAGATTGCGCCGCAGGACGGACGTGACCTGCAGCTGAGCATCGACAGCAAAGTGCAATTCTTCGCTTACCAGCGGCTGCGTGATGCAGTCCTGCAGCACAAGGCCAAGGCCGGCAGCGTGGTGGTACTCGATGTGGTCACCGGCGAGGTGCTGGCCTTGGCCAACTACCCGAGTTACGTGCCCGACAAGCGGCAGAACCTCCGCGGCGCCCAGCTGCGCAACCGCGCCTTGACGGACACCTTCGAGCCGGGCTCAACGATGAAACCGTTTGTCGTCGCGCTGGCGCTGGAGAAAGGTCTGGTCACGCCGCACACCCCTGTCCAGACCGCACCCGGCCGCATGACGATCGGCAGCGCGACGATCAGCGACGCCCACCCGCACGGCGTGCTGTCGGTCAGCGAGGTGATCCAGAAATCGAGCAACGTCGGCACGGTGAAGATGGCGATGCGCACCGAGCCGCGCGAAATGTGGGAAATGTTCAGCCATGTGGGTTTTGGCCAGAAGCCGAAATTGCCGTTCCCCGGTGCAGTCAGCGGACGCCTGCGGCCGTTCAAGACCTGGCGGCCGATCGAACAGGCCACCATGAGCTACGGTTATGGACTGTCGGTGAGCCTGTTCCAGCTAGCCCACGCCTACTCGGTATTCGCCCGCGACGGCGAACTGGCGCCGGTCACGATGGAAAAGTCGACCCTGCCAGTTGCCGGTGTGCGCGTCATCAGCGCACAGCATGCCCACGCCATGCTCAACATGCTGCACATGGCGACGGGGGTCGGCGGCACTGCGCCGAAGGCACAGACCATCGGTTATTCGGTCGGTGGCAAGACCGGCACCGCGCACAAACAGGAGGGCAAGGGCTACGCAGAGAAAAAGTACCGCAGCTTCTTCGTCGGCGTGGCACCGGTCGACAAGCCGCGCATCGTGGTGGCCGTGATGATCGACGAGCCCAGCAACGGCAAGTACTTTGGTGGTGACGTCGCAGCGCCGGTGTTCAGTGAAACCGTGCAGCAGACCCTGCGCATGCTCGGCGTCGCGCCGGACATGGCGGTCAAGCCGCAAATCGTCACCGCCGTCGAGGAGAGCTTCTGATGCAGTCCGTGGCCACTGTGCAAGCTGCAGCGCACTGGCTGCGCAGCCGCGGCATTGGCAGCTTGTGCACCGACAGCCGACAGTTGCGCGCGGGTGATGGATTGCTGGCTTGGCCAGGCGCCGCCCACGACGCGCGTGCGCATGTGCAGCGGGCTCTGGCGCTGGGCGCCATTGCATGCCTGGTGGAGGCAAGTGGGGCGGAGGCCTTCCATTTTGAGGACGATCGCATTGCCTGCTACCGGGACTTGAAGCGCGCCAGTGGCCGGGTCGCCGACCGCTATTTTGACCACCCATCCCATGCGCTGGCTGTACTGGCGGTGACCGGCACCAATGGCAAGACCTCGACCGTGTGGTGGCTGGCCCAGGCCCTGTCCGGCCTGCCGGGGCCAACCCCCTGGCTGTGTGGCATGGTCGGCACGCTGGGTACCGGTTTTGTGCCGGTTGACGCTGCCAGCGCCAGCGCCGCCCGCCTGTCGGGCACCGGCCTGACCACGCCCGATGGTGTGCACCTGCAGGCGGCCTTGCGTGATATGTGCACTACTGGCGCGCGCGCCTGCGCCATCGAGGCGTCGTCCATCGGCATCGTGGAGCAGCGCCTCGCCGGCACCCGCATCCACACCGCGATCTTCACGAATTTCACCCAGGACCATCTGGACTACCACGGCAGCATGGAGGCCTACTGGCGCGCCAAGGAAAGTCTGTTCGATTGGCCGGATTTGCACGCCGCCGTCGTCAACACCGACGACCCTGCTGGCGCTCGGCTGGCGCGGTCGCTGCAGAACCGGCCGCTCGACCTGTGGACCGTGTCGTGCACAGCTGCCGCACGTTTGCGCGCGTGCGACGTGGAAGCGCGTGCAGGCGGACTGCGTTTCGTCCTGCAGGAGGCCTTTGAACGCCACCGGGTGACAACCAGCCTGATCGGACACTACAACGTCTCCAACCTGCTCGGAGTCGTTGCCGCCATGCGAACGGTCGGCATCCCACTGGCCGACGCAGCTGCCGCTTGCAACCGACTGACGCCGGTTCCGGGACGTCTGCAAAGCACCATGCTGCGTGGCAAACCACTGGCGGTTGTCGACTATGCCCACACGCCGGATGCCTTGCAGCAGGTTCTGGCTGCGTTGCGTCCGGTGGCGACCCGGCGTGGCGGACAGTTGTGGTGCGTGTTCGGCTGTGGTGGCGACCGCGACCCCCTCAAACGCCCTTTGATGGGGGCGGCGGCGGCGGCGGCCGACCATGTCGTTGTGACGAGCGACAACCCGCGCAGCGAAGATCCGCTGGCCATCATCGGGCAAATCATCCCCGGATTGAAGAACCACCCGCAGGTCACACAACAAGCCGACCGGGCACTGGCAATCGGCGCCGCATTGCAGCAGGCGGCGCCGGCCGACGTGGTGCTGGTGGCCGGCAAGGGCCATGAGACCACGCAGGAGATCGCCGGCATGCGGCACGTCTTTTCCGACCAGGACCAGGTCCGGCGCGCCCTGGCGCGCTGGAGCGTCTCCAAGCGGCGTACACACAAGCGGGGGTTCACATGAGCCGCCGGGCCGCTCCCAAGGCGAATGGCACCGCAGCCCGCAGGGCGGAGGTGTTCCGATGACCGCCATGATGCAACTGCACGAGGCGGCAGCCTGGATTGGCGGCGCGGTGCTGGTCGGCGACGCACGGGTACCGATCCATCGGGTGCACACCGACACCCGCAGTCTGCAAGCCGGAGACTTGTTCGTAGCCCTCAAGGGCGAGCGCTTTGACGCCAACCAGTTTCTGACCGAAGCCCGCGAACGTGGCGCCGCCGCCGCGATTTGCCATCCGGGCAGCGCTTTGGCGCAGTCCGGCCTGCCGGGTCTGGAAGTGCCCGACACGACGCTGGCCCTTGGCCAGTTGGGCAGCGGCTGGCGCGCCCGCTTCAGCCTGCCGCTGATTGCGGTCACCGGCTCCAATGGCAAGACCACCGTAACGCAAATGATTGGCGCTATTTTG
>Ga0105048_10005002_pt1 | contig 21496 bp, 15 predicted proteins | sample MAT05_FD_78382 | JGI IMG/M metagenome (GOLD analysis project Ga0105048, IMG submission 78382) | Freshwater microbial communities from Lake Fryxell liftoff mats and glacier meltwater in Antarctica - MAT-05 | ecosystem: Environmental > Aquatic > Freshwater > Ice > Liftoff microbial mat | place...
CAGTCACACACGGCCATCAACTCTGGCATATTATCGACAAAGCCATGCACAATCGTCCGAATTGGCCATTGCTGACTGGTCAGCCTTTGCTGCAAGCGGGTATTCCGGCCACAAATGACAATCATTTGTCCGAGGGGCGCGCCCGCTGGGCTGAGGTGTTTTGCCACTTGTTGCGCGATCTCTTCAACGGGGCCAACTCCATCACCCCCGCTCATAATCAAGACTGCCGGTAGATCAAGATCCAACCCAAGTTTGCTTCGTAATTCTTGGCGCGGCAGAGTTGGTACGGCAAAGGCGGGACGGATCGGCAAGCCATAAAGATACAACTGTTTTGGCCGAAGCCCGACGCGGCGCGCCCCATAATAGGCTGCCTCGCTGGCGACATAGCAGGCATCTACCGCGGGATGAAACCAGAGCGGATGCGCCGTGGCTAAATCGGTGACAACCGTGACAAAAGGAATTTGCCGGTGCATCTGCTGTAGCGCATAGAGCGTAAATTCTTGTACAAGCGGATGCACCGAGATGATCAGATCGGGTTGGTAGCTGGTAAAAATGCGCGCCACCGAGTTGCTGCCCAGGCGCGCCACGCTCATGGAAAAGCGGCGTACCGTGGTGGGATGATTGCCCGTCTTCCACAGTAATTTCCAGAGCCAGGCCGCTTCATTGACCATAAACGAATAGGTTTGCGGCAACTGATTGAGTGGCCACGGTAGATGTTCGATCAACAGATCGATGATCTCAACCTGAAAGCGCTCCCCATAGAGTTGGGTAAAACCGGCTCTGAGCGCCTCGGCACTGGCCCGATGCCCGCCGCCAGTATTACTCATCAAAATGAGGATTCGTTGTGGCCTCATGACAATCTCAGGATTCTTATTGGTTGGGGTTAATTACAATAGAAGTTACGCAATTGCCTGGGAACGCCGGCATCCTGCCGGCCTGCCACCAGAGATGGCAACGCTGCCAACTGCTTAACTCCTATACAAGTAGGATTCTAGGCTAGCCAAACACCCATTTCACCTGACTAACAGTCTAATAAGCGCCGCGCCCGCGCACCACCGCCGGAATCGAACGCAACAAGATATGGAGATCAAGCGCTAGGCTCCAGTTTTCCACATAGTAGATGTCGAGCAGCACCATTTCGTCAAAGGTAAGATCGCTGCGCCCGCTCACTTGCCAAAGGCCGGTCAGGCCCGGACTTACACTCAACCGTTTCTTGTGCCATTCCTGATATTGATCGACCTCGAACGGTAAATTGGGCCGCGGCCCGATCAAGCTCATCTCGCCACACAAAATGTTATAGAGCTGGGGTAATTCATCCAGACTATAGCGGCGCAGAAAACGACCCACGCGTGTTTGCCGCGGATCATTGCGCATTTTAAAGAGTGGCCCCGTGGCCTCGTTTTGATCCGCAATCACAGGACGCAGCGCATCGGCATCGGTTACCATCGAACGGAATTTGTGACAGGTAAAGGGTTTGCCATTTTTGCCAATCCGTTTTTGTTGATAAATAATCGGCCCCTGCGAATCGAGCCGAATTGCCAATGCGATCAACAAAATCAACGGCAGGGCCAGCAACCCCAAAACGCTGGTCATGAGCAGATCGGCGGCACGTTTTAACACCAGATTCCACCCCTGGATCGAAAGAGTACGGGTACTCAAGAGGGGAATGCCGTCGAGTTCTTCAACCTGTAATTGATCTTTGGTCAGTTGAAAGAAATCGGGGACGATCTGGGCGCGGATGCGGTGATGTTCGCAGGTGCGCAACAGGCGCTGGATCATGCGGTGACTTTGCCAGGGCAGGCAGATAATCACATTGTCGATGGTGTATTGCGCTAACACTTCCTGACAATTTTCCAGCGGCCCTAATGCTTTGAACGGCCCAATATCGGTCTGGCCTTTGGCTAAATTGTCATCAAGAAAACCGACCACCTGATAGCCCAATTCGGGCCGCGCCATTACGGTGCGCATGACCATGCGGCCCATGTCGCCAGCGCCGACCAAGAGTACGCGCTTGACACCAATGCCATAGTGGCGCAAGTGCAGGCGCGCCTGAATGATCAGCAGACGACTAATGCCCAGAAAGAGCGTGATCAAAATAGCGGTGTAGAGAAAGAGGAGCCGGCTATAGGAAAGTGGCTGATAAATGAGATTGATTCCGCTGAGTACCACCACCGCCAACGTGGTGGCCGTGCCAATCATATAGGTTTCTTCGACAACACTGCGCCCCACTTTGTAGGGATATACATGGGAGAAGCGAAAGGAGAGCAGACAAACGATGACCAGCAAACAGGCAAAGGCCAGATAGGCTTGGATGCCAACCTGGTTGGCCGGATCAACCGTGCGGCCAATTTGCCATACGTAGCGCACCGCATAGGCACCGGCAAAGGCCAGCAGCATCAAGAGCGCATCTGTAAGTAGTAGAATATACTGCCAACGCTCTGGCTTTACCAGCCGCACCAACCTCGCCAGCTTGCTATCGCGCTTATGCAATTTGGCGCGTGTCGTCGCTAAACTGACGGAAGAGGTTGTAAGATCGATGTTATTAAATGTAGCCATGTAACTACATGCCCTTATTTAACATGCTGCGTTCCGTTGCTGTGAAAAATCGGCTTGTGTTCACACATTCTAGTCTACCATATCTGTCAATAAAGTTGAAGTGCATTCTATAGTTGATGATTCAACACCGTTTGATAAAGATCAAGTGTGGCGCGTGCCGTCTGTTGCCACGAAAATTGTTGGGCGCGTGCCACACCAGCACAAGCCAGGCGGTGGCGTAATGCGCCATCGCCAAACAGTTCATGCAGGCGGGCGACCAAGGCAGCTTCCGCGTGTGCTGGAAAAATCAACGCGTTGTCTCCTGCAACCTCGACCAAACTGCCGGCATCGCTACAAATTACGGGCACCCCACACGCCATCGCTTCCAGCACAGGCAGCCCAAATCCTTCAAACAGGCTAGGATAGACAAAGGCTTCGGCGGCGCGATACCAATCGGGCAGATCGGCGGCGGGCACAAAGCCCGGCAACAGAATTGCATCTTCGAGATCCAGCTGGGTTACCAAGGCAAAAATTTGCTCATAAAACCAACCCTTGGCTCCGGCAATGACTAATTTTACATCGCGCTGTTCAGCTGTCGTTTGGGCGCGCCAACCGGCATAGGCGCGAATCAATAACAGTAAATTCTTGCGCGGCTCTAGGGTTCCCAGATACAACAGAAAGCGCGCCGGCAAGCCACGCTGCTGACGAAACGCTTCTACATCTGCCGCAGGAGCCGGGGCAAACTCGGTGCCAACACCATTGTAGATCACGCTAATCTTGCTGTCGTTGATTCCCCAAAAATCAACCAAATCGGCGGCAGTTTGGCGGCTAACGGCAATCACATGATCGGCTTTGGTTACACTGACCCGGCACAGTTGGGTGAGATACCAACGCTTGGCGCGCTGGAATTTGTCGGGCATGCGCAGAAAGCTAAGATCATGTACCGTTACAATACTTGGGATGGCAATGGAAAGGGGTAAGACATTCACTAATCCATGGACCAAGCCAAACGCTTGTTGGCGCAAGGCCAGCGGGAAGAGCGTCTGTTCCCACACAATACGCAGTAACGGTTGATGAACGGGCAAGCGCGTCTGTTGCAGATGAATGTTGGGCAGCTGCAAGTTTGGTGTATTCACAAAGGCAGTGAGATCAAGCCCTGGCGTTGTGGGCAGGTGCGCGTCAAGCTGTTCGAGCAAGTACAGGCAATAGTTGCTGACTCCTGCGCTGCGATAGCTGTGGCTGGTATTCAGAAGTTGAGCATTGAGCGCAATGTGCATCTTATTGTCTACCCAGTTGTCTATCAAGCGCTTGTTGCATGTTGAGGGCATAGAGTTGCTGATAGACGGCCAATGTCTGCGTGGCAACAGCATCCATCGTATAGTGCTCGATTACGCGTTGACGGCCGGCGCGGCCAAGGGCGTCGCGTATTGAGCGCGCTGTAAGTAAGTTTTGCAGATGCGCGCGCAATGTGTCAATCGCGCCTTCGGGAAAGATCAGCCCGGCATCGCCAATGACATTGGGAATTTCGCCGCTGTCGCTGCCAATCACAGCTACCTCGCTGGCCATCGCTTCGATCAAGACACGGCCAAATTGCTCTTTCCAATTGGGCAACGTGCGGCTTGGCAACACGAACACGTCGAGTTGGCGATAGAAGGCTGGCATGGCATCACTGTCTAGCTGCCCGACCCAGGTGATCTTCTGCGCGATCTGGTATTGTTCGGACAGTTGGCGCAGCGCGGTTCCGGCCTCCCCCTGGCCGGCTAGTGCTAAGTGCCAGTCGCCCTGCAACCCGGCGCAGGCTTGCAGCAAGAGGTCAACGCCTTTATCGGGCAACAAGCCGCCTGCATAGCCAATCTGCAATGAGGGTGTTGCTGTCGCTATCGATGAGGGTGACCGCGCAAACGTTTGCGGATCTACCCCAAACTGTGGAATAATCGCAACCGTTCCGCCATAGCCCTTGCGGCGCAGCACCGCCGCGGCGTCGTGGTTGCCCGCAATGGCCAGCGGGGCACGACCATAATTTTGGCGCTCAAACCAGCGAAAGGGCAACGGGTAGCGGCGATAGAGATTTTGCCAGGTGAAAAATGTGCTGGTGGCCCCAGCGTGTTGTGCCGCGCGCAGGGCCAGCCAGGTTGCCAGATTATACGGTTCCTCGTCCATGTGAATTACGTGTGGCCGGATGGCGGCCAATTCACGCGCCAGGGTCGGATAGTAGTGAAGGTGATAGTTGCCGTTGAAGCGCAATGGCAACACCCGCAAGGAATAGCCCTGTGTATGGCGCAACTGTGCCACCTGGCTGCCCCGGCGATCTTGCCAAGCGGGGGGAATCAGAACAAACAATTCCAGACCCAGCGCACTGCCCAATCGAGCAATCGCTTCGGCCTTTCGTTGATATGCACCCACCACCAGCGCTTTGCTCACCAATACGACTCGCATCGCGGGGATTATAGCGGGGAAGCCCTGTGATTGCCAAATTAGTCCTTTGTCATTGGCTCGTTACCATTGCCAGTTGACCATCAGCAATTGATTATTGACTATTGATTATTCATCTGTTCATCCTCCAGCAGCCGTTCTTCATAGATGCGCCGGATTGTTACTTCGATCTCTGGCTCGCGCACGCTGAGATCGCGAATGCGGAATTGGGCCGAGAGACGCCCGATCAGCTCCGAAGCGGTCAGCTCCTTGCGCGCAAATTGATAGGTGACGCGCAAATTGTCGCGCTCGGTCACCTCGGCCCCGACCACGCTGACATCATCATACGCCTCTGCCAGATCGACCACTAGTTCACGCTTGCCGCCAAAGCGCGTCTGCAGCGATTCAAGATTGCCATCGTAGAGCAGGCGACCATGATCGATAATCATAACGCGGCTGCACAACTTTTCCACATCCGACAGATCATGCGTCGTCAACAGAATCGTGGTGCCGCGTGCCCGATTGATGTAGGTAATAAATTGGCGGATACGCTCTTTGGCTACTACATCCAGGCCAATCGTCGGTTCATCCAAAAAGAGCAGGGTCGGGTCGTGTAACATGGCCGCGCAGAGATCGGCACGCATGCGCTGGCCCAACGACAGCGAACGCACGGGCGAGGCAAGAAACGGATCCAATTCAAGCAGATCACGAAATTCTTGTAGGTTTTGGCGAAAGCGATCGGCGGGGATGCGATAGATGTATTGCAGCAATTCCAGCGACTCGATGACCGGCAAGTCCCACCACAAGGTTGTGCGCTGACCAAAGACCGCACCAATATTGGCCACATAGCGTTCCCGTTCACGCCAGGGCACAAAGCCATTCACCTGCAAATCACCGCCCGAGGGTACCAATAGGCCCGTCAACATTTTGATCGTCGTCGATTTGCCCGCACCATTCGGCCCCAGATAGCCCACCAGTTGACCCGCTGGCACGCTAAAACTGATGCCATCCACCGCACGCACCGTGTTATATTCGCGCGCAACAAGATTCCGCAACGCCCCCGCCAATCCACTGCGGTGCTTGCTTACCTGAAATTGTTTTTCCAACTGATTAACTGTGATCATTATTCACTTCCCTGCCCCATCAATACGCGAGTCCTTGACATCCATCGAATAACCAATCATCAATGGCTAACGGCTAAGTGCCAATGAAAAATCATTTCTCCGCGCAGCGTGACCCTCATTGACCATTAAAAATTAGCAATTGACCATTGATTATTCTTTTGCTGATTCTCCCCACTACGTCCCCGTACTCTGGTAGCGTTGAATGCCAAAGCGCCAAAAGCGCAACGCCACCACCAATACGCCCACACCCACCAGTGGCGCGATAAACGATGCAAAGGCTGGCATGCCCAGCGGATCGGGTTTGTTTAGAAAATAGAGCGCCGGGTAGTAATTCAGAAAAATTGCCGGTACGATATAAGTAAAGGTACGGCGCAGCCAATCCGGGTAGATGTGCATTGGGTAGGCCATCATTTCGCTGCCGCCATAGGTCAGGATATTCATCGCCTCAATCGACTCGATGGTCCAGAAGCTGATCGTCGCGCCGATGATAAAAAGCCCGCCAAAGAAACAGATCATACCGGCGATGATCAGTGGCAGATAAAACACCTTGCCCACCGTCCATTGAATATCGGCCAAGCTTAGGGCGACGCCCAGGATAATTGCACCTTGCGCAATCCGCCCCAGCCGCCGCAACACAAATTCGCTGCCCATCACCTGGGTCGTAATATTGACCGGGCGCAGCAGCAACTGATCAAAGAGTCCCTGGCGCACTTGCTTGCCAAAGGTAGCGGGGTCAAAGCCGCTAAAGATCATATCCATCAAGCCAAACGCAAATTCGACCGTTCCCCACAGAAAAGCAACCTCGCCCAACGTCCAGCCGCCCAGGTTGCCAAAGCGTTGTAGCACAAAGGCAATCGACAGAAAAAAGAGAAAAAGTGTGATCCCCGACGATAGTACTTCCAGGATAAAGGCGGTGCGATATTGCAACTGACCGCGCACTTGCACCCCGATCAGCCGCCAATAGATCCCCCATAAAAATCGTGCGCGCGTCATCTTATCCCCCTTGAATCACCAGGCGATGTACACCGGCGCGTAATACGAATTGGCAAGCGAAGATCATGACCACGATCCAGAAGAGCTGAACAAAGAGTGCTTGTACTAATGCGGGGCCGACCAGCAACCCGAGGTAAATTTCAATTGTAGTCGTGACCATGGATGGAAAAGGCGTTAGGTAGCAGAAGGTCTGAAACCACTCGGGAAAAAAGCGCAACGGCATGAAAAATCCCGAAAGTACCCAAGCCGCGCCAAAGGCAAAGCGCCCAATGCCAATGGCGTTGGGTGTCCAAAACGCCGCCAGGTTGATCAAAAAGCGCCAGGCAAAACTCAACAGCCAACTCAGGAGAAAAGATATCCCCAGGGCGACCCACTGCATAGCACGCTCTGGCACGATAATTGGAAAGAAAAGGAGATAGAGCAGCATAATGCTGATGCCGCGCAACAAAAAGGCGACCAACGCACGACCCAGATCCAAGGCCAACCAAAAGCGGAAATAGCCAAGCGGTTTGAGCAGATCGCTCGCCACTTCGCCACTATTGACCGAGCGCATGAGATCGTACCAGCCAAAAATACTTAGGTAGGCAATCACCGCTTGCGCCAGCCCGGTAAAGGTGATGGCGGCAGTCAAGTCCATGCCCGCCACTTCGGTGCGTGTGCCATAGAGTGCCATCATCACGGCCACGCGCAAAAAGCCAAAAAAGATATTGGTTGCCAACCCGGCCAGTGTCGCCGCACGATAGGTCAGGTGGCGTTGAAAAGAGCGTTGCGCCAATTCCCAAAAGAGCCGTACTTCCGGCATTGGGGATACGGCAGCTTGCGTATTCACCATGAACTCCTTATGATAAGCTTGAGAAAATGCTGGGGTATGGTTGAAACGTTGCGAAGATTGATAGACAACCGACAACCACGTATGATGAACATGGCGCGAGTCGTCTCCAGATCGAAAAGCTGTCGAAAAGCGGATCTGTTTCAAAACTGTAAGGCTCATCTATGCAACGTACGCACGTTCGGCTGATGAGCAAACTGAAATGAACACCCAAAGCGGCGCGAACGCTCCATTATACAACAGACAATCTTTTAATCAATAATCAGCGAGGAACTATGCCAATCATTGGGATCAATCTCATGGTCTGGAATGGCCAGGTGGGGGCAGCGGAACTGGCCTTACTGCCGCAGATCAAAAAGATGGGCTATGATAGCGTCGAAATTCCGGTGTTTGCGCCGGCCACGTTGGCGCTTGCCGAGCTGCAAGCGGCTCTACACGAGCATGAATTGACTTGTACCGTAAGCACGGCCATGCCTAGCGATTGCAACTTGATCGACGCGGCGTGCCGAGATGCCGGGGTCGATTTTTTGCGACGGGTGATTGATATTGCGGCCAAGTTGGGCGCTTCTCTGATTTGTGGCCCGCTAGCCGCACCGGTAGGCGAACGGCGCGGGCGTGGTTATACGGAAGCCGAATGGGATTCCTGCGTGCTGGGGTTGCAAGCCGCTGGCCAACTTGCTGCCGATCGGGGCATTACGTTGGCGCTCGAACCGCTCAACCGTTTTGAAACATTTATTGTCAATACGGTGGCCGATGGTGTGCGCTTGATGAACGCCGTCGATAATCCTGCCGTTGGGCTGTTGCTGGACACGTTTCACATGCACATTGAAGAAAAATCGACGGCGGCGGCCATCCGCCACGCAGGGCAGCATCTCAAGCACTTTCATGCCAGCGAGAATGATCGGGGTACCGTGGGGACGGGACAGGTTGCCTGGCCATCGGTCTTTGGTGCCCTGCGCGATATAGACTATAGCGGTCAAATAGTGGTCGAATCTTTTGGGCATGCCATCCCAGAATTAGCGGGCGCGGCCTGTGTTTGGCGCTCGTTGGCCGCCAGCCCAGCCGCATTGGCAAACGGCAGTATCCAATATCTACACAAACATTTAGCATAGACGGTACGCAACGCCTCTAGCATTAGCATCATTGAAAGGAATTCTCACCGTATGTCTACCCAACCTGTGACTGGACCAGAGTTGATGGCACGCGCCCAAGCCATCCATGAACGCATTCGCGCCTGGCGTCGCGAAATTCATCGTCACCCCGAACTTACCTTTACCGAACATCGTACGGCAGGGCTGGTCAACAGTGCGCTGACCGATCTGGGCATCGAGACCGAAACCGAGGTTGCCAAGACGGGGGTAGTCGGCCACATTCGCGGCAACCCTGGCCCCACCGTGGGCTTGCGCGCCGACATGGACGCGCTGCCCATCCAAGAGATCAACGGCATGGACTTTGACAGCACACGCCCTGGTATTATGCACGCCTGTGGTCATGACGCGCACACGGCCATGCTGATGGGGGCCGCAACGATTCTCAAAGGGCTGGCCGATGAAGGACGGTTGCCCGGTACGATCCGCTTGCTCTTTCAGCCTAGCGAAGAAGCGCAGGATGCCGAAGGTAAATCGGGCGGGATGCGCATGGTCGAAGAAGGCGCGTTGGCCGGGTTGGACGCCGTGTTCGGTCTGCATGTCGATCCGTTTCACCCTGCCGGCACAGTGGCGACACGTTCTGGGCCGATGATGGCTTCGGCTGACACCTTCGAGCTCATCATTCATGGATCGGGCGGCCATGCGGCGCGGCCCCATACCACCATCGATCCCATTGCGCTCTCGACCCATGTTATCAACGCGATCCAACAGGTGGTCAGCCGCCGTCTGAATCCGCTGGACCCCGGCGTGATCACCATTGGCACGATCCACGGTGGCACAGTCAGCAATGTGATTCCCGACACCGTGACCATGACCGGCACCATTCGTGCCTTTAGCCAAGAGGGCCGCGCTCAGTTGCTGAGCGAGTTGGAACGTGCCTGTCATATCATCGAGCCATTGGGCGGCCGCGCCGAATATATATTGCAACCGGGTTACCCACCTACCGTCAATTCGCCCGAAGCGACTGCGATCATGATCGCCGCCACCACCGATTTGTTGGGCAGTGATCATGTCAAAGAAGCGCCGATGGTGATGGGCGCCGAAGATTTTAGTTTTATGGCGCAGGTGGCTCCTGGCAGCTTTCTGCGCATTGGCACGCACAACCCCGCCTGGGATCACTACTATCCCGTACACCGCGCCGATTTCCGCTTGGATGAAGATGCTTTACCTGTGGGCGCAGCCGCTATGGCCGCGGCCGCTTTACGTTGGATGCAGGAGAAAAAGTGATCGTGAATTTATATCAGCAAAGTGGGCCGCGGCTGTTGGGTCGAATGCTGCCGCTAGTGATCGGCATTCTTTTGCTTGTGGCATGTAGCGGCCAGCCGACCATTGAACCGTTGCGCTTGCAAGCGGCACCGTGGGCCAATGGGGAACGCAGTACCTATCAGGTCATCGATCTCAACGATACCTTTGCGGGTACGGCCACCATCGAATTTACCACGGAAGCCACCCATGTGGAAGGTGACGCCTGGACCATGCGCCGTGAAGTGGCTGCCCAAGGCGATCAGGAAGTGGTCGTGGTCGAAATGAGTGCTGTTGGCTTACGGCCTGCCTTTTCAACGCTGACACGTATGCTGGGCAGCGGGCGCGAGCAGGTCAATACAACCTACAGCAACGGCCAGGCCGATCTCGAACTGACAACGGCCAAAGATGTCACAACCTATGAGCGGATCAATGTGCCGAGTGATGCGCGCGACCAACGGACGTTGCTGGCATTGGTGCGCACCTTGCCGTTGGCGGCGGGCTACGCTACCCAAGTCAACAGCTTTCTGCCGGTTGCCAACTTGTTGGAGCGCACGACAATTCAGGTGGTCAGACAAGAACAGGTAGAGACACCGGCGGGCACCTACGAAGCGTGGCTGCTGGAGTTGAGCACGCCGGATAGCAAATCCCAGGCGTGGATCGCCACGGGCGCGCCCTATATCTTGGTCAAATTTGTCGATGGCCGTTCCGGTGGTACCTATTCGTTGCAGTCGTATGAAGCGGGCCAGTGATGCACTTATAGAAACAGCGCCCGTGGAATGATCGCATGTTGTTCGGCAGCGGGCAAGGGGCGATCAAAGGCTTGTAAGACCAGATCGCGGATGGCAAGCAATTCGTTGCGGCCTTGGGGCGCGTACGTGCCCAGCAGCAGACGGTGCAGATGATTATTCAGCCACTGTTCAACAAAGTGACCGGGAATGTCTAGCCGCTTGCACGGCCAGATGATCATGTCGGCGGCCAGTTGACTACGATTGATGCTCGCAAAGATCGACATCGGTTGCTCGTCATAGGTGCGCCGGTTCACGGTGGCAAAGACCGCCCCGTGGAGCAGTGCTTCCACCGTCATTACCGCTTCGACCGCGTGGCGATAATAGGCGTGGTCGCTACAGCCAGCCAATTGTGGTTCACTTGCAAAAACGGCCTGGGCGCTAGCCCGTGTAAAAAGCTTGTAGCCAGAATGAAAATCGGGCAGTTCGTCGATGCCATTGGCAAATTGCCAGCGCAGTGGCTGGCCGGTAATGGCAGCATGGTAGACCAAGGCATCGAGCAACAGGCGGTTTGCCAGATCTTCTTGTTCGCCGCGCAGGAACCCTAAGGGTCGATGCCGACTGAGCCGCCCACCCAGAACAAGTACCTGGTCGGTCGCTACCGTTGCCATTACATGCTCGGCCCCACGCACCAGGTTGAGCAAATCGTTGGCAAAGTGGTCGCCGTCCTGGTCGATCAGGGCGACGTAGCGCCAGCGCGTATCGGGTAACATGGCTTGTACCCCTGTGCGAGCGGCTCCCAATTTGCCTTGATTGCGCGCACCGTTGACCACTTGCACACCAGTTGCTGTGGCAATGCGCGCGGCCACCGTGTTGCCGACCGCTGATCCATCTACGCTCAAGCAGATGGCGGCGGGATCGGCGACTTCGCGGACAAACAACTGAACGGTTTCTGCCAGCAGGGCGTGGGCAAATTCAGCATCGGTTTCGGCATGAAAATAGACGGGGATGACAATGGCAGTGGCGTGTTCCAGGACGTGCACGGCGCTGATGGCGGACATAACATACTCACTATGGTTGATGGCGCTTGATAGCAATAGCTGTTGTTTTGATATAACGTTTTAATGAGCTGAGTATAGCATAAGCCGAGACATGCACACGACTTTCGCACCGACCCGTGACACCGCAGCTTCTAGTGGATTCGCACCATTGCGTGGCGTCGCGCTGGTGATTCACGGCCTTAACGTGAACCCGGCGCGTATGCAACCGTTGGCGGATGTGTTGCGCCGCCATGGCATTGCCGTTGTGCTCTGCACGCTGCGCGGCCATGGCGAAAACTATGCACCACTGGCCGATTGGGCCAACGATGCGGCCCGGCTGAGTGCCTTGCGCCAGGTGCGTTATGCGGATTGGCAGGCCGAAGTTGCCGCGGCTTATCAACAGGCCGCAGCCTGTGCCCGCCCAACCGGTGCTCCGCTCTTCTTGGTGGCCTTCTCGCTGGGCGCGCTACTGGGCTGTGATCTGCTGGCAACGGCGGTGGATATCCACTTTGCGCGCATGATTCTGCTGGCACCTGCGTTGGCGCTGCACCCATATTGTCACCTGCCCGCGCTGCTATCCCGCTGGCCACACTTATCCATTCGCAGCCGCGCCCCCAGCTTCTATCGCGCCAATCCGGTTACCCCCATTGCCGCCTACCAGGCTCTCTATACAGCACTGCGCCATGTGCATCGCCAGCCTACCCCCGCGCTCAATATTCCGACCCTTGTCTTGATCGATCCCGCCGATGAACTTGTTTCTTTCCAGGGTATTGGGCGCTTTATCCACAAGCATGCCCTAACCCAATGGCACATCCAGTTGATCCACAAAGCCACGGCTGCCCCTTTTCATCACCTCATCCTCGACTCGGCTAGTGTGGGCCCACTGGTGTGGCAGCGGATGGTCGAGCAGATCATCCGGCACTTGATTGGTAAATCGGCTAATGCCGCCGATGACCACGCATAAACGTTTGATCAACGGTACCTTAACGGGCGTATCTTATTCTGTAGGTAGTTCGTCATCTTACAAAGATAGCTAAAAAAATAGCAATGTATGGTAGATATTCCGCTCATTGGCTCGCCTATCCGCCATTCGTAAAATTTATAATCCTTGCCATTACCCATCATTTTATACCAGAGCCGTTATCGGTCGCGCAACACGCTTGATCACAACGCCCTTGACCCACTACGTTCAAAAGGAAAATCCATATGCAAACCCCTACCTTCAACCCGGCTGCATGGCAAAATCGCTGGGATGCGCTGCAAAAGACCATGGATCATACGCTGAAAGCGATGCAACAGCAGGAGAAAGCCGTGCGTCAACCCACGCTAGAGAGCACCTTGACCGCGCTCAAAGCCTTTGGCGAGAGTCAGGTGCGCTTTTTTCTAGACGGCTTTGGCACCAATGCTGCTGTGTTTCTCGAACCATCGATCACCTATCCGCCCGAATATGCACTGCGCACCACGCTCGACCAGATCGCCCATGACATGGATGTGATCGTGCGCGCCTGGCAACAGCGCTTGGCCGCCTTGGCTTCGCCCGCTATGATCAAGACGCTCAAGCGTGCCGATACGCTGGCCTATCAGTCGCTTGAACCGGCGATTCGCCACGGCGTGATCGAAAATGCTACGGTCGTCACCTATTTTCAAAAGGCAACTGATGTGCGGCTGATTCCCTACGCGCCGGTTATTTTTATTGGCTTGCCGCTAAGTATCCTGACTGCACCCCAAGATCTGCTGGCGATCCCCCATGAAGTGGGCCACTATATCTACCGCTTTGGGCGCGTGCGCGCTGGGGGCAAGTTTGCGGGGAGTCGCTTTGACGCTGCCCTCGTCCATCGGTTTGCCGACAAACCTGCCTGGTGTGTGGCATGGCTGGAAGAAATCTTTGCCGATGTCTACGGCGCGTTGATTGGCGGACCGGTGATGGCCCTGGGCTTTGAAGCGCTGGTCACCGACGATCCGCTGGATGCATTCACCCATGACGATGGCGAACACCCGGTGGCTGCGTTGCGTCCCAATATCTATCATGCGGTGTTCAAAGCGTTAGGCGGTTTCGAGCATGCGCGCGCCACCTTGGTTGCGCGTTGGGAAGATTGGCAAGGGGAACGCGGCAAGCCCAGCAACTTTACCACCAGCTATGGAGATACAATTGATCTGGCCGACGCGCAAGCCGTGATCGAGGCAGTGGTGATCTCGCTACTGCAAAACGACCTGACGCATGTCCTGGCCGATCCGTTGTGGAGCAATGAATTTTTGGATAGCGAGTCTGTAGCCGCGCTCGACGACCAATTTTTGCGCTATGTTGAAATGCTGCCCACCAATGGCGTGGCGGTGCCAGATATTGAAATGGCAGAAGACTCGACCGGCCAGTGGATGCGCCTGCGCGGTGTCGGCACTAAATCCGTCGAGCGCCGAGTCGGTGATACTGGTCTTTGGATCGACGCGATCAAAGCTGCCGCGCAACGCAAACCAGGTTTTAACATGCCTCCCCAGGTATGGATGGCCCTGCTGGATGGCAGCGGCTGGGCCACCGAAGGTCCGGGGGGGGGCAACGCTCATTAGAGTGCAGGCACGACTTGTAGCTGTGTTATATCTTCTGCCAGCTGTGCAGACAAGGGATGTTCTTTCGCTTCGGCAATGGCCAGTGCTTGCTGCCAGTAGGTGGCAGCAAGTTGGGCTTGCCCCAAACTTTTGTGAATATCGCCCAGGTGGCGCAAGACATATACCAAGTTGAAGCTTTCGTGCAACTCTTGAAAGAGGGTTAAACTCTTGTCGGCGAACGCAATGGCCGCGGGAAATGCTTGCGTGGCGGCATGAATTTTGCTTACCTCGTAATACATGAGCGCTTGAAATCCACGATCCCCGATCAATTGAAACAAGGTCAACGCCTCTTGCGCATACGTTTGTGCGACATCATACGTGCCTTGGTAGCGCGCAACGACGGTTAAGCTGTAATACGTCGCGGCTAGTTCACCGCGATGATGCAATTGGTTGCACAGCGCCAATGCGCGCTGGCAATAACGTTCGGCACTGGCATAGTCCTGTTGCTCCAGGGCAATATCGGCTAATAAGCGTAGCGTGGGTAAGCTACCTAGCTGATCGTGGATCTCCTCTTGAACACGTAACGCCCATTCACAGAGCGCCTTGGCTTGGGGAAATTGTCCCTTGCGATAAAAGAGTAGCGCCTGTTGGTAGGTGGTTGTGGCCGTGCCCGACTGATCGCCCAGTTGCTGGCGCAACTGCAAACTCGTGTCCAGATACGTTTCTGCCACAGCATAGTGCATCTGATCAAGCGCAATGCGCGCCAGATAATACTTGACGGTCGCTGTGTTATGATGATCGCCTGCCTGCTCAAAAGAAGCCAAACATTGGTGTAGAAATTCTTCGGCTTCTTGGTAGTCATCCTGTTCGATACAGACCTGGCCCCAGTGCAGCAAAGTCCTTGCCAGTGCGTGCTGATTCTCTAGCGAGCGGGCTGCCTCGCGTACGAGGGGATAGGCCTGGCGTGCCTCGCTATAGCGGGCCCGTGTAAACCAGGGCTCGGTCAGCGTATCGGCGTAATCCAACACCAATTGCCATTCTTGACAGGTATGGGCCATGCGCATACCGGCCAGCATGTTTTCCCACTCGGGCTGGAGCGTGGCGAAGTTGCGTTGATAGGTATGGGCGAAGCGTTGATAGTAGGCACTCATGCGGCGCAGCGCGGCTGTATCATCACCCAATTGCTCGCGCGCAAAGTCAGCCAGCAGCGGGTGCTGGCGGTAGCGATCTTCCGCTTCCTCGGTAAGCAGCGAGAGCGCCGTGAGCGCAAAGAGGCGATCCTCGGTCGTATAGACATCCAGTTCGGCCAAATCGGCCAGGGCCGGCGCGGCAAAGGATCGTCCCTCGAACGCGCCTAGCAGCGCAAAGATCCGGCGTAGAGCTGTGTCCAGCGATTCCCAACTGACCATGAACGAGGTCCGCACGGCGCGGTCACTGATCGCCAGATCGAGCCGGTCTTGCACATTGTGCAGCCGCAGCGCCATGTCTGCCAGCCGCCGACGTGGCCGGGAGAGCAGCCGTTGCGCGGTGATCTCGACGGCTAATGGCAGGTTTTGTAACAGCGCACAGATTTCTTGGGCGGCCTGTGTTTCTGCCGCCACCCGTTCTACCCCCAAAATGCGCGTCAGCAACTGTTCGCCATCGGCGGGCGTCATTTCATGGACTTGATAGGGATAGGCACCCAACGCCGTCGCCACATCCAGATCGCGTGTGGTGAGCAGGGTAGCACTCTGGGGGCCGCCTACCAACAGCGGGCGCACCCGCGAAAGACTGCGCACGTCATCCAGCACGATCAACGTTTGTTTGTCGGCCAACACCCCGCGCAGCGCCGCCGCCCGATTTTCCACATCCGAGAGGCCACTAAAGTCATAGCCATAGGCTTGGGCCCACCCACCAAGAATATCCAGCGGCTCTGTGCTGGCGGTATAGGCCCACAGCACGCCATCGGCAAAATGGACGCGCAGATCATGGGCCAGCTGAACGGCCAGGCTGGTCTTACCAATCCCTGCCATGCCGACTAGCGCCACCAATCGATTGGGCTGTGCGCCACGCAACTGGGCTTGCAAGGTTGCCAACTCGGCGGCGCGCCCCACAAAATGGAGCAAGGCAGGTGGCGCCTGAAAGGGGATGGGTATCGGTGGCGCGCTGACCAAGGGTGCTTGGGCGGGCGCGGCGAGTGCGCCTGTATCTGATTCTAATGCCCCGGACTCGATCTGATCGTAGAGCGCGTTGGTTTCATCGGAAGGTGGGACGCCAAATTCGTCGTTGAGGGCCTGGCTACACAGTTCATATTGCACCAAGGCCGCGGTGCGTTGACCACTGCGCGCGAACAAGCGCATCACCTGTTGGTGTGCTTCCTCGGACCAGGGCTCTTGACGCAGCAAATTGTTTGCACAGGCAATCCCCGCGTCGTAGTTGCGTCGCTGAATATAGTGGTTGATCAGGCGGAGCATGGCCTGTCGGGCCAATTGCCAGAGGCGTTCGCGCTCGCCCGTCACCCATTCTTCAAAGAAGGGCGCGTCGCGTACATGGAAATCTTCGAGAAATTCGCCGCGATAGAGCGTGACTGCTGTTTGGATTTGCTCAAACGTGGGTTCGCCGCGCAGATTTGTTTCAAAGCGCACTACATCGAGTTGGCAATCGGCAGTGCGATCAAAGGCAATGCTATCGCGTTCGGCCAGAAAGAAGGCTTCCAGATTGGTGCGCGCCTTGAGCAATTCAACGCGTAAATTGCGCCGCGCGGCTTCCTCATTCAGATCTGTCCAGAGCAGCCCTGCCAACCCTTGGCGCGAGTGGACTTGTCGGCTCATGGCAAGATAGTAGAGCAGCGCTTTGGCCTTATGCGATGTGATCTCCAAGGGCTGTCCGTTCAAGATAATCTGTGGACGACCAAGCAAGGCGAGTTCTAGTGCAGGCATCTCTGTTTTCCTAGATAGGTGTTGTCTCTATCAACGATGCAACAACGAGCGATCAACTTTCTTCTAGTACGATAGACATACTTAAATTATAAACGAAATTTGCAAAAGATCCAGACGCGCCACGGAAGCTTATCTCTCTGCCCCGGCGCGTTGGGAGGCGGAAAGGAATATGTTATGTCCGGCTTGTTAGCCAGCCAACATGTACCAGCGGCATTTGTGGCATTTCCACTGTCAGCCATCGGTGCTTGGCAGAATTTATGTGAAGGGTGGGGAAATACCCTGCGTAGCAGGAAGGAGATCACGGTGGCTCAGGCGACGCAAGGCACGGTTGCACCCCATTTGCTCCGTGCGCTCAAGCAAAATAGCACCAATTTATTGGGTCACGAAGCGGTTATTGTGAAGCACCGTGCGCGCCAAGTGTTAACGGCCCTGCGCACCTTGGATGATCGATTGCAATTGGTGAGCTGGTGGGTCAATGCCGATGGTTCGCTGCTGCACACTGGCAATAGCCCTGTACAAATGGCGGCCATTCAACAAGTGCGGTTGGTCCGCGCCCGCAATTACGTAGTCGCCTGTCGCACCAAAACGGGAGAAATGCACCTAAGTCGGTGGGATGTAAGCAATACGGGCGCAATTTACTTGGCCGGTGAAAGAACGCACGCTGCCCAGTCGGTGCAATGGCTGGAAATGGCAGCACTAGACGCCGAGCATATTGTGACCTTGGCCCTGACGGATGGGGGTGTCTGGCAACTGGCGCTTTGGCAACTACAGGATGACGATGCCTTTCGCTTGCTCTACACCGAGAAAATTTTGGCTTCGCCGGTTAGCGAATGTAAGGTCGGGGTATTGCTAAAAGCTGATGGTAGCTTGCGCTTGCTCACCGTATTTGCCGAAACGCTGGCCGCGCTTTCCGTGCACGTGTGGCACTATCAGCCTGGCGAAGCGTTGACTTTTGTGGCGAGCCAGCGCGTACAGCCCCCAGACGCGGCGGCCATCATTACCACCGCGATCAGTGGCGATCAACTCATGACTGTTGTGCAGACGTTGCATGGCGAGCTGCGGTTAGCGCTCTGGCAATGGGCGGCCGATGGCACCGCCCCTTTCTGCCAAGCGGACCATCTGTTGCACGAGCAGGTAGGCTATTGTACTTGCCAAAAGTATAACGATGGCTTTGTGCTCTTCTATCGCACATTGGCGGGTGAGCTACAGGTCCAACACTGGCAGCAACAGCCGGATGGCGTCATAGGTTTGGTGGCGGCTGGTCAAGCGCCAACCACCATCGGCGAGGTAACCGGTTGTGATGCGCGGCTGGAGGGCAACGCACCGCTGCTCACCGCTACAATTGGAATGCAAGGGGCGGTTACGTTAACCACCTGGCAGTGAATAGGCTGCGGGACGACATCCGGCGTAGCAATATCGTTCCGCAGCTTCATCTGTGCAGTTTGTGTGATCCGTGGCTTCTACTGACTTCCGCGCCGTTGCTTATCAGGGTAAATTCATAATCGTCACAGGCTCGATCTCGTCGGCTGGGTCGAAACCAAAAATACGTCCATAGAAATAGAGTTCGGCTTCGGCACTGCGAATAATATTTTCGGCTTTGCGAAAGCCATGTTGTTCCCCTGCAAAGGCGAGGTAGGCGTAGGGCAATCCCTTTTTGTCCAGGGCCGCGATCATGGTTTCGGCCTGGGAAGCAGGCACGATCTTGTCTTCCAACCCTTGAAAGAGGATGATCGGGGTACTGAGTTGATCGGCAAAGTTGACCGGCGAACGCTCGAAGTACAGCGCCTGCTGCTCCGGGTATGGTCCAAGTAAATAATCCAGATAGCGCGATTCAAATTTGTGGGTGTCGTGTACAAACGATTCCAGTTCGGCCAGGCCATAGTAACTGGCGCCCGTTGCAAAGAAATCTTGCCAGGTTAACGCCCGCAACGTCGTATAGCCACCGGCGCTACCGCCGCGAATGGTGACGCGCTGCCCATCGGCGCGCCCTTGATCCACCAAAAAGCGTGCAGCGTTGATACAATCCATTACGTCGACAATTCCCCAGCTACCCTGCAAGCGTTGGCGATAGTCGCGGCCATACCCGCTGCTGCCCCCATAATTGACATCGACCACGCCAAAGCCGCGGCTTGTCCAAAATTGCACACTCATGGCGAGCCGCGCACTGGCGGCACTGGTCGGTCCACCGTGACAGATGACAACTAGGGGTGGGCGCTCGTTTTGCGGCGCTTCGAACAGGGGATTGGTCGGCGGATAAAAGATGGCGTGCGCCGTCAAGCCATTTTCGGTAGGAAAGGCAAAGGGCTCGGGATGGGCGAAAAAGCTGGGATCGATGCCCGTTGTAAAGCTTTTGCGGACAGTTGTCGTTGCGCCCGTCTGTGGTTCAAGGATAAAGACTGTCTGTTCACTGGTCGGGCTGCCCCCGATCAACCAGAGAACATTGCCGTCGGTGCCAATGCTACTCAAGGTGGTATAGCTACATGGCACGCGCCGAACAGCTTGGCTGTCCGGCGCAATCAGGCCGAGATGATCGAAGCCATCTTGCTTATAAATGGCGGCAATGGTGCCATCGGCTAGGAAAACATATTGAGTCAGCCCAAAGACCCATTGCGGCGCGCCAAATTCGGCGTCTAGCGGTGCGACTGCTTCAATCTGGCCGGCGGTTTCGCGATAGAGATTCCACCAATTCGTGCGATCCGAGACAAAGTGCAGCACGCCATCGCTGCGCCATTCGGGTTGAAAGAGCGACTCGCTGCTGCTGCCGGCCACCTGCCGCGCATTGTGCAGTGTCGCATCGGCGTGCAAGTCGGCCACCCATAATTCGGTGCCATCCCAGGGCAGTTGTGGATGCCGCCACGCCATCCAGGCGAGCTGCGTTCCATCGGGGCTGATGCGCGGTGCGGCATAAAAATCATAACCTTCATTGATGATCTGGGCTTCTGCCGCGCCATCGGTGGGCAGCGCTACCAATTCATTGCTCACGCCACTTTCCTCATGCCGCTCGCGCACACAGATCAGCCAACGTCCATCTGGCGTAATGCGACCATCGGCATAGCGCAGACTGCGCGGCGCGGGCGGTTCGGGCGTGATGGGCGTTGGCGCACCATCCGGTGTTTGGCGATAGAGCCGTTGATCGGAAAAATTGGAAAAGCAGACAATGTCATCATGCACCCAATACATGCCACCCCCATACTCGTGGACCAGGGTGCGCGCATTGTAGCCGATTGGCGTCACATCGTTGATCTGGCCGTCGGGTGTGCGTTGCACAAGGACATACCGTCCTTGTTCCATGGGGCGGCCTTCAATCCAGTAGGCGGTTGCCCCTGCGACCGCTAACTGACTGAGCGAGATGCCTGCCGTTGCCAGTAGATCGGCGCTAATCTGCGAGCGCCATGTGCCATACGGGCTGCGTACTTTCTCCATCCTGTGGATTCCTTTCTCTCTTCTCCGACTCTGGACTGATCATTCACTATGGATAGCTTAGGATATCTTACTGCACTTCGCATGCTTGGTCTAATCGACTAGCGGCGTGCTCGCAACGCGTGATGTGTATGCGCGCTAGATCGAAAGAAAGGCGAAACCAATCAAGAAAATTGATTGGTTTCGCCTTTCTTTCCTACCTATGTGATGAGGGTTGATCTAGAACCCGACTGACTTAATGACTGACTTAATGCACCATGGCCTGGCGTGCGAGGGTGCGACCGGCATCGGTCAGCAGCAGTTGGCCACTTTGGCGGCGGATCATCCCTTTGCGCTCGGCATAGCGGATCACCTTCTCGGCATGATCGGGCAGCCAGCGCAGATGCTCCACCAGATGATCGGATCGGCTTTCGCGTTCGGCTTCGGGCTTACCCTCGTGTTGCAACAGGTGAATCGTCAGCATCGATTGGGCAAAATCCCAGCGTTGCCGGCTGCGGCGTAGCGCTACAGCAATGATCCCACGTTCGGGTGCCCCCAAAAAGATAATCAAAAAAACAAGCCCTGTA
>Ga0105048_10005005_pt1 | contig 21490 bp, 20 predicted proteins | sample MAT05_FD_78382 | JGI IMG/M metagenome (GOLD analysis project Ga0105048, IMG submission 78382) | Freshwater microbial communities from Lake Fryxell liftoff mats and glacier meltwater in Antarctica - MAT-05 | ecosystem: Environmental > Aquatic > Freshwater > Ice > Liftoff microbial mat | place...
CGGGTAACAATGCTGGTTTGTTTTCCGCAGCAAACGCACCTAACGGCAGCACTGTCATCCCCGCTGTGGCAGCGGCCCCTGCCATAAACGAGCGTCGAGCTTTGTACACGGACTCGGTAGAAATCTCTGATGCAGCAGGCTCGGAACCCAAATCACGCACCCGTCGAATCCGTTCGTTCATGCCTCAGTATACGTCGAACCAGGACAATGGTTTCGAGCATCCGCTACAGTACCCATTGATATGATCACGGTCGTGCAACGAGTCCTCGAAGCCCGCGTAACGGTGGAAGGCGAAACCGTTGGCGAGATTGGCCATGGTTTGCTTCTGCTCATTGGTTTTGCCCGCGGCGATGGTCCCGCCGATGTAGAGGTCAGCGTCCGTAAGCTGGTGGCTCTGCGTATGTTCGAGGGCAAGACCCCCATGGATTTGACGGTCACCGACGTAAAAGGTTCAATCTTGGCGGTCAGCCAGTTCACTTTGGTGGGACGGCTTTACAAAGGCAACCGCCCTAGCTTTGACGCAGCCGAAGCCCCAGAACGTGCAAACGCCCTTTACGAATTGATGATTGGCCAATTGCGCGCGGCGGGGTTGCCAGTTCAGTCGGGGCGGTTCGGTACCGACATGAAAGTGTCGCTTACAAATGATGGTCCTGTAACGTTCATCGTCGAAGCGTCTGGTGGCTCTCTAGTCAAACGAGAGCCAACCTCAAACTCTTGACGACGGGCCGATGGCGGCGCATTTTATGAGCTGGTAGCAGCCGGCAGTATCCGGGTGCTTTTAACAACCGCGGCGACGGGGGTATCCGTCACGCACTGGAGAAAATCATGATTACTGTAAAGCTCCCCGATGGGTCAGCCCGAGAATTGTCCGATGGTGCAAATGCGGCGGATCTTGCTGCAAGCATTGGCCCCGGATTGGCGAAGGCAGCCGTGGCAGCCAAGGTTAACGGCCAAGTGGTTGACCTGCAGAAAGCTCTGCCGAACGACGCGACCGTTGCCTTGTTGACCAAGCGCGATCCTGAAGCGCTCGAAGTTCTTAGGCACTCCGCCGCTCACCTGATGGCCGATGCGATCCTGCGTCTTTACCCGAAGGCCCAGCTAACGATTGGTCCCGTGATCGAAGACGGCTTCTATTACGACGTCTTCCTCCCTGATGGGAAGATTGCACCGGACGACCTGCCTCGCATTGAGGAGGAAATGCATAAGATCGCCGAGGGCAATGCAACCTTCGTGCGTTGCGTTTCCAGTTACGACGAAGCCAACGAACACTTCGCCCGGTATCGCGCGATTGATGGCGGCCACAACAAGTTTAAACAAGAGATAGTTGATGATATCAAAGGCCGAGGCGAAGAACTTACGTTCTACAAGCACGGTGATTTCATCGATTTGTGCCGGGGACCCCACGTCCCACACACCGGTTGGTGCAAGAATGTCAAACTCACCAAAACCGGCGGATCGTATTGGCGTGCAGACGCCACCCGCGAGCAGCTGACCCGCGTGTATGGCACGGTGTTTTTCGACAAGCAGGAACTTAAAGATTACCTGCACGTGCTCGAAGAAGCGAAGAAGCGGGACCACCGCATTTTGGGGGAAAAACTCGACCTTTTCAGCTTTCACGATGAAGCGCCGGGATTCCCGTTCTTCCACCCACGCGGAACCACTCTGTTTACCGTCTTGACCGATTACATGCGCAAACAATTGCGCCGCCGCGGATATTTGGAAGTCAAAACGCCCTTGGTTCTGAGCGAAGAGCTGTGGCACACCTCGGGCCACTACGAGAACTACCTTGAGAACATGTTCTTCACGAAGCTGAAGCTGCGGGATCCAGCCAACCCGCAAAGCATCCGCGACAACGTTGAAGAAGAGCGCCCGATGGCCGTTAAGCCGATGAACTGCCCCGGACACCTCATCGTGTACCGGACCCATCTTCATTCACACAACCAGTTCCCGCTGCGCATAGCGGAAATGGGGTTGGTGCACAGGCGGGAGCTAAGCGGCGTACGTCATGGCTTGTTTCGCGTGCAGGCGTTCACCCAAGATGACGCTCACCACTTCTGTACCGTCGATCAGATCAAATCCGAGATTTCGATGCTTATCGATTTCTTCCGCGAGGTTTACGGCACCTTTGATCTTACCGACGTTCGGTTGGAGCTTTCCACCCGACCGGCCAAGAGTCTTGGTTCTGACGAAGTGTGGAACCAAGCGGAAACCGCTTTGAAAGAAGCTTTGGACGAAAAGCAGGTTGAGTACCAGCTTAACCCGGGTGACGGCGCGTTTTACGGCCCCAAAATCGACTTTCACATTCGCGACACCTTGAAGCGTTCTTGGCAGTGCGGAACGATCCAGCTCGATTTTTCGATGCCTGCTCGGTTCGGTCTTTCATACATCGGAGCAGACGGCCAGAAACACACGCCCGTAATGCTTCACCGGGCTTGCTACGGCAGCATCGAACGTTTCTTGGGCATCATCATCGAGAACTACGCCGGGGCCTTCCCCTTGTGGCTTTCGCCCGTCCAAGCGTTGGTGATTCCTGTCAGCGAGAAGTACAACGAATACGCAAAATCGATCTGCGAAAAGCTTCTGGACCAAGGGATTCGCACTGAAGCCAATCTCAGCGACGATCGCGTGGGCTACAAGATCCGCGACGCCAGTTTGCAGAAGCTCCCTTGTGTCTTGGTTGTCGGCGAAAAGGAAGTGGAAAACCAGACAGTAAACCTTCGTTCACGCGACAAAGGCGAGTTGGGCGAAATGTCGCTGGACGCTTTCGTATCCTCAATGGGCCCCTGGTCAAAGTAGCCCTATCCGCAGTTGCTACCCCTGCCCTATTTTCCAGGTAGGGGTGGCAGGTATTGCATTGGATCTTTAGGCACATCGCTTTGACGAACCTCGAAATGCAAGTGGGGTGCAGTGGCTCGGCCGCTCTGCCCCACCCTAGCAATAGGTTGTGCCCTGCGAACGCGCTCGCCTCTTTGCACCATGAGCACCGATGCATGTGCGTACGCCGTCAACAGCCCTCCGGCGTGTTCAATGATCACCATGTTGCCGTAGCCTGACAGGATGTTGTCGGCGTAAATAACAACGCCATCATCAGCCGCAAAAATGGCTGTGCCCAAGGGGGCCGCGAAGTCGATACCTTCGTGGTTGCGGCCCCAGCGCGTGCCGAAGAAGGACGACACCACGGGCCGAGCGACAGGCCACGCAAATCGACCTTCGTCCTTTTGCTCAGGCCTATGTTCTGTTGGGTTTACAGTTCCCATCCCTCGGCGAGGCGCCGCTGTGGTTGTGGCGGATTCCTTATCGTCTTTCTTGTCTGGCGAAAGCATGAACACAATCTGTCCCGCATTAGGCTGTTGTCGGTTGCTTAGCCCATTTATCTCCCGGAAGTCTTCAACGGGCACCCCGGCTCGTGCAGCAAGAACATCAACTGTTTCTCCCTCAACAACCACATGCCAAACGCCAGGAGGCGGGGCGGGGTGTAGTGGCGGTTTAGCCCACGGCAAATACGGCCAACCGGCACAACCTCCTAAGAAAACTAGACTTAGAAAGCAAAGCCGGAATCCCCGATCTTTGACGATCCTTCTCATTTTAGGCTTCGTGCTGATCGTGCTCAACGGCCGCGCGAACGAATTTACCCACGTCCCATGATTGCAAATCTCGCAACAAGGCTCCGTGGGTCAGGTCCAAAGCCAGTGGCGTTACGGATGCCATTCCGCTTTGAACCGCGCTGCAGTCACTGCCAGGAAGGTCGGTAGCTTTTTCTTCAGGGCCGCCGATCCAATAATAGGAACGTCCTCGCAGATCCGACCGAACGTCAACTTGATCTCGGTAAACACGTCGGCCCAAGAATGTAACCTGGTAGCCCGCAATGCCCCCGGCCGGCACATTGACGTTCAACAAGGCACCTTCGGGAAACGGCGAGCTAACCTTTGATCGAGCCAGTGTCTCTGCCGCCAACTCGCGGACGAACTCTGCGGCGGCTTCGAAACTGTGGGGGCGGTGGCGTTCGGCTGATACCGCGATCGAAGGGATCCCTCGCAAAGTGGCCTCAACGGCCGCGGCTACGGTGCCGGAATAAAACACATCCGAACCTAGGTTAAAGCCGTCGTTGATGCCCGAAATGCAAAGGTCGGGGCGTCGAGGGGCCAAATGCAAAGCCGCAATGTAAATGCAATCAACCGGCGTTCCGTCGATGGCATACCTGCGGGGCGCAACCTCATCCACCCGCAAAGGGCTGTTCAAGGTAATGGAGTGGCTTGCGGCGCTTCGCTCTCGATCAGGCGCAGCAACAATGACGTCCCCAAGTTCCTGTACCGCAGCCACAAGGGCCGCGAGCCCCGGCGCGTCTATCCCGTCGTCGTTACTGAGCAGGATTAACGGCCGCTGAGGCAATCGCGAAGCTCCAACAGGTGAAAGTTGGCAGAACCGAAAATACAGGAACTTGGGTAGGGTTTTTGGGTCGGGGCGACTGGATTCGAACCAGCGACCCCCTGTCCCCCAGACAGGTGCGCTAACCAGGCTGCGCCACGCCCCGAACTTCCTCACTGAAGGTGGTAAACCACCGCCCTGCGAGGCCCGGTACTATTGCTCCACAAGGGCCAAAAGGTCAATGATCCCCTGCTTTAATTTTTTCAAAGTCTCGCGGTCCAAACTGGGTTCGGGCAACTTTACTGTTGTCTCCTCGTCATGCCCCATTCCGCGCAGCGCTGATCGAGCTCCTTCAATCGTGAACCGCTCGTTGTAAAGCAAGTCCCGAATACGCAACACACGCTCCACATGAGACTTGGTGTACAGGCGCTGGCCAGATTTCGTCTTCTGTGGCCGGATCGACCGAAACTCGGTTTCCCAATAGCGAAGAACGTATGGCTTTACCGCGCAGATCTTCGCTACTTCACCGATTTTAAAGAACGGCTTGTCTGGGATGCCGTCTTCGGCGACGGTCCGCTTTTTGGGGCGAGGCATTCAATACCCCAGGTTGACCCTCAGTCGTTAAGCGCGTTCTTCAACACCTGGCTAGGCTTGAAGGTCAAAACGCGGCGGGCGCTGATGGTGATCTCCTCACCCGTTTGCGGATTGCGTCCAGCGCGTGAGTTCTTGTCACGCACGACGAAGTTTCCAAAACCGGAGATCTTGATCTTCTCACCCTTTTCAAGAGTGTCTTTGATCGTATCGAAGACCGTCTCGACGATGTCGGCCGCTTCCTTCTTCGAAAATCCCCCGACCTTCTCATACACAATTTCGACGATCTCGGCTTTCGTCATGACCGAACGATTAAGCCCCAGTTCCTGCCTGATGTCAAAGGCTTGGGACAACACCGCCGAAAGGACGTCTATCGGAGTTGTAAGTCGAAGGCCGATTGAAGCGCAGCAAGTACACCAGAGTGCGCCTGATCCACCTCAACATCCGTCAATGTGCGGTCGTCCGCCCGATATGTAAGGGTCCAAAGCATTCCTTTTTTCCCCGGAGGTACGTAATTGGGATCGCGGAAGTCTTCAAGAACCACGACATCTCGAAGCAAAGGCGCGTCTGTGCGCGATAAGGTGTCTTTCTGCGCTTGTGCCGTTACGGATTCTGAAATCCAAAACGAAATGTCTCGGGTGGTGGCTGGAAACCGAGGTGGGACAACCGTTCGAATCGCCGTTGAGTTGATTGAAAAAAGGTCCAAGAACAGCTCAAGAAAAAACGCTGTGGCTTCAAGCCGCAAGGTTTTTCGCGTGGCAGGGTGAACTTCGCCAATCGCGCCGATTCGCTTTCCTTCGATCCAGATACCCGCCGTAACACCTGGGTGAAGGTACGGCACATCTGATTCTGGTCGAAAAGCGGCATTCTGGAGTCCGAACGCCAATAGCACTGCTGTTGCGATTCTTTTGGCGTCGAAGAAATCAACCTCTCCGCCTGGGCGCAACCAACCTGCGCTCTGGCCGCATATCAAAGCCGCAGCATGGTTGCTTTGCACGGCGTTCACTTTGCTGTTCTCAGAGCTTCTGCGAATCACGGGTCCTACTTCAAAAAGCCTGAGCGACGAAATGCCTCTAGATAGGTTGCGCTTGGCAACGTCTACGAGGCCCGGCAGCAATGACGTTCGCATCACTTCGTAGTCAGCCGATATCGGGTTTGCAACAGTCAATCCACTGACAAGTTCCTGGTGTTTTTCAGCACCTGTTACCGCAAGCGATGTGAGCCATCCTTTGGGAACAAACCCCCAAGTGACAACTTCGCAAAGCCCGGCAGCAGCGAGACGCGCTCTTGCCAGGTCGCTTGGTCCTTCAGGGTTTCGAGCCGAAACAGCGTTGTAGACCGCACGATGCGGTAACACGCTGTCGTAACCCTCATGGCGAAGTACCTCTTCAACCAAATCGGCCTCCATGCTGAGGTCCGGGCGGAATGAAGGGATAACAAGATCAATCTGCGCAGCATCGCCCTGCCCTGTGATCCGCACGCCTTCGCAAAGGCGCGAAAGTGTCTTTCGGGCACCTTCTAACGATCGACTGTGATCGCCAGACAATTTTCGCAGAGTCAAAAGTGACAACGAAGCGAGGCGACGAACCGGCGGCGAAGGGTAACAATCAACAACAGTGGATGATTGTGTGGCGCCCGTAGCACCACACAAAAGCGATGCCGCTCGCAATGCCGCGGCTTCAACGCCTTGCGAATCAACGCCGCGCTCGAATCGATGAGACGCTTCACTGTGGAGTGCCAACCGACGGGCAGCCTTGCGAACACTAATGGGATCGAAACTGGCCGTTTCAAGCAGGACATTACGGGTTTCGGGGCCAACCTGGGTGCTTTGGCCACCCATGACTCCTGCTAACGCGATGGGGCCCGAACTGTCAGCAATGACAATGTCCGTTTGCTCCAAAGCCCGATCGATGCCATCCAGCGTGACCAGACGTTCGCCACCTTTCGCCCGACGCACGAGAATGCTGCCTTTGATCTTGTCCGCGTCGAAGGCGTGTTGGGGTTGCCCCATTTCGAGCAAGATGTAGTTGGTGATGTCGACGACGTTCGAGATAGCTCTTATACCGCAGGCAAGAAAACGTATCTTCAATGCAAGCGGACTTGGGGCCACCGACACCGAAGAAAAGACGCGCGCTTGGTAGCGCGAGCACGCCGAGGCGTCGTCAACCGAAACTTCGATGTTATGCGCGGGACCCATCACCAGATGTTGGGTAGACGAGTAGTTCACCTCGGTTCCGTAGGCCGCGGCCAACTCGCGAGCGAGACCAACGTGCGAAAGAGCATCCCCCCTGTTAGGCGTTACGTTGACCTCAAACACCGTGTCGGCAATGCCGAAGGTTGCGACCGGATCCACGCCTGATGGCGTCTCAGGATCTAGGATCAGAATTCCTTCAGCGCTTTCTGCCAACCCCAATTCTTGTTCACTGCACAACATGCCCGGCGACATCACGCCGCGGATCTCTTTGGCCGCCATCGTGAAGCCCGGAAGCGTGGCGCCCGGGGGCGCCCAACACACTTTTCCACCTGGCTGGGGAACATTGGCAGCGCCGCACACGACGTCTTCAATTCGTTCGCCTGCCTTAACCCGAACAATTCGGAGTTTTGAGGCTTCGGGATGCGGCGACAAGGCTAGAACTTCTGCCACCAACAACCCAGACAGACCGAGGCCGAGATGGGTTGTTCCCTCAACCTCGAAACCGATTCTTGTTAGGTCCGCCGCGACCTTGGCAGTGTCATGTGGAAGGTTTGGAAGAAACTCGCGTAACCAGTTAAAGGAAATTCTCACTTGTGACCTCTAACCATTTGAAACTGCTTGTGAAAACTGCTGTAGAAAACGAACGTCGTTGTCGTAGAACAATCGCAGATCGCTAACCCCATACTTCAGCATCGCCATGCGGGACATGCCCATGCCGAACGCGTATCCAGTGACCTTTGTTGGGTCATAACCCACATGCCTAAATACGTTGGGGTGTACCATCCCGCATCCGCCGATTTCGAGCCAACCGGTTCCCTTGCAAAGCCGGCAGGTTGAATCTTTGCCGTCGCACTTAAAGCAGCTCGCATCAAGTTCCGCGGATGGTTCCGTAAAAGGGAAAAAGCTGGGCCGCAAACGAATGCGCGTGGCAGGACCGAAGAATCGTCCGACGAAATCAAGCAAGGTGCCTTTGAGGTCAGCGAAACTAACGTTCGGTCCGATCTCGAGACCTTCGATCTGCGGAAACATAGGGGTGTGGGTTGCGTCGTCGTCCCGGCGAAAAACGTTTCCTGGGGCGATGATTCGCACTGGAGGGGGGCCCGCCAACATCGTTCGAATCTGAACAGGTGATGTATGCGATCGCAGAACCTGGCCGCCTTCAACAAAGAAAGTGTCCTGCATGTCTCGGGCAGGGTGATCGGCGGGAGTGTTTAGCGCGTCGAAGTTGTTCCATTCGGTCTCGATCCACGGACCTGTGCGTACTTCAAACCCCATGCGGGCGAATACGTCTTCTATCTCAAGTCTGACCAGTGTCAGCGGGTGCAGTGTTCCGGGCCCCTGCCCTCGTGGCGGCAAGGTGACATCGACCGTGCGGCTGAGCTCGCCTTGCATGGCAGTTTCTTCCACGATAGCCAGGCGGTGCGAAATGGCGTCGTCAATCGAAGATCGGGCGGCGTTTGCAGCGGCACCTACTTTGGGTCGATCGTCGCCGGATAGGCGTCCCAATAAGCGCATCACCTCCGAAAGGCGTCCTTTTTTGCCCAGAAACTTGGACTGAACCGTCCGAAGTTCGGGCTCGGTGGACAACCCAGCAATTTCTACGGCGAAGGCGGCCGGGATTGCTCCCAGTTCTTCGATGAGCTGATCTGCGTTTACGGCGCCTTCAGTACTCACGGCACAACCTTTTGCAGGCCTTACGGCGGATAGGGAAAATCGAAAGTAACAAAACGCTGGTTTGAGACAACGTGAAAACGCGGAGTCCCAAAACTGGGCTCCGCGTTTCCTGCACTATCGGGCATCACGCCCAAAACCGATTCGAGCCGCTCAAGCAGCTTTAGCGGCTTCAACGACCTTCGCAAACGCGTTGGGATCGGTGAGCGCGAGGTCCGCCAAAATCTTGCGGTCCAGGTTGATTCCAGCTTTCTTGAGGCCAGCAATCAAACGTGAATAGGTTGTGCCGAGTTCCCGGGCGACGGCGTTGATACGCACGATCCAGAGACCACGGAAGTCACCTTTCTTTTTTCGCCTGTGAAACAGAGCGAAGCGCCACTTTCGGTGAACCGCTTCAACCGCTGTCTTCCAGAGACGATGACGTCCACCGCGGAAGCCCTTAGCGTGCTTCATTATGCGGTTGCGACGACGACGAGTTTTAAAACCACCTTTAGCGCGAGGCATTGGCTACTTTTCCGTTCAGATTAACCGTAAGGGAGCATCGCCTTGATTTGATGCTCTTGTGACTTGGCGATATAGCCGCCTTTACGCAGGCGACGCTTCTGCTCAGCAGACTTGCCAGTGAGGTTGTGGCGCAGGTTGGCCCGTTTGCGCTTAACCCTTCCACTCGCTGTCAGCTTGAAGCGCTTCTTAGCGCCGCTGTTCGACTTCATCTTGTACTTGGCCATAGGAGGGGCGGAGTATATAGAGAGAGAATCCGTGCGCAACTAGTATTGCGTCGCAAATTCACAGGTTTGGTGACTTTTTTCGTTAAACAGGGCGGCTTGGCCCTGTTGGGGCGGGTGCAGCTTGGGCAGACGAAGCTGAGGCAGGCGCAGGCGAAGCTCCAGTTGATGGTGCCGAAGGTCCAGGCCCCGCGGCCGGCACAACGGCTGGCTTTGGACGAATCAATCCTGCCCGTGCGCCGATGATCATAACCATGCGCTTGCCTTCCAATGAAGGCCGCTGTTCGATTTGAGCGAGGTCGCCCAAAGCCGCCAACATGTTGCTGAGCATCGCTTCACCGGTTTCAGGGTGAACGATTTCGCGGCCTCGGAAAACAACCACGAGTTTGCACTTGTTGCCCTCCCCCAAAAATCGCTTGATGTGAGCGAGCTTGAACTCGAAGTCATGCGTATCCGTCTTTGGTCGAAGCTTAATTTCCTTCACCAACACAGTGCTTTGGTGTTTTCGTGAAGCTTTCTCTTTCTTCGACGTCTCGTATTTGAACTTTCCGTAGTCGAGAATACGGCAGACCGGCGGTTTGGCGCGGGGATCGACCTCAACGAGCTCAAGGCCAAGGGCATCCGCCATTGCGAGTGCTTCGTGGGTGGGGATGACGCCAATTTGCTTGGCGTCCGCGCCAATCACGCGCACTTCAGGTACCCGAATTCTCCGTCCAACGCGGTGGTTGTCGTCTGTCCTTCGCTCAGGGAATGGTCGCCGTTTGATCATGCGCTCTACTTTTTCACCAGGGGAATGCCATCCATCGGCATATTGAGATCAAGCATACAGAGAATCTTAATGCTCGGGGGTCGTTTAGAATGAGGAGCTTGGCAGAAGTTAGGCCGAACGTGGGCGTCTACGGGAAAGTTCCTTTGAACACGTCCGCGGCGGCGCTGCCACTGGTTTGCGGAAGCAGGAAACCAACACACCTGTTGCGAGCGGGCATTTATGCCCGCAATCCATGCAGCAGACGTACTGGTAGGCACGGGCAGGATTGAACTGCCGACCCCTACCGTGTCAAGGTAGTGCTCTTCCACTGAGCTACGTGCCTGTTTCGTTAAAATCAGTTTGCGTACACTAATTACCCATCCGCTGGTGTCAAGGAAAGAGTGAGAACTTCCGAAGTCCAACCCGCAGGTAAAACCCAGGATTGACGCACGACATTGCCCCCCGGACTTGGAAACTGATACGGTGGATTGCACCTTGAGAGCCCCGCAAAACGGAACGCGACTTCAAAGAATACAGATACTTAGGTTGGCTTGTGTGGCGGTGGTAGGTACTGCTGTGTGTTTGCCGACCTTGGCGCACGCCCAAGATCAAGTGGGAATGGCGCTTCAGCAATACCGACCGCTCACGTCCGTAGGTCGAGGATTCGGTGTAGAGGGCACTAAGCCACTTGGTCACCTCAAGCTGGCCGCAGGGCTCGATTTGAACTACGCCTCGCAGCCACTTCAAGTGAAGTCGATGCTTGCAGGAACCAGCAGTACAACTGACGCCGTCCGTTCTGCTACCGGCTCGGATTTGATGATGGCGATTGGATTGTTCAATCGCTTTGAACTTGCCGTGGCCCTACCCGTCACGTTGTCGCAATCGGGAGATACGCCCGCGGGCGCCCCGCAACCAGCGTCTGCGGGGGTGGGCGATGTTCGCATCACCGCGCGAGCACGCATTTGGGAGCAAGGTGTAAACGGGTGGTCGTTGGCGGGGTCGCTGACTGGCTCTTCCGCTTTGGGACAATCGGCCACGTACATAAACAGCCCGGGATTTGGCGTTGAGCCACGTTTGGTCGTGGCAAATAAGCACCGAAGTCTTCAATGGGGCGGGCGGATGGGGTTGCGTCTCAATGACGGTGCTTTTCTTTTGGGAACGAGAATTGGCAACAGCCTGACAGTTGGTGCTGGTGTCGATAAGCGCGCTGGCCGGGCGTTCCACGCCATCGCTGAGATTGCGGGAGCCACTCCTCTTGGTGATGGTGGTTTCAGCCGCCGCCTAACGCCTTTAGAAGCAACTTTGGGAGCTCGTTACCAATGGAAGAAGTTCAGTTTTGGCCTTGGAACCGGATTTGGCATTGTCGCTGGGGTTGGCTCGCCGGCATGGCGGACGCTTGCCACTTTTAGCTGGTCGAATGATCCGCCCGACTCCGATAGGGATGGCGTCGTTGACACTGCCGATGGCTGTCCGGACGATGCTGAAGACAAAGATGGTTTCGAGGATTCTGATGGATGTCCTGATCCTGACAATGACAAGGACGGCATCCTTGATGGAATGGATCAGTGTCCATCTGATCCAGAAGATTTGGACGGCTTTGAGGATGAAGACGGCTGCCCTGACCTTGATAACGATAAGGACGGTATCGCTGACGTAAGCGACAAATGCCCCAATGAACCCGAAACCGTCAATGAATTCGAAGACGAAGACGGGTGCCCAGACGAAGCACCGCCCACTGACAAAGACGGGGACGGTATTTTAGACCGCGACGACAAGTGTCCGGATGACCCTGAGGACAAGGACGGATTCGAAGACGAAGACGGCTGCCCTGATCCAGACAATGACAAGGACGGCATCCTCGACGTGGATGATAAGTGTCCTTTAGAGCCAGAAACAATCAACGGACGGCAAGACGAAGACGGCTGTCCGGATGAAGGCGCTCCTCAGGTTGTGATTGGGGAAAAAGAACTTGAAACGCTGCAGCCTGTTTTCTTCACGCTGGATCGGTTCAGGGTTCGTCACCGGTTTTGGAACATACTTGACCAGATCGCCCTGACTTTAAAGGCACATCCAGAGATTGGACGTTGCGCAGTTGAAGGCCATGCTGATGCAACAGGGCCCGCGGATTGGAACAAACGATTGTCCGTCATGCGCGCAGAAACTGTGGTTGCCTACCTCACGAGCAAAGGCGTTGATGCCAAGCGGCTTTCGGCCATTGGCCAGGGTGACGCAAAGCCTTGGGCAGACAACGAAACGGCTGAAGGCAGGGCGCGCAACCGCCGCGTCATGTTCCACATTGAAGGTGTGTTCAGCAGCCGCTTGCCCCCTAGTTCCAAGAAGGTATTTGACGACGCTCAGACAAACCCCGAACCTGCGAAGACTCCCTCCGTAGGGCCAAAGACAGAGACGGAGACGGAGACGGACAAGCAAGTTCCGGCAAAATCCGAAACGAAAAAGACAGCGCCGCCGCAGCCTGAAGGCAAATCTAATTCAACGCCCAAACATGCGACGGGAACGGACAGGTTCCCCGTGTGGATGGGGCCTACCAAGCCCAAATCAGTCGATACTGCCAATGCTCGAACGCCAGCTTCTATCGCACCAGTTCCGCCACCTGCTGAGATTCCTCAAATTGCGAAGACCCTACGCGACGCGGTTCGCCTGCCTCCTGCAAAGCCTGTCGTGAAACGAGGGGTTGGCGAGTAACGCCCTGCCGGCTCAAACCGTTCTCGCGATCGTCACCAGCCGTACCGAACGAGCCCCTGCTTGCAAAACAGCCTCGGCACATGCGCAGCTTGTGGCGCCGGTGGTAAGGACATCGTCGATGAGGATGATGTCGCGCCCCAAGATTCGACCTGGATTGGAGACAATGAAAGCGCCTCGCGCGCGGACGAGTCGTTCGTGAATCGATTCGCGCTCAACGTGGTTTCCGTCGCGAAGGCGCACAAGACTCCAGGGATCGAGGTCAACAAGTTGAGGGTTCGGAAGCAGTTTGACCGCTGCTTTGGCGAGATCCCACGCCTGGTTGAATCCGCGTTGCCGCAATCGACGCTTGTGTAGCGGGATGGGAAGCACGAGATGCGGCAGGCTGGATTCTTCTGCGGTAAGCACGTTCGATATGCCCGACAGAAGCAGTGGCGAAAGCGATCGGATGAGATCCTGGCGGCCATGTTTGTAGCGAACCAAAGCCTCAGCGACAGCGCCACCATAGTGGGTAGCGCAAGACACAGCTGCGAATGGCCACGACGCCAGCGCACATCTTTGGCACGTATTGCCGTTTGAAATCGGCATTGCGCACAAGCCGCAAGCCTCGTCTAGAGGGGTGACGGACGTTTGGCATGGATCGCAGAACGATTCACCCATTGGGATAAAGGCATCGCATCCCGCACATCTAGACGGCCAAAGCAGTTCTGTGGCCTGCTTGGCTATCCAGCTCAACGATTTCCAATAGACTGGCACAGGGGTGTTATCGCTGCCGGCCTCCAATAAGTTGCGTGTTGTTTGCCTGGGGCGTGCTTTGGACCACTCCAATTGATACGTCCCGCTTACAAATCGTTGACCGGCCCGACAAAAGGCCGTTGAGTCTGGGGATGAAGTTTTCTTTCCCAAGCGCACGAAGCCGTTTTTCCCTAGTCATCGGCGCGTTCGCCATGGCTTCGTTGGCCGTTCCCATCTCCTTGGCGGTTGCGCGAAAAGCTTCTGGGCCCGCCTCATTAATGGCTTCCGCGGCGGAAAGTTTTCTGGGCTCGCTGTCTGCCGAGGAAAAAGCCAAGGCAAGTTTTGACTTCGCTGCGCCTGGACGAATGGAATGGCATTTCATTCCCAAGGATCGAACGGGGTTGCCCATCAAGGCGATGGTCCCGAAACAGCGCGAGCTTGCTCATGCATTGTTGAAAACGGGGTTGAGTGCCACGGGCTACGACAAGGCCACACTCATCATGAAGCTGGAGAGCGTGTTGGCCGAAATGGAAAAGGATCCTGTGAAGCGAGATCCGGAAAAGTACTGGTTCTCCGTGTTCGGGGTGCCCTCGGCGTCCGGCAACTGGGGCTGGAAAGTTGAAGGCCACCATGTTTCGTTGAATTTCACGATCGTAGATGGGAATCTAATCGCAACCTCCCCTTCCTTCCTTGGGTCAAACCCAGGCGAAGTGCGCGAGGGACCTATGAAGGGAACGCGCGCGCTGGGCAAGGAGGAGGACGCTGGTCGCAGCTTTTTGCTTTCACTGTCGCCGGAACAACAAGCTGTCGCTCTGTTTGATCAAACGGCGCCTCCTGAAATTGTGACAGGTCCCACAACAAAGGTTGAGCCCCTAGCCCCCGTGGGCGTGAGGGCAAATTCGTTGAGTCCTAAACATCAACGGGTGCTGTTTTCCATTTTGGAAATGGCTGCTGGAACGTTAAATCCCACCCTTGCCCAACAGCGACTGGCACGGGTCAAAGCTGCAGGCGTGGAGAAACTGGCCTTTGGCTGGGCGGGTGGCAGCAAACTTGGCGATCCTCAATATTACCGAATCTCAGGCCCTACTTTCGTGTTTGAATACGACAACACCCAGAACAAAGCCAACCACGTGCACACCGTTTGGAGGGACTTTGAAGGCGACTTTGGGCGTGATTTGTTACGCGAGCATTTGAAGGCCTCCCACTGATGTTAGGCTGGCCTTTCTAGGGAACTTTTCGTCGTTTGAGCACCAGCAGATCCGGCACACCGTATCCTCCTGGGCGGTCGATGACAAACGAACCAGACTGGGCAAAAAGCTGCGCTGATGGCCCACCGTCCAAAAGCACAGCGTCGCTGAATGCGCCCAATTTTTGAAGCGCTTTTGCCAAAACGTTTGCGTCCACGGGAACGGCTGTGGAAACGATCGTCAGGTATTGTCCTGTTGAGTCAACCGCAAGCGCGCTTCGATATGCCAATTGGGGTTTGAGTTTTGTCAGCTGGCCTGCCACCAGCAATCGTGGACCGACCTGTATGCCTGCATCCCCAGTGGGTGTCACTTGAAACTGTCGCGAATGGAGTATCTGAGCGTGGGACGAACGGGTGACGAACACGCCCCAGTCAACGTGGGGGCGCAGCGGCACCCGTGAATTGCCGTGGGATATGCGCATCCCCAGCGGCCGCCACTGCGGGTCGAAAAAACCGCCATTGACTGCCGCGGTTGCTTGGTATGCTGAAACGGCGTCCGCCGCTGTGAGGGGAGATTGTGGACCAGGCATCTCGACTTCGGCGTCGAACTGATTCAGATCGAAGCGCAAAAGGTCAGCCTGAACGTCTCGGGCTTCTATCAAGCGATGTTCAAGCCCGTTTTCGAGGCGATGCCAGGTTGGCACATGAGCGGCTCCCAATGCCAAGGCGCCAAGAACCAGTGCGCCGAGCGCCATAGCACCAACCAGCCAAGGTTGGCTTAGGACGCGCCCCACCATAGGACGGCGGTCTGATGCCAGTGCAAGCACGGGCGAAGTTTAGGATCAAATTGGCAAGCTGGCCATCGCCACCGTTGGCAGCCGCTTCCCTATCGCCGCCCCAAGGGTATCCGGTTGGAACTCGAAAATGGATCGCTTTACAGAACGTTCGGGACTAGGATTCCCAACTTGCTCCCAGCCGAGATACCCTCGCGCTACCGCGTCCTTGAAGAAGTTGGCCAAGGCGGAATGGCGGTCGTGTATCGCGCGCGCGATGAAAGTCTGAAGCGCGATGTCGCTGTTAAGGTGCTTCACAGCCATTTGCTGGCCGAAGCTGAATCCAAGGCGCGGTTGCAACGCGAAGCTCAGGCTGTGGCAAAACTTCAGCACGAGAACATCGTACAGATCTTTGACTACTCGGGCCCCGATTCACCTTCGGCATACATCGTTACCGAGTTCATCGAAGGCGTAACACTAAAACAGTGGCTTACAGATCGACAGCTGGCCTTTCCTGAAGTGGCAGCGATGATAGTCATTGAGGTGTCCAATGCTGTGGCTCACGCCCACGGATTGGGAATCCTTCACCGCGATATCAAGCCCGAAAACATCATGGTTCGTCGTGACGGTTTGCTCAAGTTGATGGACTTTGGCGTGGCGCAGGTCATGGACCTTGAACGGATGACGGTGACCGGTCAGCTCATTGGCTCTCCGGCATATATGGCGCCTGAGTTGATCGAGGGGCGCCCCGTTGACGTTCGAACGGACGTTTTCGCGTTGGGAATTATCCTTTACCAACTTGCCACTGGCTCGCTGCCGTTTGCGGGTCGTAACCCGCACGAGGTATTTAAAAGAATCACCGACGCTCGCTATCCTGATCCCCGCAGCAAAAATCCGCTCATTGGGGCGCAACTAACGAAGATCATTGCACGCGCTCTAGCGAAGGAACCAGACGACAGGTACCCCACGGCACAGGCTTTGGCCGATGACCTTCGGGAGTTCATTGGACAAGGCGGCATGGGGACAGCACGGATGGAACTGCATAAGTTTTTCCTGGGACCTGACGGCTACACGCAAGCGCTCAGACCCCAATTGCTGACAAATTTAACTGACGCCGGTAGGACCGCGCTGGGAAAGAAAAAGACTGCAGCCGCAATTGAGTTGTGGAACCGTGCTCTTGCGATTGATCCTCAGTTTCCACCTGCACTCACGGCCGTTAGGCTTCTTGAGCGCGGACAGCGGTTTCGGCGAACTTTGGTTGGAACGATGGCTGCCGCATTGCTGGTATCGGGAACGGTTTTGGTGTTTCGGCTGGTACCGTCCCCCGAAGAAACAAACACGGAATCGCCAGTGGCAGCCAGGCCAACTTCCGATTTAATACCGAAGCCATCTGGCGATACTCCGAAGACGGTCACGACTGCATCTCTTGTGGCCACCGTGACGAACCCGCCCCCTCCGGAAGCGACGGTACCAAAGCGCGCGCGCGTGCCTGTGCGCCCGCTGATCCCGAATGTAGCGGAGCCGACTTTGACCGTTGCTCCTCAACCCGCGGCGGCTTCCGCGCTCGCCAGCGCGCCCGTGCGTTTCAGTTTGGGACCGTATCCGCAGGCGGTCGCGGTGTACCTTGATGGTAAGAAGCAGTTCGATTATGGCCCCGACAGCCATGGCCTAGATGTTCCCTGGAACGCAGAACACACTGTCGAGTTTCGCAAAGAGGGATACTATTCCTTCCGTGTCCGCGTGGGCCCCAATGTTTATCGGCCCGTCAGTGACCACATCACTGCCAGGCTACAAGGGCAGCCTGCCTCCATCGTTGTGAATGTCGCGCCAGCTGGCCGGCAGGCCCGGGTTCTGATGAGCGGATTGGGGACTGCCGCCAAATGGCAATTTGCTGCCGTCCCTGGACAACTGGTACGGGTGCCGTTTACACCTGAAGACGAGTTCAAAAAGAGTTTGATTGTCACGGTGGTGGATGAGAGAAATCGTTCCGTGATTCGGGAGTTGAGTGTGACCCCCGGAGAAAAAAAAGTACTAACCGTAGAACTGCCTTAGCCAAACTCATCTCGTTCCCAATTGCTCGCTAAAATGCGAATCGTTCCGCCCATTTTGCTCGTTTTGGCCCTCGTATGGGGTGCATCGACGCGCGCCAATGCCGCGGAAGCCGCTGGGGATCCTAGTCCGGCCGAGGTCTTCGATCGCGGGCGGGTTGCGTTCGATCGAGGGGAATACGCGAGGGCCATCGAACTTCTACGCCCCATGCTGTACCCCGAGATTCGCATGGACGAGGAGAGCCAGGTGGTTCGATCTCACCGCATGTTAGGGGTGTCACATTTGTTTGAAAACCAGCCGTCAGAAGCTCGCCAAGAGTTCTTGAGGCTGCTGGAACTGCGGCCAGATTACCGATTCGACCCGCTGTTGGATCCGCCCAGAGTGGTAGACTTTTTCAATGAGATCCTTCGAGATCAAGAAGCTCAAGTTGCCTCTCTTGACCGACGTCGAAAGGAAGCGGAAGCGGCGCAAGCCAACCGGGTTCGGCCCCGTCCGGTGCAATTTATTGATCGAACCCATGAACGGCACTCGATGTCTGTGGCCTTGATTCCCTTCGGTGCGGGCCAGTTCCAAAACGGGCAAGACCGCAAAGGATGGATTTTCCTAGGCGCAGAGTCCGCCTTGGCAGGCGTTTCGTTGGCAGCGTTCACAACGAACTTCCTGCTTTATGGCACCAGCTACAAGCTGCCATGCAAGAAGATCCCCTCGTTGGTGGGGGGAGCCTCTGGTCAATGCCCGCCTGAGGATGTTGACCGGACAGCAGAACGTCGCTCGTCTTTGTTGTTGAATGTCCAGTTGGTGTCGGGCGGGCTGTTTTTCGCCGCCGCCGCTTGGGGCGTGGTGGACGCACTGATTCACTACCAACCTTCCGTACCGATCGACCCTGCCAGGGTAACGCCGGGGGCCACGGCCGTTAAGGCTTCGGCCCGTGAGGGCTTTGAAGTATCGATGTTTCCAACTATTGTTGGAGGATCGCCCGGTCCGGGGCTATCTGTGCGCTTCTAACTGGACCGCAAGCCACGAAAACCGCGATACTTACGCACCTTGGGGTTGCTCGGCGGCGCTGTGCGCTATAAACAGGAATCCCAAGTTCGGACGAACAATGGCAACGTTGAAAATTCATCTCCCCGCGTCAGGCGCCAAGGTCTACCACGTCTATAAGAAACTCACGTCCATCGGCAGAGGCGAGGACTGTGACGTGGTTTTGCCTGATCCACTGCTTGGCGACACCCACGCACACATCAATTTCGACGGGCGTGACTTTCATCTTGCGGTGCTGGAACGTGGCGCCGAGATGTTGGTCAACGGGCGAAAGCGAACAAAGCACCGGCTCGCTCATGAGGACCGGGTTCGACTTGGCCCTGCCGAGATTGAGTTTTCTCTTTACGACGCCCCCATTTCCGATGAAGTGGCTGCCAAGACGATAGCCGAGCTGAATTCCTACAAGAAGCTCTTCGAGTTCTCTCAACAGTTGATGGGCAACTATGAGGTCCCTGCCCTGCTTGAGTCGTTGATCGACATGGTGATCAAAGTCAGCAACGCTGACAAGGGATTCATTGTGTTGGTTGAATCGGGTGAGCCTGTGGTCAAAGTTGCGCGCAACCTGCGCCGTGAAAGCATCGCGAACGCCATCAGCCACGTTTCTGATTCGATCTTGGCCAAGGTTATTGAAACCAAGAAAGCCTTGATTGTTTCGGACGCCCTCAACGATGACAGTTTCAGGACCGCCGCGTCCGTGGTGAATCTTAAACTCACTTCAGTGATGTGCGTTCCGATGTTGGAGCGTGGTGACTTGCTTGGCGTGATCTACGTGGGCAATGACCATGCGGCCCGCTTGTTTGACGACTCTCACTTGGAACTGCTTTCGATATTCGCGGCGCAAGCTTCTTTGATCATCCGCAACGCGCTGATGGTGAACGAACTTAGCCTCGACAAGCGTTCCTTGCTTGAACACCTTGAACGCATGCGGTTCGGCGAAATCGTAGGTTCTTCGCCGCCCATGCAAGAGGTGTTTCGGAAAGTTCAGAAAGTCGCCGCCACTGACATTTCGGTGCTGGTAACAGGGGAAACGGGAACGGGCAAAGAACTTATCGCCCACGAACTTCACAACCGCTCGGCGCGTGCCAAGGGGCCGTTCGTTACGATTAACTGTGGAGCCATTCCCGAGAACTTGTTGGAATCCGAACTGTTCGGTTATGTCCGGGGTGCCTTCACAGGTGCCGTGGCGAATAAGTTAGGGCGTTTTCAGGCCGCCAATGGAGGCACTTTGTTCTTGGACGAGATCGGGGAGATGCCGATGTCATTACAGGTCAAGATCCTCCGGGCGTTGCAAGAGCGAGTTGTGGTACGCGTGGGTGACACACGACAAGAAACGGTCGACATCCGCGTGATTGCCGCAACCCACAGAACGCTGGAAGACGAAATAAAGGCTGGTCGTTTCAGGGAAGATTTGTATTACCGACTCAACGTTGTGCAGCTGCACTTGCCTGCGTTGCGCGAGCGAGGTGAAGACATTGTCACCCTCGCCCGATACATGCTGAGTCGTTACGCTCCAGAGTACGGAAGCAAGGTCAAAGGATACTCGCCCGCCGCGATCGCCTCGCTTAAGCGACATAACTGGCCAGGCAACATTCGTGAACTTGAAAACCGCGTGAAGAAGGCGGTGGTGCTTTCTGACAAAGCCCTTTTGGGTTCTGAGGATCTTGGACTCTTGCCCACTGACCTGCCCCCGATTTTGCCGCTGAACGAGGCGAAAGAAAAATTCCAACGCGAATACATCAACGAGATACTTGCGCTCAATGATGGTAACCGCACGAAGACCGCTCGAGAGCTTGGCGTCGACCCACGCACTGTTTTTAGACACTTGGAAAAGGAAGACGAACCCTTGCCTCCAGGTATCGATGGTGGGGGCGAAGAGCCCTTGGAGCGTTAGCCAGGTTTGGCGCTAGGATGTGATCGGTTTTGTTCTCCGTTATCACACAGCATCGGGCTTTCAAATCGCTATACCGGTTTCCGGTTTCGGCCATGGCCGTTCTCTGCTTGCTTGGCGTGGCAGGCTGCATCCTGCCTGTATCGCCTGAATTCCAAGATCCAGAGCCAAACGTTAGCCCCTATGTTGTGAATGCGTCGCCAGCGATTGGGTCGGTCGTTGGCGAAAATGACGTAATTGCAGTTACGTTGGCTGATCCGAATCCCGGCGATCAGCTTTCACTGCGATGGTTGTTTAACTACCCACCATTTTCGGACGCCAGCCGACTTTCACTTCCTGAAGTGTTACCGCCATCTGTGGGCGGCGGCGAAGTCAGAACGCGCGTGGCCAGCATAAAACCCACTTGTTTTCGCGATCTTGTTGGTGGCCCTGTACACCGGGTCATGTTGTTGGTCTCTGACCGTGGGTTCGAGGAAGCCACATCTGATGAACTGCCGTTTGACAACGTTCCCAAGGACGCGCGGGTTCTGCGGGTAACTTGGCTACTGCAAAAGGCTTGTCAGTGAAATTGCGATACCTGGGATTGCTGGTGACCCTGTGGGGAACGTCGGCCGCCGGGTGCAACTCGACACCACAAGGAGGAGGCTGCGCTGCGGATAGCGAATGTGAAGCGACTCAGGCCTGCTTGGCGCGGGTATGTGTTGCGCGTGAACCAGGGCCCCGTGCGCTGCACATTTCTGTCGTACCCGCGGCTGGTTTGGTGGCGGCTCCCACAGAGTTTAGCGACGCTCTTTTCGGTGGTCCCCTTGCCACAACACTTCAGC
>Ga0105048_10005006_pt1 | contig 21489 bp, 16 predicted proteins | sample MAT05_FD_78382 | JGI IMG/M metagenome (GOLD analysis project Ga0105048, IMG submission 78382) | Freshwater microbial communities from Lake Fryxell liftoff mats and glacier meltwater in Antarctica - MAT-05 | ecosystem: Environmental > Aquatic > Freshwater > Ice > Liftoff microbial mat | place...
CACCAAATGATAGCGTGAATGAAATGGCATCCTCCATAATCACCTCATAATTGGCAGGTTCATCATTGATGTTGATGAAAACAAAAACACCTTCGCCCAATTGAATTTCATTGTTGTTGTCAATCGTCAATGTGTAGCAACCATCGGGTAAACACAAACTTAAATCGTGATAAGGATCTTGTGCTGAATATTGTATTTGATCGAAAACAACTTGTTGGTTAGTAGTTTGATTAAATAAGTTGAAATACAGTGAAGGAGTTCCGCCATTATTCACATAACTGTCGATACCGACTATTACAGGGCTGCATTCTAAGCACGATCCTACTTCGAATGTTTCACACGCAAAAACCAATTCGCCGCATGCAGCGCTTTCATAATAGGCACAGATTTCGTGTGTGCCCTGTGTTAATTCAAATTCTCCATAGAGTCCGATATAGTAAATTTCCCCGTCGAGCTTCCAAATAACAGCATTGTTGTTGCCGATACCGGTAGCTGTAAGAAATAAATATTCGCAGTTCTGTTGCAAAATATCAATTCCAATATCACAAAGCGGTTCTTGATTAGGAATTACAACGGAAACACAAGCTGTTTGAGATCCGCATAAAACCGTATTTGTGGATGCACACACTTCATACGTTCCTGGAGCAAACTCGTGCATCGTAACCCATGTAGCTTCTAAGGTTGTTCCATCACCAAAGTTCCACATCATAGGATATTCTTCAGGATAACCATAAGCTGTAAACTCGTATAGTCCTGATTCTAATTCCATAGCCACAAGTTCAAGGCTGCATGGTTCGTTGCAATTACCAACTTCAATTGTTTCGCACAATTCAATCGAAGGACATTGCATAGAATGATAAACTCCACAAATTTCATAAATGCCGGATTCAGTAAACATTTGACTTACAAATCCATTTCCTTGAGAAATTGGATCGTAATTATTTTCACCGATTGAATAATACCAATGTACATATTGGTCAATATTGGCTTCGGGTGCTGAGAAATAATAATAGCCGCATGCCATTTCTGTGAGCACTAATGATTCGGGACAAGCGTTATTTTCTGGTCCAGAGAATGCCCCGCACCAAAATACTCCTTGTGGACATTCTGGCGTTTCGTAGGAAGCACAGATTTCGTTTACTCCGTGTTGTAAAACAAATGTTGTAATATTTCCTTCATTCACCGAAGTGCCGTTTTGTGTCCAGTGCACTACAGCGTTGGAAGGTTGTCCTGAAGCGGTTAGTATAAGAAGATCTGTAGTTTGCTGGGTTACATTGACATCGAGGTTGCAAACATTATTACAATCTGAATTTACACTAAAAGAAAAATGATAAACATTACCCGCAGAATTAAATTCAGGATCGAAAGTGTCTACAAGTTGGCCATTCAACAACATACTTGTTTGAAATGCGCTGACATTGGTCGATAGTGAGTTTGCAGCCGTGATAGTAAATCTATAACACCCGTCGTCAAGACATAGATTGGCGCTGCAATCGGGATCGCTATTTGAGAATTGGCAAACACCTTGATTAAAAATACTTCCGCCGATTGTTGCAATATTCCATTGCACATAGGATGGTCCTCCGCTAGGCATATTTGAAAGAAATGACGCAGAAACTCCGGTACAATTGCATGTTACATTAATAACCGTGCTAAGATTTACTCCCTCTACACAACTGTTGCTTGTATAGTAAGCATTGACGGTGTATTCGCCGGGCAGTAAGTAATTGTGTTCAATAAAATGTCCTGCGGTAACCTGGCTTCCATCACCAAAATTCCAAGTTACTTGTGGACTTCCTTGTGCGGATCCAATTTCAAAATTCCACATGTGACAATTAGTTGTCGTATTAGAAAAAATTGAATTTGGACATTCTGCAGCAGCGAGCATTGTGCTCAAAATTGCGGTCGCAATCGAGAGTAATTTTTTAATCATATGAGGGTTAGATGAATGAGTAAACCAAAGACGCATGTCTATTTAAGAGGTTGCATCATTATGCCTAGACAAATCGTGGATCAGTCTCCATCACATGCCCGCATTTATTGCAGGTACGCAAGTCTTCTGAGCCATAGAACTCTCTGAATCTCGGAATAAAATCTTTTTCAATATCATTCAAAATGAATCGGAATTCATGCAATTTGTTGTTGCAATTTTCGCAGTACCATTGCAAGCCATCTTCCATTTCGCGATCCGCTCTTTTGCACTCAATTACGAGTCCAACAGTATTAGCGGCTCTTCTTGGTTGATGCGGCACATTTGCAGGAAGCAAAAACATTTCGCCTTCTTTTATGTGTATCGTTACGGCTTTTCCATTTTCTTGAATGCCTATTTCTATATCTCCTTCAATCTGAAAAAATAATTCTTCAGTTTCATTGAAGTGATAATCTTTTCTTGCATTGGGCCCGCCAACAATTTGAACGATATAATCTCCTGCATCTTCATAAAGATTTTTATTTCCAACCGGTGGTTTTAGCAATGAACGGTTGTCTTCGATCCATTTATTGAGATTAAAAGGGCGCCTGATCATTTGTTATATGTTTAATTATTTGGAAAAGAACGAAATAATTTGCAATGGCCGATGATTAATTTTGTCAGGATCTCCAGAAAGACTTAGTGGTTGTTTTTTGCATCCACAATTGCAAAAAGTAATTCGGGCTCTTCCTCAAATGCAGTCCCAATAACTACTAAATCCGCTCCTGCTGCATAGGCTGCTGCTGCCTGCTCTTCGTTTCGAATTCCACCACCAACAATCAGTGGAATGTGTGTGCTCTCTCTAACTGCACGAATCATTGAAACTGACACAGGTTTTTCGGCACCACTTCCGCCATCAAGATACATACATTTAAGTCCAAGCATTTGACCGGCCATAGCCGTAGCCGCTGCAATTTCCGGTTTATTCCATGGAATGGGTAGTGTCTGACTTATATAAGACGCAGTGGTTGGTTTGCCACAATCAACAAGCATATAGCCTGTGGGTAAAATTTCGATATCCATTTTGCTCAACAATGGCGCTGCTACAACGTGCTGGCCAATGAGTAATTCAGGATTTCGACCTGAAATAAGCGAAAGAAATAAAATCGCATCTGCCTCAGAACTTATTTGTGTAGGACTTCCTGGAAAAAGGATTACAGGAAGAATAGTACTCTTTTTTATTTCTTTAAGGCATGCATGAAAATTGTCTTCTACTAAAAGACTACCGCCAACAAGAATAAAATCTACTTTGCTGTTATTGATCAACGAAAGCAGCGACCGCAACTCTATTGGATTTTTTAATTTGTCAGGATCGAGCAAAACGGCCAAAGCCTTTTCGCCTAAAGTGCGCAAGTTTTTAAGTTGCCGAATTATCTGCATCTCAACCAAAATTAAGCATCAACGAGCAACCTTCAGCTTCGCGAATTTTAGAAGCAATTGTTTTTGACCATCAGAGGGAAAGAAGATGGTGGCTTTCATATCCATTCCAACGCCTTCGAGTTTGATCACTTTGCCTCGGCCGAATTTTTCATGTAGGACCTCTGTTCCCTCATGAAGATCCTCAGGTTTTGCCCATTCTCCTTCAGTCATACTTATGGCATGACTTACTTTTTTGAAGTTTTTGGGCGGTACAAATGGTGAAACAATTGTATCAGCTTTTGATCGAGTGGATGCGCTCGTTCCCAGCCTTTGTTCAGGCTTTGGTCTAGCTGCAGTTGTCGGTCTGTTTGGCATAAATCCTGATCTTTCAGAATTGAAGTCAACGCTTTTTGAAGGCGGACGTTTTTCGGTTGTTGACATTTCGAGGTATTGTTCGTCTATTTCTTCTATAAATCTTGAAGGCTCACAATGGGTGAGTTGGCCCCATCGATATCGTGTATCGGCATAACTGAGAGTAGCTCGTTTTTCCGCACGAGTAAGTGCAACATAAAACAATCTGCGCTCTTCCTCCATCTCTTCTCTCGAGTTGATGGATAATTGAGAAGGGAAAAGATTTTCTTCCATTCCAACAATATTCACATACGGAAATTCGAGTCCTTTAGAGCCATGAATAGTCATCATACTCACAAACTCTTTCACTTCGCTATTTTCATTATCTGCATCGGTGAGCAATGCTACATCCAAAAGGAAATCGCTCATCGTATTTATTTTATCGGGAAATTCAGGATCCACTTTGTCGCTGAACTCTTTCATCGCATTTAGCAATTCCTGAATGTTCTCATAACGAGAAACGCCCTCAGGAGTTCGGTCACTGTATAATTCTTTGAGCAATCCACTTTCACTTGCAATTTGGTGTCCCAGTTCAAATGCATTTTTTGTTTCAAGATATATCCTAAAACTTTGCACAAGTGTTACGAATTCTTGAACCTTAACGAGTGTTGCTCCACCGAGGCCAACATCTCCAGCAAGCGAAATCATATCCCAAACACTGATGTTTCGCTCAACTGAACCAACTACCAATTTTTGAATCGTTGTATCACCAATTCCCCTTTTGGGATAATTTATTACTCGCTTTAAAGCTTCTTCATCGTTCGGATTACAACTCAATCTGAAATACGAAATCAGGTCTTTGATTTCCTTGCGCTGATAAAAACTCAAGCCACCAAATATCTTGTAAGGAATATTGAGTTTGCGCAGCGCTTCTTCAAACGAACGACTTTGAGCATTTGTTCTATAAAGAATGGCAAACTCCGATGGACTGACGCCGGTTTCTTGTTTGGTCGTATAGATTTGGTTCGAAACAATCATTCCTTCATCATTGTCGGTGAGAGCGCGAAAAACTTTTATGCTTTCACCAACAGAATTGTCAGTCCAAACATCTTTTTTTATCTGCTCTTTATTGTTTGCAATAATACTATTTGCTGCATTTACTATTGTTTTAGTGCTGCGATAATTTTGTTCGAGTTTATATATTCTAAACTCATCGTAAATACCATATTCTTTTTGGAAATTGAGTATATTTTGAATGTTTGCACCACGAAAAGCGTAAATACTTTGTGCGTCATCGCCCACAACACAGATGTTGGCATGACGAGCTGCAAGTTGCTTAACAATAAGATATTGCGAGAAGTTTGTATCCTGATACTCATCAACGAGGATATATTGAAACTTGTCCTGATACTTAACAAGTATTTCAGGGAAATCGCGCAGTAAAGTATTTGTTTTGAAGAGTAAATCATCAAAGTCCATTGCTGACGACTTAAAAAGGCGCATTTCATAGGCAGCATAAATTTCGCCCATTTTTGGGCGACCTGTTTGTCTGTCTTCAGCAATTACATCTGTGTTTGCCAAATAATCTTTTGCTGAAATAAGATTATTTTTAGCAGCGCTAATTCTGTTGTAGACAAGACCGGGCTTATATATTTTATCATCGAGAGCCATCTCTTTGATAATGTCTCTTAAGAGATTTTTGGAGTCTGCGGTGTCGTAAATAGTAAAGTCGCGTGGGTAGTTAATACGCTCGCTTTCAATTCTAAGTATTCGTGCAAAAATGCTATGGAATGTACCCATCCAAATGTTGCGCGCTTCTTGATCGCCAACAAGCTTGCCGATCCTGTTTTTCATTTCTTTCGCAGCCTTATTGGTAAAGGTGAGAGCCAAAACGTGAAAAGGATCGATGCCATTCTCTATTAAATGAGCAATACGATAGGTTAAAACACGTGTTTTGCCCGAGCCCGCGCCAGCAATAACCATCATAGGCCCTTGAATCTGAGCTGCTGCTGCTCGCTGGGCCTCATTAAGTTCTAATAGAAGTTCTCTCTTGTTGTTCACGATCGCGAAGTTAATGAGAGGCAAAAGACTCTTCACTCCTTTTTTTAAATTTGTTGAAATTTCTCATTCCCAATGGGGGAGAATTTTATTCAATTGCAAACAAACCAATAATTTAACTGCCGGTTATTCTATCTCCACAAATGGATCAGAAAATTTAGGGTCGCTTAGAGCGCTCTTGTCTGTGAGGGTTTTGAGAAATGCGACCAAAGCACTTTTTTCATATTCCGACAAAAACATCTTCAGAGGAATGGTCTTGTCCGATCCATCTTGATGTATATCCGGAATATTTGGGCCTAGCTCAAAGAGTCCACCGTCTGCGTGGTCGCGCAGTGTCTGTGATAGTTGTTCATGAGGTTGAATTCCACTATTATAAAACTCAACCACTTCTTCGAGTGTTGCAAATCGCCCGTCATGCATAAATGGGGCGGTGAGTTCGATATTGCGTAGGCTTGGTGTTTTGAACCATCCATCACGAGGTAGTCCGGTCAAAGGATCAGTTCCTGGAAAACCATGATCTTTATAATCCATATCCAAACCAACATTTTCTGGAAACGACTGGCTTCCATCCAAATTTACACCTCCATGGCAAGTAGAACATGGCAGCTTAATAAAGAATAGAAACTTTCCAAGATTTTCTTTTTCAGTGAAGTTTGGAAATGGGTCACTTCTAAAATTGGGTTCTAGAATTACGCCCTGATCAAATCGAGAGTTTATGGTTACAATGGATCGAATGAATTGCGCCAAGGCACTTCCAAGGCGAGCTTCCGTTACTTCCTCATCACCAAATGCTTGAGTAAAAAGAGGTTTATAATATTCGATAGACTTAATTTTCTCAACCATAAGTCCTTCTTGACTGAGGCCCATTTCAATCGGATCGAAGATAGGTTGTAACACCATGTGATCAAGAACCAATTCTCTCAAATCCCAAAAAAATCCTTGTTGAGTTCCCGTATTTAGCAATGCGGGTGTATTTCGCGCGGTAAGCAAATTGTGAAATCCTTCGCTCGCTTTTTTACCATCCGCAAAAGACATCTGTTGTATGTGGCAGGTAGCGCAACTAGTTCGATTGTTTTTGGAAAGTTGAGTTTCGTAAAAGAGAACTCGTCCGAGCGTTGCCTTATTATTGTCAATTATAGAATCCCCGAATGGCGATTCGTTATAAACTAGCTCGTAGGCAGAACCTCCTGGTGGTTGATCGTAAGCATAAACTTCGGATGGTAGAGCAGGAATGCGCATGTTGGCTTCCGTCTCATCGGGAGTGCAAGTCGAAAAAAACACGACCAATGGAACAAATCCAAGAAGAATAAGAATCTTGTTTTTCATGTTTTAATTATTGGCTGCTAAAAGCGAACATTCAAAAATAGGGCAGAAGGTGCTTGCAAAACAAAAGATTTGCCTTCTTGTTCTATTTCTGTGTCAGCAATTGGAAATTGGCTGTTTGATGAAGATTCCATTTTTTTCCAAGATGTAATATTACAAAGTAGTTCTGTGCCCAAACTCACACGTGGCGACAAGTGATATTGTATGTGGAAAAACGGACTGATTCCACTTTCTTTCCTACTGGCCTCCAATAAATTGGTAATATCTACTTGATTTGGATCGGGAAAGGAGGTTTCGACACTTGTCTTTTCTACCGCCATTACAAAATCGATACCAGCCTTCATAGACCACTTTGGAGTGAGATTTTTATAATAAACGAGTCCAAATCGAAAGTTGGTGTAACTACTATCTACTATGAGTGAGGTATTTCCGGTTAATGGCGCAGGGAGATCTTTTCTGCTCATATTGTTAATGTCAGCTCCCGCACGAATACCGATTTTACCAAAACTATATTCTGCCGTGAACAGATATGGATTGATGTTTGTGTTATTTACACCCCCTGCCATCCTGTCAATGAGTCGGATGGCATTGATGCCAACTTCGAAAAAGGATGAGTCTAGTTGAGCTTGAGTGACAGATGCACACACTAAACAAATAAAGAGTAGGAATGATTTTTTCATTTAGATTGGCGATTATTAGCGATTTTATTTGGATGTAAATTTTATTTTTTTCGATTCGTTGGTCAATGAATTAAAACCGTTTGGATTTATGTATTGGCACAATCTCGTTTTCTCTGAACTGTACCTAACATAATTACAACGGCATTTACCACTGTAATACACAAAATGGGTTGGATCATTTTATAAGTTACATTGGTATAACTTGAGAATCGTGTTTTTTATGAATTGATATTTTTGTGTTATGAAATTGAAATTGTTGTTGTCATTTATTCTGTTCAGTAGTGTGTTCCACTCCTTTGGTCAATCTGCTGACACGGTCCAAGTTGAACCTTATACGAGTTCAATTGTCAGCGATACCTCAGGAATTTCACACAGCCACTTGCTGATAATAGACAGTATGCTGACATATGCTGAGCAATTCCTTGGAGTGCCATATGGCTTTGGAAGTATAGGCACCAAAACATTCGATTGCTCGGGTTATGTATGCCATGTCTACGGAAAACACGACATAGTGTTACCTCACGGCAGTTCTTCTCAAAGTGATATATGCAAGAATGTAAAACGCAAAAATGTCAAACCAGGCGATCTCGTGTTTTTCTCGGGTAGAAAAATTTCGAATTCAACTGTGGGACATGTTGCTATAGTTCACCACATCAAAGAGAATGAAATTTTTCTAATTCATGCCACCGTTCAGGCAGGTGTAATCATCGAATCCATGGATAAGTCAGCTTATTTCGCAAAAAGATTTATTCGATTTGGCAGACTTTCCGAAGAATAGGTTGAAGAAAAGAAGTCGAGTGAAAACAAGAGTGGCTATAAAAAAAACAAAACAGAATCATTTCATTGGTTTTAATTGCGCGATGTAGCGGCAATGTTTCGGGTTGAAAGTATTGTGCCTGACCGCTAATGCTTCTAAGGATTGTCTTTTTAATTTGGAAAAGAAGTAAATATGCCCGAAAGATGAAGATAAATTACTCAAAGTAATAGTTGATTTGGCAACAGATGAAACTAGAAGTTTAGATTTATTAGCAATAAAAGAGTGTGATAGCATTTACTTTGTTTGTCTTGGAGATGTTAAGGGCGGAGAGCAAGGCTTGCTCGACACACAATGTTAATGGACGTTTTAATTCTGGCGAAGACTGCTAGCGCGAAGACTTTTAAGAAAGATTAACGGGTCGGGAAAAAAACTCAAAGAGAAATTCAAGTTCTAACACCTCGAGATTTTTTAGCACGGCAGTCTTCAATAATTAATCACTTCTTATAAATACCTTGCATCTTCCTTTATTCCCAACAGACTATTCTACATGGTAGCCTTCTCTATAATTTGAGCTATGGAGCTTGGCTCCGGCACTACAAATTGCGTCAACAAACGCTAAAATTGGCACGCTACGCATAGTTGAGCGGCTATTTTGTCTACTCCAATTCACCGCCTTCGATCGGGGCCGTGTGCAAGTTTACTACAACTGGCTGCCTCTTTAATAATTTTGACATTACTAAATCATGCGATTTCGGGCGAAAACCTAAGGTATGAAGGTGACGAATGAATTTTCTCCACCCCTCTTTTTCTAGCCACATATTACAAAAGTTCCTAACAGCAACCTTAGCACGTTTTAAACCTTCTTCTTTAGATGGAGCTGTGAAATAAATATTATATGCAGGTATTTTTACCGAAACTGCGTTATTCTGCGTTTCGTAGTATACATAGAAACCATATTCGATACGTCCATTGTCTACTTGTATGTAGATTTCATTATTACTCATTCTATGGGGATGATCTGAATTGTGTTTCTTTTTACCAGAAAAAACGTAAACCAACTACGTGTATTAAATCAATAATAATTGTTATTTTAGTTGGAAGTGAGTTAAGAATGCCAAAGAAAAATAATTTATGTTTTAATAATCCGATATTTGACACATTATTTTTTGACTTCAAATAGAATAAAAATAGTCGACTACCTAGAATAGATATTATGCCTAAGATACTTTTGATTGATGATGAGCCCGCAATTCGCAAGGCACTAAAGGAAATACTTGAATATGAAGGCTTCGAAGTAACGGAGGCCGAGGATGGTCCAATGGGATTAAAATTTGCCGAAAAGGATCAATTTGATTTGATTTTTTGTGACATTAAAATGCCACGAATGGATGGAATGGAAGTTTTGGAAAAACTCAAACAAAAAGGTATCACGGCACCTGTCGTTATCATTACGGGCCATGGCACCGTGGAGACGGCGGTCGAAGCTTTGAAAAAGGGAGCGTACGATTTTATTCAAAAGCCACTTGACCTCAATCGTATTCTTGTAACCATCCGCAATGCGACTAATCAAAATGCTCTTGAACAGGAAACAAAAGTACTTCGCAAAAAGGTTAATAAAACCATTGGTACCAGCATTGTTGGAGAGAGTGATGCGATTGCAGATATTAAAAAAATGATCGATACAGTTGCTCCCACAGAAGCAAGAGTATTGATCACAGGAGGAAATGGATCGGGCAAGGAACTTGTTGCGCGTCAACTACATGAGAAAAGTGAACGTGCAAATAGCGCATTCATCGAGGTTAATTGTGCCGCTATTCCATCAGAGTTGATAGAAAGCGAATTATTCGGTCATGAAAAAGGAGCTTTTACATCAGCAATAAAAACGCGTCAAGGCAAATTCGAACAAGCAGATGGTGGCACCTTATTTCTTGATGAAATTGGTGATATGGCACTTTCTGCTCAAGCCAAAGTTTTGAGAGCTCTCCAAGAAAGTAAAATTACTAGAGTAGGTGGCGATAAAGATTTTAAGGTGAACGTGCGCGTCTTTGCTGCTACCAATAAGGATCTCAGAAAAGAAATTGAAGCGGGAAATTTTCGTGAAGATTTATATCACAGACTATCTGTAATTGTAATTCGTGTGCCCTCTCTTAATGAACGCAAAAGCGATATACCAATGCTTGCAGATTATTTTCTCACTATGATCGCAGAAGATTATAGTCAGCCGAAAAAGGAAATTTCCATGGGTGCAATGAAGGCTTTGCAAGAACTAAATTGGACGGGAAACGTACGGGAGTTTCGCAATGTGATGGAACGTCTTGTGATTCTATCCGGAAAATCAATTGACGAAAAGGCGGTTAAGGCATATGCAACACCACACTTCGGGTAATTCTATGCAATATTACCCTTTCTTTTTATTCTTAAAAAGGAAAACAGAATTACATGTTATTAGTGCAGTTGATCCAACAATCAACAGCGAAATATTTGGTGTGTAATCAGGCGAAAGGAAAGTGAGAAGAATAATAAAAAGAGTAAAACTGTAAAGCACTAAAACCGTTTGGCGGTGCGACAAACCAAGCGCAAGCAACTTATGGTGGATATGATTTTTGTCTGCGGAGAAAGGCGATCTTCCTTGAATAGTTCGAATAGTAAATACACGAATGGTATCGATCAAAGGATATGATAGAATAGCCATCGCCAAGACAGGTTTTGAAACCGCGCGCATCGTAGGTAACATGCGGCTAACTGGGAACTCAATCATTTTTACAGCAAGTACAAACAGGACTACACCAATAATAAGTGATCCTGAATCACCCATAAAAAGTTTGGCAGGCTGAAAATTGTAAATAAGAAAACCTAGTAGCGATCCACCAAGTCCTACGGCAAGAAGCGCAAGTGGCAGGTCACCGGTTCTGTAGAACCAATAAGCAAATGACATGCTAGCGATCAGTCCAACACCGGCTGCAAGTCCATCAACACCATCAATAAGGTTGATTGCGTTTACAATCACAACATAAACAAAAATCGATAACCCAATACTGAACCAATAAGGAAGGGAATCCACGTTAAATAATCCCCAAAATTGCGTAATGCGTATATCTGCAACGATCACCAAAATGAATCCGATTAACATGTGTACAAGAAGTTTTTTGGACGGAGAAACTCCAATAATATCATCTTTGAGACCTAGGAAAAACAGAATGAACATCGAAGCTACAAGAAATTTGAATTCGTTGAGTGCGCCAATGGCATCATAGTTCCTTCCTAGCTGCCATTCGGCTTGTGATGGAAACCAAAGAGAATAAGCTATAATGGTTCCAGCGAAGATCATGATGCCACCAATAGTTGGAATAGATCTGCGGTGTAATTTTCTAGCATCACCCGGTTCGTCCACCAAATGTTTGAGTTTAGCAACTTTGATTACCGATGGTGTGGCTATTAACACCAACAAAAATGCTGTAAAAAAAGAGCATGTTAATGCCAAAAGATTACTATTCAAAACGCTGACTTTTTTATGGAAGTTTGATGCTGATTGTTCATACAGACTCAATCTGTTAAGGTTATGAGTGCCCAAAATTACACTTTTTTATCATCCGATGGTTAGCCGTTTTTGAATGTTGTCACAAAGATGGACTCTATAGTTTAACGAAGATTCAAAAATCATTGTAGTGATTCATCAAATTGGTTTTTATTGACAGACCAAAAATGTTGCTTTTAGCCGAAAGATTCTCTCCTGATGGCAATGAAATTTTTTCCATTCTGTAGGAGTAATTCAGCATTATTTGGAAATTTGTTTTAGGATTCACCAAAAATCCTGCACTAACATCAAATTGTTGTGTCTGCTTTGTTGGCCACGACATATTCGTGCGCACATCATCTCCCGGCAAAGAACGCCAATTGCCGGCTGGAGAATTTGTTTGATCGATCTGATTAAACTTGAACTGTCCAATGATCCTTTTTTTTCTATAATTTATAATTGCCATTATCTCGCTCGCACCCGGTCCTGCAGGGTGGCCAAGTGGCTGATTGAAGTGGCTGTAACTCTGCAATGGATGACTGCTGGCGTACATAAAATCGCCCATAGAATTATATTCAAGTTGAATATCCAAGTAGGGGATGATCAAGTCGAAGTAGCTCAGGCCTGCTTGAAAAGCGATGGACTTTCTTTTTGGATTGTCAAGCGCTGCCTGTCCATAAAACATCAAATGTTTGGTTACTTTAAATTTACCATTTATACCTACTAATACATTATGTTTATTATTTAATCCAAGGCTTGTAGTGTTTACTCCAATTACTGGGATATAAGCTCCCATGGCTTGTTGCAGTGTTCCGGAATCTCCATGACGTTGCCACACTACTGCTTCAAATAAACCCACTTCTACATATTGACAGGGCATCCAACTTAAATAATTAAAACTTGCACTTTTTCTTTTAAAAAGTGACTCGGGAACTTCACCCACCGGAAGTCTCTCAAGTGTTTGTAACGAGGCGTAGATTGTGCTATACGAAAGTTTTCCATCAAAAAAGGTCAACGCACTTTTAATGTAAGGGTAATTAAATGCAGCATCACTGAGCAATATTGATCGATACCCATGACCGATAAAATGTTTGCCGTTTCCGAATTGAATATTGATCCACTTTGTGGGCTTGTAGCTGAGCCATCCTTGCGCATACGCATAGTCATATCCTATAGACTTAAATTGTTTCCATCGGCCCATTCCGGGCATCACCTGTGTGCTATCTGCAAAAGATTTTTGGTAAGCCGGTAGATATGCCTGATTTTCGTAGAAACTAGTTTGGAATGAAAACTTAGTACCGATATCGCCGATGGCCTGTATACCTCTGGTATTCTGAAAAAAATGGATACTATCCCCATAAAGACTTTTATCGGCAAAATCTTCTTGCAAAGAAAAATTGAAAACGGGATCTAAAGCAAAAAAGTAATCATCTTTTTTTATAGTTACCAAATGTGAAGTGTAAAGATATTTTTGATACTTCTCATAAATCCGAATGCTATCTTCTTGCAAACCAACTATTTGAGATAAATCAAAATCACTTTCCAAAAAAGGTTTCATTCCTGTTTGCCTAACTACAGAATCTTTAAGCACTGCTCTTTCAACTTCACGGGTAAAAAAACGATTGAGCGGAATGGTTTTTTGTTGTGCTAAAATAAATTGCGGCAACAACATTACTAGCAGAATCAACTGCGCTGCAATGTTTTTGAAAGATATTTTTTTAAGAACGGTCAACAAAAATTTATTTGGCGCGAAGATCAGCAGTTTCTGTTTGTTTGAATACTTCGTATACTTTTGTTATCCCATCGTGCAAGTCAATTCTGTGTTTCCAACCCATAGAGTGAAGCCGCGATACGTCCATCAATTTTCTCGGTGTGCCATCCGGCTTGTCGGTATTCCAGCGCACTTCACCATCAAATCCCACAATTTCTTTTACCATTTCGGCCAGTGCTTTTATTGTAAGATCGACTCCGGTTCCAACGTTTACAAAAAGTTTGTCGTTGTAATTTGTCATTAAGAAGACGCACGCATCGGCTAGGTCATCCACATGCAAAAATTCACGCATTGGAGAACCCGTCCCCCACACCTCAACATGGTCTGATTTTGTTGACTTGGCCGTATGAAATTTGCTAATAAGTGCAGGAAGCACATGCGAATTATTTAAATCGTAATTGTCGTTCGGACCATAAAGATTGGTTGGCATCGCACTTATAAAATTGCAATCATGTTGATCGCGGTATGCTTCGCACAATTTTATTCCGGCAATTTTTGCAATTGCATAGGGTTCGTTGGTTGACTCCAAAAGACCTGTAAGCAACGACTCTTCTTTGAGCGGTTGTTCGGCCATTTTCGGATAAATACATGATGATCCAAGGAATAATAATTTTTCCACATTTGCTTTGTATGCTGCATGAATGATGTTCGCCTCGATCATCAAATTATCATACAAAAAGTCTGCACGATAAATATTGTTGGCTTGAATTCCACCCACTTTGGCAGCAGAAAGAAAAACGTATTCCGGGTTTTCATCATGGAAAAAAGTCTCAACGTGAGTTTGATTTCTCAGGTCAAGTTCTGCAGATGTTCTAAGAATTAAATTCTCAAATCCTTCAGCTTTGAGTTTGCGAACAATAGCGCTGCCAACCATCCCGCTATGACCTGCCACATAGATACGTGCATTTTTATCCATGGGGCGAAGGTAATATGCACCTTGGCGTTATTGAAGCACAGAATTACTTATCCTGATTAATGCTTTATTCTCTCACATCCAACGCATCTCTCAATCCATTGCCCACCAACATAAATGACAGAACTAAGAGCATTATCAATACACCGGGAATGATTGCCAAATAGGCTAGGTCAGTAGTGATAAACGCATAATGCTCACGAATCATATTGCCCCAACTTGGAGTCGGAATTTGGGCACCAAGACCAAGAAAACTAAGTCCTGCTTCGATAAGAATTGCCGAGGCAAAATTTGCTGCACTGATTACTATGATCGGTGAAAGAATATTCGGAAGGATATGTTTAAATATGATTCTTCCTTGAGAATATCCGAGGGCTTTTGCGGCTTCTACGAATTCTTTTTCTCTGACGCTGAGTACTTGGCCACGAGCAATTCTTGCTACTTCGACCCACATGGTGAGTCCTACTGCAAGAAATACTTTCCAAAATCCTGTGCCAAATGCAAACGTTATGGCCATTACCAATAATAGTGTTGGTATAGCCCAAACTACATTGGTAAACCACATGATCAATTGATCTACCCATCCTCTGTAATATCCTGCAATGAGCCCAAGTGTGAGACCAACCAAAAGTGAAATTATGACGGCTACTGCTCCAACCGAAAGTGAAATGGATGTGCCTGCCATCAACCGTGACAGAAGATCGCGACCATACTTATCCGTGCCGAGTAAAAATGTTTTTGAATGGATATATTTGTCGATGTTATCCAAAGTACTTACCCCAATTTGTCGCGAAGTAAATTGTAAAGTATCGCCTTTACTACTAACATTTGGTTGGTAGGTTACAACGTACAACAAGGTGTCTACGATGGTGTAAGATGAAATCGGAATCTCTCGGTAATTTCTGTTTTCTCCACCATTTAGCCACATTTGAAATGAGCTGCTTGTGGAAGAAATATTGGGATATAATTTCAAAAATGAAACACTAAATCCTGGTTTCTGTCTCGATAATTCTAAATGCTGATCATTTGCATTAATACTTTGATCAGGTCTTACCAACGCACCTAAAATCCAAACCAATGCCAGTAGACCAATAAAAATCAATCCGGCCATAGCCAACGGATTTTTTTTGAATCTTCTAATCGCAACGCGTGACGGTGATTCGTATGTCGTATTATTAATGCCGCTCAAAATTTATAAGTCAATTCTTCTGCCTTTCCACTCTGGCTTCATAAAAATTCCGACTAGCGGTATTCCAACAGCATAAACCGGATAGAGTATGGCAACCAGAAAGTAGTATTTCAACAAATGTCGCATATTGATCCAATGTGCTACTCGATCAATCAAAATGAAATCAACAATGGTTTTAGCAAAAAGTATAATTAGAAAACTGGCCAAAAAGTCGTTGCCAAAAATGGATAGGATACCGGAAATCAAAAAGGTTGTATTGACTAACAAAATGAGAATCCCTAGCAAAGTAGTTGGTTTGTCTTTGTAATGTTTTGACTTATTGGCCCATCGAATTCTTTGATTTATAAATTGAGATAAATTCTTACACGGATTTGTTTTTGCCATCGCTCTCAAATCATGAATCCACTCTATTTTACCTATTTTTTTTACTTCTTGCATCAAAAACATATCATCGCCGCTACTTACGTGTATGTCTTTTCTTAGTGGCAATGTTCGTAGATAGATTTCTTTCGAGAACAATAGATTTGCACCATTACACAGAACGGGTATTTTCATATTGCACATAGATGCGGTTGTTCCCACGAGGCTCATAAATTCTAACGCCTGCAATTTTCCAAAGAGCGTATTATCATCTTTAATTGTAAGAGGTAAAATTTGTAAATCCGCATCAGAGGTTGTTTGTAAAGTGTTCAACCATTCAAGTCCAATTTCAACATCGGCATCCAATGTGGCAATCCATGGATACTGTGAGTAATGAACTCCTAATTGAATCGCATTTTTTTTGCCGGTAACTCCTTCAGCCAGATTCAAAAGACGTATTTTTTTTTCTTTTTGCAGCAATGATTCCACAATATTGCAACTAGAGTCCATGCTGTGATCGTTGATAAGAATTATTTCAAAATGGTAGTTCGATATTTTTTGTTCAAGAAGTTGTGAAATGATTTTCCCGAGATTTTTTTCTTCATTTCGAAAAACAATAATCACACTGATTGATTTATAGTTGGATTTGTGAGGAATTGACTGTTTTAGTTTTTTCCAAACCAAAATAAGCTGCGCAATCAAAATCACGTAGATTCCGATTGTGTAATAAGAAATCATTAGGAATAAGGTTGTAATCATACTTTTGAGCCATCAAAGAAAACACAGTGTCAGCCAAAGAACGCATCATTTTAGGAATAGATCCAGGAACTACCATTTTGGGTTACGGAATTATTCACTCCACAGGCAAACAGATGAAGCTCGTAGCTATTGGTGTTTTGCATCTTGAGAAGATTGAAGATCATCACCTAAAACTACAAAAAATATTTGAACGCTGTATTGAGTTGATCGATGGTTTTCAACCCGATGAATTGGCTATCGAAGCACCATTTTTTGGGAAAAATGTACAATCCATGTTGAAACTTGGTCGAGCCCAAGGTGTTGCAATCGCTGCAGCACTCAGTCGCAAACTTCCTGTTACAGAATATGCACCTCGAAAAATTAAACAAAGTATTACCGGCAATGGAGCAGCGTCCAAAGAACAGGTAGCCGCAATGTTGCAGAGGGTTCTAAATATTCCTGATAACGACATGCCGGCCAAACTCGATGCTACGGATGGACTCGCTGCTGCAGTTTGTCATTTTTATCAAGGTTCCTCACCCATTTCAGGTGGAAAATCATTTACAGGATGGAAGGCTTTTTTGGCTGATAATCCTGGGAAGATTAAGAAGTGAGTATTAGCGTTAAAAATGACATTGTAGAAATTTTTTAGTCCTTAGCGCAATAATTTCGCCTTTCCTATGGGTTTATTTATTTGATAAGTAATCTGTAAATTATACGATAAAAAGTATCTACTGGTGATGAACGAACCTGTAGAGCGCACAGGTAAGTTTGGATATAAGGTATATTAACCAGTCTGAAGCGGATTAATATAATAAAGTATACCGCCAATGAATCCTGCTTGGAAAGAGCCTAGTTTATACATCAAACTTAGTGCTGATCGCACCGTAGGACTGCGTAAGTTTTAACGACTTGCTAGGGCTGCGATAGTATCACCAGGTTGTCCATTTGCAGACGGTACGGTAAGATCGTAATAGGTCGAGAAATTTTGCATCGCGCCTAGCGTTGTGCCCAAGTTCGAATTGATGATTAATAAAAGCTTTGTGTTGAATTCAATCTGAAATCCAAAGCCGCCTTGAATTAACACTTGATAGTAAGACTTGTAAGCTCCTTGTATTGTGTAATGCATTTTGGGGTAAGGGTAGTATGGTTCCAATTTTAGCGAAGGGGCATAATGAAGTGGAGTTTTAGCGTTAAATATGCTAATTTGTAAAAAAAATCTATCTTCTTCTATTCTCCTGTAGCCAAATTCAAGCGAACTAAATTCCTGCCGGGACAACTCCATTTGATGTTTTCCGAAATCAATATTAAATTTAGCTGGACCAAATAAGATTTTCCCTATTGATAATAATATTTGTTTATTCGGTGTTTCTCTTTTTCTTGACTCGATTTAACGGAAGTGATTTTGACCAAGACCGATCAGCGAAGCGAGAATGAAAATGAGAAAAACGATGATCTTCACTTTATTCTTCATCACTGTATCCACTTGGTTATTACGACAGTCTTTTGCAAAGTTATCTTCGTAACGGTAAAAGAACCCTGATAGTGCCGCTAAGAGAATAAGCTAATTGGTTTAATCTATAAGTGCCGCCGGATCTTTCATTTAGATTTGGGAGAACAATGAAATCTCCCGTTTGTAATGGCCTGAAGTAATAAATTAACCCCCCATTAAGACCAAATTCAAAAATTCCATTATTGCGCATTATATTGATCTCTGGCCTGGCTATCGCAAAAAATAGGTCCTGATATATTCTGGTGGCAGGTATCACATCTCTATTGTAGCCAAATTGATATGGTGGTGGAGCTTTGAGTTTGTACTACTCGGTGCTATTTCGATTGACGGTAATTCCAAAACTCAACGTACCGATTAATGTGAAGTATTTTGATATGCTTTTACTTTTTCCATCACCAATAGACGGGATCAACTGACTAAAGTTTAGGTCCATTACCGAAGCTCCATTAAAATCAGGGTAATAAACAGAGTCAGAGAAATTTTGAGGAAGTTCAATGCGATGGTTTATTGGGCTCCTTGAAACTAGAAGACTGAACGAAATATGACTGTCTTTTTTTTAATTCCCGCTTAACTATAAGATTTAAAATGCTGTCTTGGTTGCAAAGGCAATAGGTGATTGTCCTCCATACTTTAATTCATAAAATCATGGTCGGAAATGAATAATTCCAGTTGTCAAATTGATACTGTAGATATATTTTAAATCACCATCGACACCATGTTTTGTCGATGATGATTGTGCAAATAGAAAAATTTTTTGGCACAGGATTATTCCTAAAACTACCATTGAGCGTTGTACTGCCATACATGACTATTTATATTGTATGAGCCTGTATTTGGAAAGAGAGCTACGGTCGGAGGATAAATTGTTCTTAAATAGAAACCACTATTATTGACATCTTTATAAACTCACTTTAACGTATGTATTTTTCTAAAATCACTGGCTCCACCACTGGGATTGGATTTCGAAAATGAATCATGAAAGTCGCATCCGTAAGGCGTCTGCTCCCAATTGTGAATGTCTCCTTGAATGGCCACACGAGATTTTGGTCTCCATTTTTTCCAGCCTCCGTTGTTTTTCTTTCTCTCGTTTTTGCACGAACACTCGACTTCACCCAACTTCGACTAGCATCAATACTAAATTGGTCTTGCCAAAAGCGGACCCTCCATCTAGTTCTTCTTGTGCCGTTTGAAACGGTTTCTGTGCCCGACCAGTCATACTCTTTTCCATCAAAACAGTCGTTTGATGGAGGGAAAATGTTGCCTTTTTTTCTCTTCGGAGGGCCTTGATATTTAATGCCAGGTTGACCGATTAAGCTTTCTGGAGCATTTGAAGTTTGATAATAATTTCACAGCTTGGATCTTCTACAATGAAATATGCCCCATTTGGTTCGTAATCGAGTAAGATATTACCGATGATAATTTGACCGAATGAATTATATAGTGAGCGCTCAACCTCGTCATCGATTGGGTGAAGTTCTGGATGATTCTCAGGATCCGGAGCATCTATCGCTAAATAACTTTCTAATAGTTGATTAATATGCTTTCTCAAAGAATAGAAATTGGTAAAATGAGCTTCATATTCCGCTAATGGTTGTTCTTCATCCCATCCAAGACTTTCAATCATTTGATCATAGGCTCCTTCATCTAAGTAAACTATATTCATTTTCGGAATTTGTTTGCCATTCTTCGTAAGCTTCTTCTAAACATTCAACAGATGATTCGAAATGTTCATGGTCGTTGAATCGCATTACTTCGCCGCATCCAATTTTTCCGGTTTTACATTTAACTCCATTACTTTATTTTAAAACTCCTTGGGCTGATTCATTTTGTAGAGTTTGTTTGTTACATAAACTTAAATAAACCATAGAAAGAATTCCTTCAACTACTAATGACGAGCCAAGTAAGTAGTTTCGATATATCAACCTAAAGAGTGAATAAGGTGTTTTAGTTTGGTTAGGTTGGGTTGGTTGGCTTAGGTTTTGGTTTTCATAAAATTTATTAATTTCTGATAACCGAATAAATAAAAAGATTGTTTGAACAAAAAAGGAGATTGTGAGCTTTTCGAAGGGGTTTTATTTTCAGCGAGGAATATGCTCTAAAATGCTCGAAAAGCTTTAAGGTATACTCAGCCATTATTGTTGGAAGTCTTCAATGCATTGGAATCATTCCTTATTCGTGGGGGCGCAGGTTTTTTTGAGGTTGTAAAATTCGATTGAACAAAACAGTTTTAGATATACTTAAAATTTAAATCATAATCATATACTTCATGATTAATTGATTCCTTGTCTTCAAAAAATGATTTTCCGCATTCCGTTTCACTTCTCAACTTTCCTTCACCTTCTTTGCAAAAAATTACAATTATGAAATTCGGCACAAAAGCCATTCACTCGGGTCAGCATCCTGATCCGACAACAGGAGCAATAATGACTCCGATTTATCAGACTTCAACTTATGTGCAAGAATCGCCTGGCGTGCACAAAGGTTTTGCTTACGCAAGGGGTAAGAACCCCACTCGTGTTGCACTTGAAGGATGTTTGGCAGCTTTGGAGAATGCAGAACATTGCCTCTGTTTTAGCAGTGGTATGGGCGCAAGCGACACCATTATAAAGATGCTGCGCCCCGGGGATGAAGTAATTGCTACTGACGACTTATATGGTGGAACATATCGCATGTTCACAAAGATTTTTGAACCATTCGGGATCAAGTTTCATTTTATTGATATGCATGATATTGAAGCCGTAAAATCTGCCATCAATGAAAATACTCGCATGCTCTGGATTGAGACTCCAACCAATCCAATGATGAAAATAATTGACATCAAACTCTATACAGACCTAGCAAAGTCTAAAAATCTAATTACAGTCGTTGACAATACTTTTGCTTCTCCATATTTACAAAATCCACTCGATTTGGGTGCAGATATCGTAATGCATAGTGCCACAAAATACTTGGGTGGCCACAGCGATGTAATTATGGGTGCATTGATGACAAACA
>Ga0105048_10005008_pt1 | contig 21484 bp, 20 predicted proteins | sample MAT05_FD_78382 | JGI IMG/M metagenome (GOLD analysis project Ga0105048, IMG submission 78382) | Freshwater microbial communities from Lake Fryxell liftoff mats and glacier meltwater in Antarctica - MAT-05 | ecosystem: Environmental > Aquatic > Freshwater > Ice > Liftoff microbial mat | place...
GGACCGCGCCGGTTCACGCGTGGCGTGCACCCGCGACGCAGCGACACGTCCAGGCGCCACAGGTTCACGCGTGGCGTGCACCCGCGACCCACCGACACGTCGCGGCGCGGCAGGATCACACCTGGCGTGGACCCGCGACCCGCCGACACGCCCAGGCGCCACAGGTTCACGCGTGGCGTGCACCCGCGACCCGCCTTGCCCGCTCGCCCTGCGTCCAAGGCTTGTGCTGGTCAGGGGTGCACACAAGCTGTGCGACGGGGTGTATAGCGTGGCCATCGCCGCATGTGTGGTCACGGGTGCACATCCGCTGTGCGAAGGGACCTGAAAGCCCGACCGCGTCGGCGGGCCGATGTCGGGCACTCAGCCGAGCGGGCTAGGCGAGCCAAGGTCGCGCACCTGGGGCAGCACATCCCGTCCGATGAGTTCCAGCTTCGCCAGGTCCCAGACGTTCCGGACGCTGAAGATCGTGTGCTGCGAGCCAGCGTCCGCCCAGGCACCCAAACGATCGACCAGGCGCGCCGGTGTGAGTGATCCCTGGGCACCGTCGGGGGTGATGGCGATCCAGGTCAGGTTGGTCTTCTCGATGGCGTCGTAGTCGCGACCCTCCGCCTCGCAATGGCCCCGCAGGACGTCGTACTTGTGGGCCACCTGCTCCGGGCTGCCGAACACGTTGCAGGCATCCGCGTAGCGCGCCACGAGGCGCAGCGTCTTGAGCTCGCCGCCACCGCCGACCAGGATCGGCGGGTGTGGCCGACTGAGCGCCTGGGGGCTGTTGAGGAGCCGAGCGGCCCGCACCGTGCGACCCTCGAATGCCGCTTGGGTGCCGTGCTCGCCGGTCCACCCCTCACGCACGAAGCGGAGCGTGTCCTCCAATTGCACGAACCGGTCGCTCAGTGGCGGCATGGGGAAGCCCAGGCCGTGGGACTCCTCCTCGTTCCAGGCGGCGCCGATACCGAACCAGGCACGACCGCCGCTGAGCACGTCGAGGGTGGTCGCCGCCTTGAGCCACAGACCGGCCTGGCGATAGTGGATGCCGCCGACCATGAGGCCCAGGCGCGCGCGCCGGGTGAGGGCCGCGAGGTAGCCGAGCGTCGTCCAGCCCTCCAGCATCGGCTCTTCCGGCGCACCCACGCTGCGGATCTGGAACAAGTGGTCCATGACCCAGATAGAGTCGAAGCCGACCTCGTCCGCAAGCTGGGCCACACGGGCGAGAGTGGGCCCGATGGCGGCATCACCGCCGGGCCACGTGAACGAGCTGATCTGGAGTCCGACCTTCATGCGCGGAGTCTATCGGCGTGTCGCGGCCGCAGCGAGCCACTCTCCCGCAGCGAGTGACGCTACGGGAACATGTCGGCGCTGAGGGGCATGACCACGTCTTGGACCACGGAGCCGTCCCCGGACGGCAGTGTCGCGCCCCGGACCAGGACCAGCGGCCGGCCACTGGTCTTGCCGGAGGCGAGCTCCGCAGTGGACGCGATCTCATCGGCCACGGCGACCACCGTGGCGTGCATCGTGCGGCCGACGGCATCCGGCCGACCACGCTGGTCGTCGAGTGGCGAGAACCCGGCCACGCCCAGCGCGATATCCACGATGCCCCAGCGCCACGGTCGCCCGAAGGAGTCGCTCACGATGATGGCCACCTCGACGCCCAGGTCCGCGGCGATGCGCTCGCGGATCGCGCGCGCCGAGGAGTCCGAGTCGAGCGGCAGCAGGATGACCTCGTCCAGGACGCCCACGTTGGAGGCATCCACGCCGGCATTGGCACATACGTAGCCGTGCGCGGTGCGCGAGATGATGACGCCCTTCTCCATGCGCACCACGGCGACCGATTCGCGCAGCACGACCTCCACCTGCCGCGGATCGCGGTGCCAGCGCTCGCCAAAGGCCACCGCCTCCGGGCGCGGCACGATGGTGCCCAGCTCCAGGATGCGACCCTCCGCCTTCGACACGACCTTCTGGGTCACGACCAGGACGTCACCCGGCTGCGGCCCGAGATCGGGCTCCCCGGCCGCCAATTCACGCCACGAGGACACGATGAGGCCGCCCAGGTCGTCACCCGGCCTGACCTCCGGGATAGTGGGCAGGGCCACTGCCAGGATGCGACCGTCGGGTGACATCATGCGGCGTTGCCATCAGCGCGGAGCGTGGCCACGAGTGCCGCCTGGCCCAGGTGCAGCAGGTCACCCAGCAGGCCCGGCGGCAGCAGCTCCAGGTCCTCGGGCGTATCCAGGTCGAAGCCCAGGCCGCTGTCCGTGACCACCTGGAGCGTCGCGTCGGCAGCCGCGGCAGCACGCACGTGCGCCTCGAAGCTCCGGACACCGAACGCGGGTGCGATGACATCGGTGGGGGACAGCAGCAGGCCGTTGGTGCCGTCCCGGGCATCCGAGGGTGCGATGGCCACGAGCGGCTGGCCGGAGCCGGCCGCGAGGGCCGCGTCGGCCGCGTCCATCAACCGGTCCAGCGAGGAACGCTCCAGCAGGGGCAGGTCCGCGGGCAGGATGAGCACCGATCGGGCGCCCTCCCGGCGGGCTGCCGCGAGGCCCAGCGACAGACCCTCGTTCAGGCCGCCGTCGAACTGCTCGATGGTGCTCACGGTGGGCGCCGCGACCAGCCGCAGCACGGTGGTGTCGGGTGTCACCACATGGACTCGCACGCAGGGGGTCCAGGCGCTCAACAGGGACAAGGTCTGGGTCAGCATGCCCAGCACCAGCTCCTCGCGCTCCTCGGCATCGAGTGCCTCGCCCAGGCGCGCCTTGCCGCCCGTCAGGGTACGCAGTGGCACGACCGCATGCAGCGGCTCGAGGGTCGTGCGCAGGGGCCGCGTCGGGCCGGGTGGTGTCACGCCGGCAATGGTAGCCGCGCCGGGCTCGTCAGCCGGTCGCGTGACCCGGCAGCCAGTGCTCGAGCAGCGTGCCTGCCAGCTGCTCCCGGTCGGCGTGGTCGCGCATCACCGTGCCGGTCACCATGACCTCCAGATCAAGGGCCGCGATGGAGGTTGCAGCGTCGGCGTCCTGGGTGTCGATGACCAGCGCATCCACGAGACCCGGCGCGTATCGCTGGTAGTGCCGCGCGACGCCCAGCGCGGAGGACGATCCGCCGAGCGTCTCGAACAGCCGGTCGGCCGGGCCACGCAGCGCCACGCCGCCCACGATGGGGCTGACCGCCACGACCCTCGCGGGTGCCGAACGGAGTGCGTCCGTGATACCCGGCACGGCGAGGATGGTGCCGATGCTCAGGAAGGGATTCGAGGGCGCGATGAGCAGCAGGTCCGCGGTCGCTATGGCCTCCAGGACCTCGGCCGTGGGCTCGGCGGTCTCGGCGCCCCGGTAGCGGAGCGCCGTCACGGGCACCGCGTGATGGCGATGCACGAAGTACTCCTGGAACTCGAGCCAGCCGTCCTCGGTCAGCAGCTCGGTCCGAACGGCCGAGTCGGTCGCCGGCAGCAGGCGGGCGGCGACCCCCATCGCGGCCACGAGACCGGCCGTGACGTCTGTCAGCCGCTGCCCTTCGCGCAGGCGCGCGGTGCGCCACAGGTTGAGGCCCAGGTCCCGGTCGCCCAGCTGGAACCAGGTCGGCGCGCCCAGTCGGGCGAGCATCGCGGCGCTCGACCAGGTCTCGTCGCGGACACCCCAGCCGGTCTGCTCGTTGGCCAGGCCCGCCAGGGTGTACAGCAACGTGTCCAGGTCCGGTGATACGGACAGCCCGTGGAGCTCCAGGTCGTCGCCGGTGTTGGCGATGATGGACAGTTCGATGGGCGCCTGGCCGGCGCGCACAGCGGCCTCCGACGCCAGCGCGATGCCGTGACTCAGCTTGGCGCCGCCATATCCGCCGGCGAGGACCGTGACACGGCGTCCGGCTAGCGGGTCGCCGCCGGTCAGTGGTGGACCAGCAGGGTCCGGGGACGGAACAGGAACGAGATGCGGGCCTGCGTCCGAAAGCGCGCGGACGTGCGTTCCAGCTCCTCACCCGTGTGGTACATCGCGGCCAGGGCAAGGATGTCGTCCACGGCCGCCGCACCTTCGTGGAGCAGCTCGACCTCGCCGCGCATCGCGACGTAGTCGTACCCCTGCTCCACCAGCACCGAGATGCGCGGGTCGCGCAGCAGGTTGTCCGGCCAGCGCCGACCCACGAGCGAGTTGAACATCATCGAGCCGTCGGCCTCGAGCCGGTACCAGATGACCGCCAGCAGGGGTGCGCCATCGGGGTCGATGGTGGCGATGGTCGCGAACCGATCGGGGGCCTCCAGGAAGGCACGCGTGGGCGCATCGAGCTCAGGTCGCATGTCAGCGTGCCGTTCCGGTGACCTGGTAGAGCGTGTTGCCCTTGCCGTAGTCGAGCATATACAGCTCGCCGTCAGCGCCCTGGCCGAAGGCGCTGATGCTGGCCTTGGTGTCCAGCGCGACCTTGGGCTTCTTGCCCTTCCTGGCGGCCGAGTCCAGCAACATCAGGCGCCCTGAGCAGTAGTCGCCGAAGACGTACCAGCTGCGCAGCGCCGGATAGACCTTGCCGCGATAGACGTAACCACCCACCACGGCACACATGCCGTCCTGATGGCGATACCACGAGAAGGGCAACGTGAGCTTGCCGTTGTCACAGTTTCGGGCCGGGTTGTAGCACACCGGCCCCTCCATGCGTCGCCAGCCGAAGTTGTCGCCCTTGCCGGCATTGGGTGCCAGCGCGCGGTTGACCTCCTCGTACGTCCACATGCCCACGTCGCCGATCCACAGGTCGTTGGTCAGGCTGTCGAACGACCAGCGCCACGGGTTGCGCAGGCCATACGCCCAGATCTCGGGTTGCGCGCCGGCCTTCTTCACGAACGGGTTGGACTTGGGCACGCTGTACCGATCGCCTTCGTTGCGGCTGCCACGTGGCTCGATGCGCAGCATCTTGCCGAAGATGACACCCAGGTCCTGGGCACGGTTCTCGGGGTCACCGGGGCTGGTGGGCGTGCCGCCGAAGCCGCCGTCACCGACCGTGACGTACAGGTAGCCGTCGGGACCGAAGTGCATGTCGCCGGCCCAGTGATAGTCCAGCGGCTTGTAGACCCGGATGAGTCGTCGCTTGTAGTCCGGGTCGGCACGGTCGGGGTCGCTATCGGACACCCGACGCTCCTCGAGGTTCCAGGTATGGCCGGTGCCCGCGAACGTGATGTAGAAGTAGCCGGTCTCGGCGTAGTCGGGCGGGAACGCGATACCCAGGAAGCCCTTCTCCCCACAGCACACGACGCGGCTGCGGATGTCCAGGAAGGTGCCGGCGTTGCGGAACGTGCCGTCCTTGTTGGGCTTGAGGACCTCGACATAGCCCTCCTGCTCGCTCACGAACAGGCGTTTGTCACCGGCGTTGTTGATGCCGTTCGCATTCTCGAAGCCGTCCGCGACCTTGACCAGGCCCACCTTCACGGGCTTGGCCTTGGGCGCCTTCTCGGGCTTGGGGGTCTTCTCCGGCTTGGGCGTCGCGTCGGGACCCGGGCTCGCGTCCGGCGTCAGTGACGGCTCCGTGCTCGGGTCGGCGGACGTGGTGCTGAACTCGGGCATATCCGCGATACAGGACGCATCCGGTTCCTGGTTCGGATCAGCCACGAAGCCGGCGATCACGCTCGCCGGACAAGCCGCTGACAGCAGCACGCCGTGGCCCACGCCCGGGAAGTCCAGGCCGAAGGAGTTGGCGAGCGTGCTGCGGACCGTGTCTGCGTAGGTGTCGGGTGTCATCGGGTCGTACTCACCCGACACGGTCAGTACCGGGATGGCGCTGGTGGCGGCATCACGCACGGTGCCGCCCACATCCGCGATGCCCATCGCCGCGCACGTCTCCAGCAGCGAGTTGCGATCGCCCTGCTTGTTGGCCAGGAACTGGAGCTGCTCCGGCACGCCCTCGAAGGCGTAATCCGTGGCGCCCGGCTGGTCCTCCGTGCAATGGACGGCGTAGTACAGGCCATCGGCCTGGGCGGTGTCCGTGGCGTTCTTGACCATGGCTGCGGCGACGGCAGACAGGTCACCACCGGCAGCCTGGGCGATGAACGCGGGGATCCTGTCGATGCCCTCTGCATCGTTGGTGAACTCCGCCGCGACGGCCTCCAGGAAGCCCTCCCCGGTGACCACGACGTCGAGTGTCGCGTCCCCGTGGGCGACCGACGCATGGACGGGCGTGGTCGTCAGGTTCGTCGCGGTGTCGAACAACGTCCGCTCCAGGTCGGGATGTGCCGCGGAGCACGCCTCCTCTTCCTGGCAGGCGCTGAACAGTGCCTGCAGCGCGCCGTAGACGGTCTCCGCACGCTCCGTCTGGGTGTTCACCGTGGTCGGCTCGACGGAGTCGAGGACCATGCTCCGGAGCCCCGTCGGCAGGTCGCGCAGGAGCGCCTGGCCAATGCGCGTGGCGTACGACACGCCATAGAAGTCGTAGTCGGTGTAGCCGAGGGCCGTGACCACGTCCCGCACATCAGCCGCACTCTCGAGGGTGTTGAAGGCGGACATGTCCGTACCAGCGGCCGCGAAACGTGCCGCACATGCGGCGTATGCCGCGATGTCTGCGTCCAGCGCGTCCGCGGCTGTGATCTGGCCGGTCAGCTCGGCGAGCGCGACCGCGTCGTGCTCGTCACAGCGCAGGAAGGGCAGCGAGTGCCGGGTACCGCGCTGGTCGAACAGCACGATGTCCCGTCCCGGGAAACCCTGCGCCAGCATCGGCGCAACAGCCGCGAAGTCGAGGCTCGACCCGCCGGGACCACCCTGGGCGAAAACGATGGGCTCCCCCTGGCGCGGCTCCGTGGGTGACAGGATGCGGATCGCGGCGAGTTGGATCTGGGTGCCCGTCGGGTCGGCGTGGCGCTGGGGCACGGTCACGAAGCCACACACGGATCCCTGGCCCTCGACCATGCCCTCCATGGGCACCTCGACCGGGCAGGGGCCGGCGGTGAAGGACTCGGTCGTGGCAGGGCCGGTGGTCGGTGTGCCGGACGCGTCCTGGTCCGTGACCTGCACGCTGGTGCCGGGTGACGTCACGGCGGCCGATGAGGCGGCCGCGGCGCCGGCACCGATGGCCCCGAGGAGCATCACGGCCACCAGGGCGATGGTGGGCACCCGCGCAGATCGCATGTTGGCTCGGTCCTCCGGACGTGTGGCGACGATGGCCGCTGCAGGTGTCTCGTCCCAGCCGATCGGGCATGCCCCGACCGACGCACACCACGCGTTGTCTGTCTCAGGCGTGACGATAGCCGCAGTCGGGTCGCGACGCAGCCGGACGCCCGGAATCAGGAGAGCGGCCGCCAAGAGGCGACCGCTCTGCGGGTACGGCGCGGGAAACCGCGGCTACGGGGCCGTGGACGCTGCGGGCAGCAGACCCTTGGAGGTCAGGTACTCGCGGGCGACCACGTCGAGGTCCTCATTATTGACGCCGACCCGCACGTTGAGGGCCGTGAGGTCCTCTGTCGTGATGGCCGCCGAGACGGGATCGAGGACGGCCGCGATGTCGACGCCCTGGGCATCGAGCGCACGCAAAAGGTCGTTGCGGACCACCGGCGCGAGTGCGTCGGCAGGCTGTGTGGCCAGGTCATCGGTCAGGACGACGAGGCCGTTCTGGGCGATGTCCGGCTGGGTCGAGCACAGCTCGCCGACCTGAACACCGCCGTTCACGACTGCCGTGGCGATAGGCCCACTGCAGGCGTCAAGTTCGGTGATCTGGAGCGTGGACACATCGATGCCGTACTTCAGCAGCGCACCGCCACACAGCGGGTTGGTGACGCATTCGGGCGGCAATCCCCACGCGATATCGCCCGCGATGGCTGCGAGATCGCCGATGGAGGCCAAGCTGTACTGGTCTGCCGTGGCCTGGGTGACCACGAACGCGTTGGTGTCGACGGCCGGGGTCTGTGCGAAGACACTGAAGTCGAGCGGGGTCAGGCGCGTCGCGAGGGCGGCGCGTGTCGCGTCCGCATCACCACTTGCCTCGCCGGCGCTGGAATTGACCTTCTCCAACAGGCTGCCGATGTACTCCGGCATGATGTTGATGTCGGCGCCGGCCTCCATCGCAGCCCATGTCACGTCACGTGGCCCGATGCTCAGCTTGCGCTCGACCGTGAGGCCGGCAGCCTCCAGGGCCTGGGCGTACATCTCGGCAACGATGGCATTCTCGTAGAAGCCCAGGGAGCCGATCTTGATCCTCCCGTCACCCACAGGGCCCGAGGGGAGGGCTCCAGGTTCGACGGGGGTGCCGCTGGCCGGCGCGATGCTGGCCTGTGCGGTCTGGATATCTGGTGAGCTGGCCTCTCCCACCGCTACCGAGCTGAATGCCATCAGCAGCGATGCCCCAAGGACCAGCGTGCGGTGCATCCGCATCGGGTCGTCCTCCCTTATTAGCTCCCGGCGTCGACGGTTTGTGGCACTCGGGACACGAATACCCTACCACTCTGATCGTCAATCTCCGTCAGGTTTGGAGGGCATCCTGGGGCGTCGACGTGACAGCTGTGTGACATTTGCGGACCGTCGCATCTGGTGCACGACGGCTACCTGCGGGACTGATCCAGGATCGAGCCGAACGGGACCTCGGGCGCCGCGGACGCCGTGGGCGACCCGGCCCCGCGGACCTTGCCGTTCGCACGCCGGACCAGCACCGCGAACAGGAGCTCCGTGGCGATCGCCAGCAGCGCCACCAGGATCGCGCCAGCCCACAGTCGCGCGTCGTCGTTGCGTGCCTGGCCCTGGATGATGAAGCGACCCAGCCCGCCGCCACCAAAGACGGCACCCAGGGTGGCCGTGGCGACCACCTGGACCGAGGCGATGCGGACACCAGTGAGGGCAACCGGCAGGGCCAGCGGCAACTCCACGGTGCGCAGCACCTGGTGGCCGCGCATGCCCATGCCCCGTGCGGCTTCCAGCAGGTCCCGCTCGACACCTTGCATGCCGGCGTAGGTGTTGGTGACCACGGGCGGGATGGCCAGCAGGAGCATGGCCAGGAACGTCGCGAGGTATGCGATGTCGCCGCCCGGCCCCATGACGCTGAATGCGATGGACAGCGGGAACAGCAGCGCCATCACGGCATACGAGGGCACGGCGCGCCCGATGTTGGCGAGCGTCACGGCCAGGAATGACAGCCGGTTGGTGTGGCCGATGAACAACCCGACAGGGATCGCGACCAGGAGCGCCGCGACCATGGACAGGAGGCAGATGACGATGTGTTCCGTCATCCGGTTGGGGATACCGTCGTTGCCGCTCCAGTTGACCGGGTCCGCGAACCACGCCGCGACCGCGCCGACCTGGTCGATGAGGGCCTGGAGCATCAGGCTGTGACGCCGCGCGCGCGGGTCCACGGCGTCAGCCGGCGCAGCAGCAACACGAACCCGATGTCCGCAAGCACGGCGAGCACCACCGACAGCACGGCACCCGTGATGGTCTTGGTCGGAAAGCTGGTATCCAGACCTTCATTGATGAGGCGACCCAGGCCGCCCTGGCCGATGAGCGCGCTGACCGTCACCAGGCCGATGGTGGTCACGGCCGCGATCCGCAGCCCGGCCACGATGAGCGGCATCGCGAGCGGCAGCTCCACACGCCAGAACCGACCGCGTGGCGTGAAGCCCATGCCGTCCGCCGACTCCCTGGCCTCGATGGGCACGCCGTCGATACCCGTGACCGTGTTGCGGACCAGGATGAGGATGGTGTAGCTGACGAGCGCGATCTCAGCGGTCAGCGGCGTGAGCCCCGTCACGGGCACCAGGATCGCGAACAGGGCGATGCTGGGGATGACGTACAGCAGGCCGGCGGCAGCCGTGATGGGGGCGTACGACCACCGCCAGCGGAGCGCGATGAGCGCCAGCACGAACGAGATGGCGAAGCCCACGGCGACGGCGATGAACGCGAGCACCAGGTGTTCCACCGTGAGCGCCCAGATGTCGTCGAGGTGCCCACCGATCCAGTTCCAGTCGATGAGCGGCTTGCCGTTCATCCGGATGTGTCCGTCATCGCAGCGCGCTGGCGACCTGCTCCACGGTCAGCACGCCGCGCGCCCGACCGTCGTCATCGATGACCACGCCCGTGATGACGTCCGCGTCCAGCATCGCCGACAGGGCGTCACGCAGCGACATCCGGGGTGTGAGCACAGCTTCGGTCGGGTCTGCCATGTCCTCGTTGAGCACGCCCGCCGCCGGCACGCGTCGCTCGTGGACCCAGCCAAGGGGCCGGCCGGCGGCATCCAGGAGCAGCAGCCACGGGGACGCCGGATCGGCGAGGATGCGGGTCCGGGCGTCGGCGGCACTCGCGCCGACGACCCCCGTCACGGCAGCCCGGGGCTCGAGGTCTGACACGCGACTCAGGGACAGCCGCTTGAGACCCCGATCGGCACCCACGAAGCGAGCCACGAACTCGGATGCCGGCGCGCCCAGGATGGCATCGGGGGTGTCGAACTGGGCGAGGATGCCGCCCGTCTGGAACACCGCCACCAGGTCGCCCAGACGGATCGCCTCATCGATGTCATGGGTCACGAAGAGGATGGTGCGCGCCACCTGCTCCTGGAGTCGCAGCAGCTCATCCTGGAGCCGCTCCCGCACGATGGGGTCCACGGCGCCGAACGGCTCGTCCATGAGCATCACCGGGGGGTCGACCGCGAGCGCGCGCGCCACGCCCACACGCTGGCGCTCGCCACCCGACAGCTGGCTCGGGTACCGGTCGCGATAGCGGGCGGGGTCGAGGCCCACCAGCGCCAGCAGCTCGTCCGAACGAGCACGACGACGTTTGGCATCCCAGCCCAGCAGCTTGGGTACCACAGCCACGTTCTCGCCGATGGACTGGTGCGGGAACAGGCCGACCTGTTGGATGACGTAGCCGATGCGCCGCCGGAGCTGGATGGGGTCTTCCTGGAGCACGTCCCGGCCATCGATGAGGATGCGGCCGGATGTCGGCTCGATGAGCCGGTTGACCATCTTCAGGCTGGTCGTCTTGCCGCAGCCTGAGGGGCCGACGAAGACACAGATGGCGCCGGCAGGGATGGTCATGGACAGGTCGTTGACGGCGCCCGGACCCTTGGCGCCCGCGTCGTAGCGCTTGGTCACGTGCTCGAACACGACGCTCGCGCCCGGAGCGATGCCCGACGGCGCGTCCGCGTGGGTCACCTGCGAGGCGGTCATCGAGGCACCCTACCGGACGAACGGATCGCTGTCATCCAGCGTTGCCTGGGCCTGACCACGGTGATCACCCCGGGTAGACTGGCGCGGCCCACCCGCCTTGTCCCTGGAGTCCTCGACCTATGCCCCAGATCCACCTGCGCGCTGAGCCCGGCGACTATGCCCCGCTCGTGCTGCTGCCCGGCGACCCCAACCGGGCGACACGCATCGCGGCGATGTTCGACGGCGGCCTCGACGGCGCGCGCAAGGTCAACGACCATCGCGCCATGTACGGCTACACCGGCACCTACCAGGGCGTTCCCGTGAGCGTCCAGACCACGGGCATGGGCACGCCGTCCTTCTCCATCGTGGTGGAGGAGCTGTTCCGACTCGGCGCCACGCGACTCATCCGCGTCGGCACCTGCGGTGGCATCGGGCGCGGTATCCACACCGGGGACCTGGTGGTGGCGACCGCGGCCGCACCCGTGGATGGCTCGACGCATACCTATCTCCATGGCGATCCGTTCGCGCCAGTGGCGGACTTCGGCCTGACGCGCGCCCTCGTGGATGCAGCAGCAGCCGCTGACGTGACCCCCTTCGTGGGGCCGGTCGCGACCGTGGACGTGTTCTACAACCCGGATGCCGACTACGTCAGCAAGTGGCGCGGCCGGGGCATCCTGGGCTTCGAGATGGAGGCGGCGGCGCTGTTCCTGCTGGCCGGCCGCGAGCAGGGTGCGGGCAAGGACGTGCGCGCCGCGTGTGCCCTCACCGTGTCCGACACGCTCTCCGAGGAGGAGACCTCCGAGGGCACCTACATGAGCCTTGATGACCTGGAGCGGGCCACCGACACCATGATCCGGGTTGCGCTCGAGGCCGGCACAGCATCCTTCCGATGACGGGCGGGAGCCCACCGATGCCGGGTCTGGCCATCCCCATCGGGGTCAACCTGACGACCATCGGCGTCACCGGGCGCTGGTGGCTGGAATCAGCGGCGCGGGTCGAGGCCGCGGGCTTTCCCACGGTCTGGGCCTGGGACCACTTCGTGAGTCGCGGACGGCTGGCTGATCCGCTGCTGGAGTGCTGGACCACACTGGCGGCCACAGCTGCGACGACGTCCCGCGTCCGGCTGGGCAGCTTCGTGACCAATGTCATGAACCGCCACCCTTCGGTGCTGGCGCGTATCGTGATGACGGTCGCGGACCTGGCACCCGGGCGGGTCGAGCTGGGTATCGGTATCGGCGGTCATCCGGCTGAGCACCTGTCATACGGCATCGACTTCCCCGAGGTCGCTGAGCGTGTAGCGCGGCTGGAAGAGGCGATCACCATCATCCGGTCGCTGTTCGCCGGCGGACCGGTCGACTTCGAGGGCCCGTTCCACGAGCTGGCCGAGGCGTTCGCGTCACCCGTGCCCGATCCCGCGCCACGCATCATCGTGGCCGGTGAGACAGCCACGGGTGCCCGCCTGGCGGCACGCATGGGTGATGCGTGGATCACCTTCGCGCCCCACTTCGACAAGCTGCTGCCGATCTACCTGGAGGCGCTGGCTCTCGCCGGGCGACGACGGGAGGACGTGTCCATCATCGTCGCGGACGATGTCCCCCGCGGCGCGGCGGCACTCGAGTCACCCATCGTGGCCGACATGACCGGTGTCGCCGCGGCGTGGCAGGCACGTGGTGCGGACGAGCTCGTGCTCCACTGGATCGATGCCGACCAGCTGGAAGCCGTGCTCGCTGCCGGAGAACGCGCCTGGGCGTAGGCTTATGGGCGTGTCCAGCCCCGCCAGTGCTCCCGCAAGCGATCCAAACGTGACCGAATCACGCGGCTTCCTGTCGCCGTCCCCGGATGGCCTGCCAGTGAGCCACTGCGTGCGCTGCGGCATCGAGACACCGCCGGGCGTCTCGATCTGCGAGGCAGACAACCCGGGACGTATCAAGACCCCCAGCGCCAACCAGCTGCACGGCACGATCCTGATGGGCGTGGTGGTGGGCTTCATCGGCTTCTTCCTGCTGATGCGCGTCGCGGTCTCCGCGGGCGGACCCTACGCTGCGACCGTCGCGGGTCACGCGAGCACGGCCGACGGCGGCCTGTCCGTGGCCGTGACCATCGTCAATACCGGCAGCACCGAGGGCATCGCCACCTGCCGCATCACGCGTGACGGATCGTCACGCCCGGACGACATCACGTTCCGCACCGATCGCCTGGCACCCGGCGCGACCGCGACCCTGACCCGTGACGTGCCGCCGCCGACCGAGAAGCAGCCTGACTTCCTGCCCGAGCGCGTCTCCGCCATCTGTTCCTGACGGGAGTCGCCTGGCCGCCGCCGCCTGCTGCTCATGGCGGGCCGCTGCCAGGTGACGCGCGGCTGCCGCGCGACCCGCCCGCACCTTGGCCGTTCCGCTGATCGTGTCGCCCTCGTTACCGAATAACGATACGACCCGTATTGTTCCGTTGATCTTCGCGCTGTAGGATACGAGACAGTTCGTATCGCAATCAACGGAGGTCACTCATGACCGCACACATCGACCCCATCACGCCCGCACGCGACTTTCCCGCCCGCGACCTCTTTGACCGGGAGCGGATGCTCCAGCTCATCGAGGACGCCTTGCGCAACGACCCGTCCTGCACGTGCGGCTCGCTGATGATGGTCGATGCCCGGGACGACACCCTGTGGCTCGCGTGCCCGTCGTTCATGCAGCCCATCTCCGGCCGTCTCGGCTGGCTGCGCGACGGCATCCGCATGGCGCTGCACGAGCGCGAGGTCATCGCCCGCGAGGTCGGCCTCGCCGCCTGAGGCCACGCGCCGTGGCTCGCCTGTGCGCCCCGTGCGGTGAGACGCGGCGTCTCGTAATCTGGCGGGATGACCGCCGCGCAGGACCCATCGAACGCCCATGTCCCGGAGGCCGGTACCCGTCGGGGTCGACCACGGAGCGACCGGGCGCATCGGGCGATCCTGGATGCGGCCCGGGACCTGCTCATCGAGGAAGGCTTCTCGGGTCTGCGTCTGGAGCATGTCGCCGCGCGCGCGGGCGTGGGCAAGGCGACCATCTATCGCCATTGGGGCTCGCGGCAGGAGCTGGCCCTGGAGCTGCTCATCGAGCTGGCCGAGCCGCATATCGAGGTCGCCGTCACGGGTGACACCCACGCGGAGTTGCTGGCGACGGTCATGAACCCCGTGCGAGCCATGACCGAGACCTCCTTCGGGCCGGTCATCCGGTCGCTGCTCTCGGAGATCGCCATGGATCCCGAGCTCGGCGACCGGTTCCGGGAAACGGTGGTGCGTGCCCGTCGGGCGGAAGTCGCCCGCGTGATGGCGCGGGGTATCGAGCGCGGCGACCTGCGCGAGGGTGCAGACCTGAGCGTCGCCACGGAGCTGCTGGTGGGACCCGTCTACTTCCGGCTCATGTTCGGTGGCCGGCTGGACAGCGACTTCGCGGAGCGCATCGTGGCCGTGTTCCTGGCCGGTGCCGGCACCCCCGTGCGGGATGTGGACTGGTTCTGAGCGAGTCCCGGCCCGGCTTCCAGTCGTCCCGCGACTGAACAGACCGTCGAGCTCCCCGAAACCGCTCCGATCCGGACTGATTCGGCGCTTCCCCCGCCGTCTCAGTCGCCCGGCGCTTCGAACGGCCAACGAGCTCGCCTTCGTCGGCTTCCTCAAGCGCCCCACGACTGGGCGCCTGGACGCCGACCTTCAGCCGACCGCGGCGGGCGTGGGTTCGGCCTCGGTCGGCTGCGCCGGTCGTCCACGTCGGAGGCCGACGCCATTGACGGCAGCGCCCGCCACCAGCAGCGCGGCATCGATGAGCATCGCGAGGCGGAAGGCATCGGTCGAGGCGGCGTCGATGGCCGCCGCCGTCTCAGGGTCCGTGCCGTCAGGTGGCGGGTTGAGCGGCTGGACCACGGCCCGGACCGCATCCGAATCGGTGTCCATGGACGGTCGCAGGGAGTCCAGCGAGCTGTAGAACACGACCGTGATGGCGAGGTACAGCATCGCGAGCAGGAGTGGAGAGCCGACTCGCGAGACTGCGTTGTTGATGGCCGATCCCAGACCCGCGTTGGCCACCGGCACCGATCCCATGAGCGTTGTGGTCAGCGGCGCTACCACGAGCGTGATGCCCACGCCGAACAACAGGATGCCGGGCAGCACATCCACGAACACGTCCGTCGGTGGCCACACGGACCCCGAACCGGAGCCCAGCAACCAGGGTGCGCTGGTGGACGAGATGCGCCCGAACCAGGCGAGTCCGGCAGCCATGAGTGCCGGGCCCACCACCAGGAAGCCCCAGGCACCGATGCGACCCGCGACGGTACCGACGCGCGTCGAGAACAGGGTCAGCAGGATGCCCGCAGGGAGGCTGATGGCCGCCGCTGCCAGCGGGGTGTAGCCCAGGACGCCCTGGAGGTACACGCTGGACAGGAAGGAGAAGGTGTACAGCGATCCATAGATGAGGAACGTCGAAGCATTGATGACCGCGAACGCCCGGATCCGGAACAGGGCCGGGGGCACCAGCGGATCGCGCCGGCGGACCATGAGGATGGGGAACGCGATGGCGGCCGCGATGCCGATGCCCAGGGCAAGGAACGCGGTCGGGTCCGACCAACGCTGCTCCTGACCCCGGATGAGCCCGAAGGTGATGCCACCGACGGCCACGGCGATGACTATCGAGCCCAGCCAGTCGAGGCGCCGCGGCGCATCCTCGTTGCGGGACTCGGGCACGTGCCGGAACGCGGCATACAGCGCCAGCAGCACCAGGGGCACGTTCACCAGGAACGCCAGTCGCCACGAGAACGAGCCCACGATGATGCCGCCCGCAAGCGGCCCCAGGATGGTCAGGGCTGCCGTGGCGGCGGACCACAGGCCGAATGCCCGGGCACGCGCCTCGCCCGCGAAGTTGGCCGTGATGAGTGACAGGGGACCGGGCACCAGGAGCGCGCCGGCGGCACCCTGGAGCAACCGGAACAGGATGAGCCACTCCATCGTGGGCGCGAGTCCGCACAGCGCGGAGGTGAGCCCGAAGGAGACGAGGCCGATGATGAAGATCCGTCGCCGGCCGTACCGATCGGCCAGCGCGCCCGCGATGATGAGGAACGCGGACAGCGTCGCGAGGTAGCCGCTGGTGATATACGCCTGGCCCTCGAGCGTGCCCACGGCCGTGGCCGGCAGGTCCGCCGCGATGGTCGGCAGCGCCACGTTCACGATGGTGGAGTCCAGGAACACGATCCCCGACGCCAGGATGACGGCCAGCAGGATCCAGCGGGCCTGCGTCCCGGTCACGTTCACGGGGTGGATGGTACGCGTCGCGAGGGCCGCATGACACGCGCTCGCTGCGCGACCGGTACGATCGGGCGGTGTCCACCAAGCCGTCTGCCCCCGCCTACGCCGCCGAGCTCGCCGTCGCCATCGAGGCGGCCCGCGCCGCTGCCGCCATCCAGGTCCAGCACTACGAGCAGCTGGAGCACATCGTCAAGAAGAGCGCCAAGGACGTCGTGACGGAAGCCGATCACCTGTCCGAGGAGACCATCATCGCCACCATCCGGCGTGCATTCCCCGGTGATGAGGTGCTCGCCGAGGAATCCGGTCACTCGGCCGCGAGCGCGGGGTCGGGCCCCGTGGATGGATCGGGCTCCAGCACGCCGGTCGATCCGGGGCATCGGATCTGGGTCATCGATCCCCTGGACGGCACGGTGAACTATGCCGCCGGGATCCCGCATTTCTGCACCAGCATCGCGCTCGTGGTGGGTGGCCAGCCGACCGTCGCCGTGATCCTCGACCCGATGCGGAACGACCTGTTCAGCGCTGTCCTGGGCCAGGGCGCACAGCTGGATGGTCACCCCATCCACGCGTCGGACGGCGAGCTGGTCGACGGCGTCATCTCCATGGCGCTGCCACCCACCGGGTTCGCCAAGCGTGAGCTGGCCGTGCGCAAGGCGGTCCGGGTACCGCGTTCGATGGGCAGTGCGGCATTGGGGCTGGCGTGGGTCGGCAACGGTCGTTTCGATGCCTTCATCCAGTGGCGCGGCCTGTCGTTGTGGGATATCGCCGCGGCAGGTCTCATCTCGGCCGAGGGTGGTGCCACGGTCACGTCCAACGACGGCGGAGCCTGGTTCGACCTCACCCGGCCGACGCGCGCCACGGGCATCGTCGCCGCGCCCGCGGCGCATCACGCAACGTTGCTGGGACTGCTGCGGTAGCTCAGTCCGCCCAGCGGTGGACACGGCCGCGCAACGCCGGTGCGGCCAGTCGCTCGACGAGTGCCTCGAACGGCGCCCGCGGCACGCCCCGCCAGCGCAGCTCGTCCACCGATCGCTGGGGGATGGGCGCATCCAGGCTCAGGAGGGCCAGCTCGCGGTAGAGCAGCGCCTCGTCGTGGCGTTCCTTGAAGGCCATGGCCAGGGTAGCCGCGCCCCGCACGCTGACGTCCCACATGCGCACCGACTCCGGGATGTCCTCCAGGTGCGGGTAGCGGCGAAGCACGGCGGCCGTCGAGACCGCGCCCCACCCGGGGATGCCGGGGTAGCCGTCGGAGGTATCACCGACGAGCGCCAGGAAGTCGGGGATGCTGGCGGGTGACACCCCGAACTTCTCGCGCACCCCGTCCGCATCCACGAACAGGCGCTTGCGCCGGTCGTACGTGACGACCCGACCGTCCTCGCGCACGCACTGCGCCATGTCCTTGTCGGGCGACAGGATGATGACCCGCGTGAGTGCCGGATCCTCCGCCCAGCGGGCTGCCGCGGCGCCCAATGCGTCATCCGCCTCGTACTCGACCATCGGCCAGAGCACCACCCCGATGGCTTTCAGGGCCGACTCCACGAGCGGGAACTGGGCCAGCAGCTCGGGCGGCATCCCGGTGTCGGTCTTGTAGCCCGCGAACCGCTCGTTACGCCAGGAGCTGATGACGTGGTCGGTGGCCGCCGCGAGGTGCGTGACGCCGTCTTCGCGCAGCAGTGACAGGGTGCTCTCGACGACACCCAGCGTGGCGCCCGCCGGCTGGCCGTCGACTCCCGCGTGGGGCGGTCGCCCGAAGTGGGACCGGAAGAGCTCGTAGGTACCGTCCAGGAGGTGGAGCTGCACGCGCGCGTCAGGCCCGCGGGTCGGACCCGGGGTCCGTCGAGACATTGGCCCTGGCCACCGCGGCCGCCGCATACCCGGCGCCGATGATGCCCGAGGTGTTCAGGTACGTGGCCGTGACGACCTCTGCGCGGGTCTTCACCAGGCGCCCCCACTTGGCCCACTCCTTGCTCACGCCGCCGCCAAGGATGATGAGGTCGGGCGAGAAGTACAGCTCGATGCGTGCCAGGTATTCGTTGAACTGCTTGGCCCACGCCTTCCAGCCCAGCTGCCGCCGTTCGCGGGCAGCGCCACCAACGAGCGTCTCGGCGTCGCGACCGTGGAACTCGAGGTGACCGAACTCTGTGTTGGGCACCAGGCGCCCGTCGATGAACAGGGCACTCCCGATACCCGTGCCGAGCGTCAGCAGCAGCACCGTCCCTCGTCGCCCCTCGGCCGCGCCGTAGGCCAGCTCTGCCAAGCCGGCCGCATCCGCGTCATTGATGATGAGCACCGGTCGTCCGATGGCCGCTCCGATGTTGTCCGTGGCGGGCCAGCCGATCCAGCCCCGGTCGATGTTCGCGGCACTCGTCAGCCGGCCGTCCTTGACGATGCCCGGCAGGCCGCAGCCGACCGGCAGGTCATCCGGCACGTCGTGGCCCTCGAGTACCTTGGCGACCACCGATGCGATGGTCACCGCGACGGCCTCGGGGGTCGATGGCTGGGGGGTTCGCTCCCGGAACCGGGCGCTGGCCAACTTCGCGGTCGCGAGGTCCACGAGCGCGGCCTTGACCCCCGTGCCACCGACGTCGATGCCGAGGGCCAGCCCGGACAACCGGGTACCGGGGTTGGGCACCACCGGATCTGCCCCTGGATCGGCGTCCAGGTCCAGCTCCACGTTGCCGATCTCCACGGTCTGATGCGAATCGCTCATGCGCGGCAGGATACGACGCGCAGTGCAGCCGAGCAGTCCCGACCCGACGTCCCCAGCAACATGATCCGACGGCTGTGCCTCGGGCTGGCCGTCGTGGCCTGTCTCGCCGCCCTGGCGCTCAGCGCCATCAACCTCGTCGTGCCGCAGCGCAACGGCATCCTGGCCCTGACGCAAGTGTTCGCGCCGTACCTGTCCCTGGGACTCCTGGTATTCCTGCCGTTGTGCCTCCTGCGACGTGGCGGGGTGGGGTTGCTGCGACAGCTGATGCTGGCCTGCCTTGTGGTGTTCCTCATCCGATTCGTGCCCGGCACCGTCGCGCTGCCACGTTCGGCGGACCCCAGCGCGATCCAGGTGCCGGTGACCACGTGGAACCTGGAGCTTGGCCAGGCAGATCCGGTCGTGGTCGTGGACACCATCCGCTCGATGCCTGCCGGACTGGTGGGCCTGGAGGAGCTGACGCATGCCCACGCGGATCCCATCGCGGCCGACCTGGCCATCCGCCGCAAGTTCCCGTACCAGGTGCTCAAGCCTCGGGGCGGATCGACCGGGCTCGGCCTGCTCAGCTCCTGGCCCATCGAGGAGGGCTGGACCTTCGACTACGCGCCACCCGTCCTGTCGGCGACCGTGACACCCGAGGTCGGGCGCTCGATGGCGGTCGTCGTCGCCCATCCGCTGCCCGGGTCCTTCGGACCGGGCCGCTTCGGGCTGCCCACATATGACGCGTCGAGCCGCGACCGGGACATCGACGTGCTGCGCCAGCTCATCGACCCCATCCTTGCCGCGGGCACGCCCCTGGTCCTGTTCGGGGACTTCAACATCGTCGATCGCGAGGTCGGCTACGGCGAACTGGCCGCGGGGCTCATCGACGCCCAGCATGCCGTGGGACTGGGGCCGGGGCTCACGTGGCGGCCACCCGAGATCGAGTGGCTGCCCTTCGGGCTGCTGCGCATCGACCATATCTACAGCGCCAACGGCCTCGTGCCCCTGGACATCGAGCCGGACTGCACGCCCCGTGGCAGTGACCACTGCATCGTCCGCGCGACGCTGCAGCTGCAGCCTGGCGACGACCCCTGAGTATCGATCACCCCATGCGTCGCGATCGACTGCGCCGATCACCGTGATCGAAACCAGCCCGCAACCCACTCCCGTCCTACACTGTCGCCCGACATGATCGACCACGAACCCGACTTCAAGCAGCACTTGCCCGACCGCGATCCCGCCGAGACGGACGACTGGGTCGAGTCGCTCGATTCCATCGTCCGCACCGAGGGCGTCGACCGCGCGCAGTTCGTGCTGTACCGGCTGCTCAAGCGCGCCCGCCAGCTGGACATCGGGCTGCCTGCCCTGACCCAGACGCGCTACATCAACACGGTCTCGCCGGAGCAGGAGCCGGAGTTCCCGGGCGACGAGCAGATGGAGCTGCGCATCCGGCGCATGGTCCGATGGAACGCCGTGGCCATGGTGCTGCGTGCCAACTCCACGTCCCCCGGTATCGGGGGCCACCTAGCCACATATGCCTCTGCGGCAAGCCTGTACGAGGTGGGCTTCAACCACTTCTTCCGGGGCAAGGACGCGCCCGGCATGGGCGACCAGATCTTCTACCAGGGTCACGCGGCGCCGGGCATCTACGCTCGCGCCTTCCTGGAGGGCCGCCTGTCGGAGGACCAGCTCGACCACTTCCGCCAGGAGGTCGTCCCCGGCCAGGGCCTCAGCTCATACCCCCACCCACGCCTGATGCCCGACTTCTGGGAGTTCCCGACGGTCTCCATGGGTATCGGTCCCTTGTCCGCCATCTACCAGGCGCGCTTCAACCGATACCTCCACAACCGGGGCATCAAGGACACTAGCGGCAGCCGGGTGTGGGCGTTCCTGGGCGACGGCGAGATGGACGAGCCGGAGTCGCTGGGAGCGCTCTCGATCGCAGCACGTGAGGGTCTCGACAACCTGACGTTCGTGGTCAACTGCAACCTGCAGCGACTGGACGGACCGGTCCGCGGCAACGGCAAGATCGTCCAGGAGCTGGAGTCGGTCTTCCGGGGTGCCGGCTGGAACGTGGTCAAGGTCATCTGGGGCCGGGAGTGGGACGCGCTGCTGGCGCGCGACATCGATGGTGCCCTGGTCCATCGCATGGGCTCCGTGCTCGACGGTGAGTCCCAGAAGTACGCGGTCGAGTCAGGCGCCTACATCCGGGAGCACTTCTTCGGTGTCGATCCGCGGCTGCTGGCCCTGGTCGAGGACCACACGGACGAGCAGATCAAGTCGCTCCGACGTGGCGGCCACGATTACCGCAAGGTCTACGCCGCGTATCGCGCTGCCGTGGAGCACACGGGCCGACCCACGGTCGTCCTTGCCCAGACCGTCAAGGGCTGGATGCTGGGACCTCGCGCGGAGGCGCGCTACATCACCCACCAGGCCAAGA
>Ga0105048_10005012_pt1 | contig 21476 bp, 17 predicted proteins | sample MAT05_FD_78382 | JGI IMG/M metagenome (GOLD analysis project Ga0105048, IMG submission 78382) | Freshwater microbial communities from Lake Fryxell liftoff mats and glacier meltwater in Antarctica - MAT-05 | ecosystem: Environmental > Aquatic > Freshwater > Ice > Liftoff microbial mat | place...
GCTGCGCCGCGCCTGCGCTCACTGCGGCGCAGCTCTGGAGAGCTACGCTACGTGAACGCCGCCCGCTTCGCCGGGGTGCAGTGCAGGCGCCGCAACACCCTGTCGCATCCCATGCCAGGAGTGGGAGAAATGCAGGCTAGCTCCGCGCTCGGACCGCCCAAGTCAAAGAATCCGCCCGTCGCGGATTTCGAGCTGGCGATTGCCGCGGCGCGCGAGGGAGGCGTCGTGAGTCACCACCACGAGCGTCTTGCGCTCTTCGTGAACCAGATTGAGCAGCAGTGCCATGATGCTCTCCCCGGTATTCGAGTCGAGGTTGCCGGTCGGTTCGTCGGCAAAAATCACCTCGGGGTCGTTGATGAGCGCACGCGCGATGGCGACCCGCTGCTGCTCGCCGCCGCTGAGTTCCGCCGGGAGATGTTGCAGCCGTTCCTTCAGCCCCACGCGATCGAGCGCGGCTTCGGCAGCGGCGTCCCGGCTCTTGCCGCCGATGAGCGCCGGGAGCATCACATTCTCGATGGCGGTCAGTTCCGGCAGCAGATGATACGCTTGGAAAATGAATCCGAACTTCGTGTTCCGCAGCCGTGCGAGATTGCGCTCGGACTGCGAATAAACATCCACCCCGCCGAACGTGACGTTCCCCCGCTCCGGCCGCTCGAGACCGGCGAGTGTGTAGAGCAGCGTGCTTTTCCCCGCGCCACTCGCGCCGCGGAGGAAGAGCGATTCGCCCGGCGTGACGTCCACCGAGATGCCGCGGAGGACTTCGATGGTCCGGTCGCCCATCTTGAAGGAGCGGTAAAGGTCGCGGGCGGAAATCTGCGAAGTCGGCTGAGTCATCGTGCGCCGCGCACCGTAGGCGTCGCGCCGCCCGGCAGCAATCCCCGTCTCAGGCCGGGGTGGCGGATGGGGAGGGATTCGAACCCTCGTAGACGGTGAAGCCTAACACGCTTTCCAAGCGTGCGCATTCGACCACTCTGCCACCCATCCTGAAAGCAGCCGCTATCCTGCCCGGATTCGCTCGCGGTGCAAGAAAGTTGTTCATCGCTGCAATCGCGCGCGCATTTTTGCGAAGCGATTCTCGACACCGGTTGCGATCCTCCCGAAGGTGCGCGCCGATGTTTCACGTCACCATCCTCGGCAGCGGCAGCGCGGGAAATTGCGCGCTCGTGGAGTCCCCGAAAACGCGGCTGCTGCTGGATGGCGGCCTCAATGCAAAGCAGATGCGCGAGCGGCTCGCCCTCTGCAATGTGAGCCCGGAGGAAATCGACGGCATCCTGCTCACCCACGAGCACAGCGACCACGCAGGCGGGCTGGATGTGTGGTGCAGAAAGTTCGGCACGCCCATCTATGCGAACAGCCTCACCGCCGAGGCGCTGCGGCGGGCCTGCCCGGAGCAGGAGCGGGACTGGCGCGTCTTCACCACGGGCGGCGATTTTGAGATCAGGGACATCGCCGTGCAGACATTCAGCGTGCCGCACGATGCGATGGATCCCGTGGGCTTCGTGCTGCATCACGGGAGTGAATCGCTCGGGTTCCTCACGGACCTCGGCTTCGCGACGAAGCTCGCATGCGAACGCGTGCGACAGGCGCACACGGTGTTCATCGAGGCGAACCACGACGAGAAGATGCTCCAGCTCGACACGCGGCGCCCGTGGGCGACGAAGCAGCGAATCATGTCCCGCCACGGCCATCTCTCGAACGACGCGGCGGCCACCGTGCTCGCCAATATGCTGGGCGGAAATCTTCGCCGGGTCGTGCTCGGCCATCTGAGCCGCGACTGCAACTCCCCGGAACTCGCGGCGCGCACGGTGACGGAACGCATCACCGCCGCCGGTGCCGCGCCGGGCAGCGTCGAAGTCATTGTCGCGATGCAGCGCGAGATCAGCCCGCGCCTGCCGGTCGGATGCGCGGATGGGGCTCGGGCTGTGCCCGGGTGATTCTGCGAGGGCGGAAAAGTGACACAGGCTTTCCAGCCTGTGTCCGGGCAGGATGCACCAGAACCTCCCGAACCACAGCCACCGTGAATGATTGGGATCACCTTCTTCGCGCCACCGCTGCACAGGCTGGAAAGCCCGTTTCACTTCTTCGCGCCACCGCTGCACAGGCTGGAAAGCCCGTTTCACTTCTTCGCGCCACCGCTGCATAGGCTGGAAAGCCCGTGTCACCTTCTTCGCGCCACCGCTGCACAGGCGGGAAAGCCAGTGTCACTTTCCTGCGCACGCACGCGCAACTCGGGAGAGCTACGCCACTGCGGCACGCACCACCGCGGGATCGTGCAGCACCGCTTCCGCACCGGGGTGAAAGTAGATCTCCGTCATCCGCGTGGACGCGCACTGCGCAGCGCGACGGACTTCATCGAGATCCATGCGTCCGCTTTTGCGCAGACCGAACACCGCATCCGCAAATCCAATCCCCGCCGCGCGCAACGTCCGCTCCGCGCGTCTGCTGAGCATGGAAAAAATCCACGGCAGCAACGCCGGCGGTCCCGGCTCACGCACGAGACGCATGAATTGAAAACTATGCCGGAGCGCAAAGGGCAGCGTGATTCCCAACACCACCGGGTGAAGGTGCAAATGCGTGTGCCCGTCCCAATACGTCGGCGGGAAGCCAAGCGCAGCGAAACGCGCGAACTGCGCGGCGATCTCCCGGCGCAACCAGGATCGTGCGCCGGGGAAGAACGCAAATCGCAAGCCTGCAAGCGTGGGAGAGCGCGGCATCGTCGCATGGGCAGCCGCGCGCCCGTCGCAGAGCGTGAGGTGCAGCCCCACGCGCAGCTTGGGATTTCTCCGCGCGATCTCCACGGCCTCCTCCGCGCCCGGTTCGTTCACCATCAGGCTCGCCTGGTTGATCGCACCTGCACGGTGCCATTGCTCGATCGCCGCATTGATCGCGGTGCTCCGCCCGAAATCGTCACCCGTCAGCAGCAGGCGGCGCGAGTTGTCTTCCATGGACGGTTCACAGCATGATGCTCCCGCGGCGGCAACGCCAATCTCCATGCCCGGTCCTCTCCCCACGATATTCGCCGCAACCTCCCTCAGCCTCGCGGCATGCGGCGCGGTGCTTCATGGGATCGCCGCACTCCGTCTCCGGACGCATCTGCGCGGCGCGGGCGAAACGGAATCGACCGCAACCCCTCCCCTCACCTTGTGGCGTGCGCTGAAGCCCGGCGTGCCGGACCTCGAAGGAAAACTCGACGCTCTCGCCCTCGCCGCGCGGGCGGACGACCAGATCCTTCTCGGTGCCGACACCGGTTCCGCAGAAATGGGCGTGTGCGATTCATTTCGCGACAGGCATCGGGACCGGCAAATCGACATCGTCCCGTGCGATCCGGACCGCGCCGAGAATCCGAAGATCTCCAAATTCATCCAGATGGCACCATTCGCCCGGCACTCGAACTGGGTGCTGACCGACAGCGAGGCGATGCCTGATGCGCAGTTCATCGAGGCATTCCGGCGCGAATGGTCCGCCAGCGGTGCGGACGCGCAGACATGCGGCTATCGATTCGCCGGCCTGCGCAAGGCTCCGCAAATCCTCGATGCGTCCCCCGCCCTTCTCACGCTTTGGCCCGGGCTGATGCTTGCCGGTCGCATCAACTTCACCCTCGGCGCATGCATGGCCGTGAAAGCTGCGGACATCCGCGCAATCGGCGGCTGGGAGAGACTCGGGTGCGAACTCGCCGAGGATCATCGTCTCGGGGTTCTCCTCTCCGCAGCGGGCAGGACGATCCGGTTGAGCCAGCACGTCCTCACGCTCGACAGCGATCCATGCGGCTGGCGCGACCTCTCCCGCCACCAGCACCGCGTCGCGATGACGTATCGCGCAACAGCTCCGGTCGGTGCCCTCGGGCTGCCGATTCTGCACACGGTCGGGTTCGCCGCGCTCGCCGCAGCACTCCATCCGGCATGGTGGCCCCCGGCGCTGATGGTCCTTTTCGTCCGCGTTCTCGCCGCAGTTTCGACCTCGCGTTCCCTGAAGTTTCCGGTCCCCTTCCTTCCGCTGGTGATCATGGCCAGCCCCTTCCTGGAAAGCGCGATGTGGGTCGTCGCCTGGTTCTCCCGACGCGTCTGGTGGTCCGGTCGCTGGCGTGCCGTCGGGTGGCGCGGCAGGCTGCGGCACGGACCATGAATCACCGGTCCATTGCGCAGGGGCGTGCATTGCGTATCTTCCGGGCGGAATACGATCGATGACTACCACGCCACGAAAGTTCGTCCGGTTTCTCGCCGATGAATTTCACAGCGAGAGCTGGTCGCTGTCATCCGCACGAGCGGCGGAATTCGCGCCGGAGGATCCCGCGAATTCGTCCTACGGGAAGGCTGCGGACGCACTCGCGGCGAGGGATTTTCTTCTCCTGCGCAATCGCAGCGCACCCCTCACGCCAGAAATCCTCGCGGACGCGGACGTGCTGGCGCTGCTCCATCCCTGCGACTCGCGATGGGAGCGCACGACATCGGCAAGTTCCCCCGCCCTTGCCCATGATGAAATTGCCGCCGTGCTCGCATGGGTGCGCAAGGGCGGCGGCCTGCTCGTCGTGACCGAATACGAGCACGACAAATACGGCGACAATCTCAACGAGCTTCTCGCGCCCGCCGGAATTCGCATCGAGAACAGCCGCGTCTTCGATCGCACAGCGTGCGTCCCGGGAAATCCGGAGTGGCTTTTCGGCGAACCCGCCCCCGGCACGCCGCTGGGCCACCTGGCTGCACGCGCCTGTTTCTACCGCGCGGGTTCGTGCATCACGACGGGAAATGCCCGTCCCGCATGGCGGGCATCGGCCCAGGCGCACCCGGCGAATGCCTGCCTCATCGCATGCGCGGAACTCGACCGCGGGCGGATCGTCGTGGTGACGGACTCGCTCCTTTTCGGCGACGAGCACATCGGCGAACACGACCACTTCCAATTGTGGATCAACATCGTCCACTGGCTGGCCCTGCCTGCGTATCGCCGCGAAGACGAAACCGTGGCACTCCACCTCCCGGCGCAATCCCTGAACGCCAAGACGCCCTCTTGGGAACGGCTGAAGGGGATCATCAACACGCTCAGGGCGATTCAGGACAAGGACGGGAGCATCGGAATGGCGAATCATGATGGCGCTGCGAAACTCGTCGCCGCTGCGACCGGCGAGATCCGTTCGCTGGCGCCGGTCTTTCCACACCAGGTGGAGTATCTGTCGCGGCTCCCGCAGGATTTCGCAAAGTGGCAGGCCGACGGATTCGGCAAGCCCGACTTCACCAGTTCACTCGACGCATTCCATCCCGAACACAATCGTCTCGACGGCATCGAACACCTCGTCGTGTTTCCGATGTACACGCCGAATGCCTCGCCGGCGGTCCGGTTCGAGGCGCTCCTCGTCCGCACGACCTGGCCCGGATGGCTGGCGACTCTCGAACACGAGCGCTACCCGAATCCGAAATTCGTCCCGCTCGGTCTCGTCGATTACACTGCGGGCTATGCGAGCGAATGCGCCGTCCTCTTTCCCGAGACCGTCGCCGTCGCGGGCCGGCCGACGAATCACTTCGGCGGAATCTTTTGCGACCGCGAGGCGCGGCGTCTCCAGTCCACCGCGACGCAGGCCGCGCTCGCCACGGGGATGCTGCTCTTCCCGGAACTCCGCTGTCTGCTGGCCTCGCGCCCGTTGCTCGAGGAAGTGTGCGCGCTGTGGGATCTCATCCACGACCAGTCCCACGCGCTCGGCGAACTGCCCTTCGATCCCTTCATGATCCGGCAGCGTGCGCCGTTCTGGATGTATGGCATCGAGGAACTCCGCGTGGATGTGCGCGCCTTCGCCGAGGCGGACCGGCTGGCGCGTGAAGGCTTCCCGTTCGCGCGCTACGTCTGCTGGGCCATCGTCCTCGATCGTGTCCTGCGCTTCCCCATCACCGGCACCCGCGTGCGGAACTACGATGCGCTCGGCGGCCAGATCCTTTTCGGCGCGCTCCATCAATGCGATGCCGTCGTGTGGCGCGACAACCATCTTGAGATCCGCTGGGGAGAAGTGCCAGGGGCCATGGCTGCGCTCGGCAGTGAGTTGCACGCCCTTTACAAGAATGGTGCTGAGTGCTCGCGCGTCGCCCTGTGGATGGCCGCACACGAATTCGTGCGCGGCCACGTCCGGCCCAATGTCGGCTCCCGCTGGAAGCCGGGCGCGCTCGCTGACGAGAGCGATCCGAAGGCATGGCTCGGGCTCGTCCACGAGGATGAGTTCCCGCTCGGGAACTTCCACCTCCTGCTCCAGCGCAAGCTCGGCGAAGCACGCGCCTGAAGTCCGGCGCGTTTGCCACGTGCGCGGGGCGTGATTGAATGTGAGTCCAAAGGCTGGTTGCCGGCCAAGGCTGAGCGGCGCGTGAGTGCCGCGAGGCTTTGGACTGCGGAGGCTTGACCCCGCTTTGGCTTTGCGGAGGACCGATCGGCGAAATCGCGGGATGCGCCGGGCGGACGATAGGCGCTGCTGTGCGTTGCGGGGCAACGGTGAATTTGCGCGTCAGCCCCGAGGCGAGGGAAAAGCGGCGTCAAGCCGCGCGCAGTCCAAAGGCTGGCGCCACGCTCGGACCACCACGTTGCTCATCCACTGGACTCACTTTCAATCACACCCCGGGCGCGTTCATTCGCGCATTTCCCCTTCCAATCAGCAGCCGCTTTCGCTTCTCTACCTGACCCGATGCCCAAGTCCGCGACCAAACCAGCCGCCCCGAAATTCCGCCGGATCCTCCTGAAGCTCAGCGGCGAAGCGCTGCGGTCCATCGGAGGTCACGAGACCATTTCGCCCGAGATCGTCCAGCAGATGGCGGAGGACATCGTCGCCGTGCATGCGCTCGGAGTGGAAACTGCGATCGTCATCGGCGGGGGAAACATCTGGCGCGGACTGAGCGCAAGCCATCGCGGGATGGAACGCACGACGGCGGATTACATGGGCATGCTGGCGACAGTCATCAATGGCCTCGCACTCCAGAGCACGCTCGAATCGCTCGGCGTGCAGACGCGGGTGCAAACGGCGATTCGGATGGATGCGGTGGCGGAACCATTCATCCGCCGCAAGGCAGTGCGTCACCTCGAACAGGGCAGGATCGTGATTTTCGTGGCCGGCACTGGCAACCCGTTCTTCAGCACCGACACGGCAGCCGCGCTGCGCGCGAACGAAGTCGGCGCCGATGTGATTCTCAAGGCGACGAAGGTCGATGGCATCTACACGTCCGACCCGATGAAGAATCCCGATGCGGAAAAGTTCGACACGCTCACCCATGGCGAGGCGCTCCAGCGACGGCTGAACGTCATGGACTCCACCGCATTCAGTCTGTGCCAGGACAATCGCATGCCCATCGTTGTGTTCGACTTTTTCACCAAGGATAATCTGCGGCGGGTCGTGCTCGGCGATCGCGTCGGCACACTCGTCACTTCCGAATAACCTGCAACCAGCCACCACCTATGGACCCCGATGAAATCCTGATGACTACCGAGGAAGGAATGGAGAAGGCCGCCGACTACATGACGCATGAGTTCGCCTCCGTTCGCACCGGCAAGGCTTCGCCCGTACTCGTCGAAGGCATCGACGTGGAAGCCTACGGCGCGACGATGAAGCTCAAGCAGCTCGCGCAAATTTCCTCGCCCGAGCCGCGCCTCCTCGTCATCAGCCCCTTCGACACCGCGACGGTGCAGGCGATCGAGAAGGCGATTAGGGAATCCAAGATCGGCATCCAGCCCATCGTGGATGGCAAGATCATCCGCCTGCCGATTCCGGCGCTCAGCGAGGAACGCCGCCGCGACCTGGTGAAGACACTCAAGAACATCGCAGAGGAGACCCGCGTGCGCATCCGCTCGGCACGCCGCGACGGCATGGAGTCGCTGAAGAAAGGTCAGAAGGATGGCGGGATCACCGAGGACGATCTGGGCCGCTGCGAGAAGGAGGTGCAGAAGCTCACCGACGACTATGTGAAGAGGGTGGATGACGCATTTGCCTCGAAGGAAGCGGACATCATGAAGGTCTAGGGAATGACTGCCCGACGCACCCTTCTTCTGGCGCGCCTCACCGCCTGGTTGTTGTCCGCGGTGACGCTGGCCGCCGCCCGGGCCGCCGTGGTGAGGCCGGCACCCGCCTTCGTTTTTTCCAGTGCGGCTGGAACACAGTCGCTCGCCAAGCTCCGGGGACAGGCGGTCGTGCTATTGATCTCGCAGACGGGAACGAAGAAGGCCTTGCGTACGCAGTTGAAGAATCTCAAGGACGTTTACCACGACTGCGCCAGCCGCGGTGCGGTATTTGCCACCGCGCTCGTCGATGGCAGCGATCACGTCCCGAGCGACATCCCCTTTGTCCGGGCTGCCAATGGCGCGGCAGTCGCGTCGGCTTACGGGCTGCGGGGTGACTTCCTCATCGCCATCATCGGTCGCGACGGAAATCTCGATCTCGTGACGGACAAGCCGATCCCCGGAACACGCATCCTCGAAGTCATCAAGAACAACTTCGACGTGCAGCAAAAGTCGCGCAGAGAAATCCCGAAGGGGCCGCCCGGCACTTAGCCGCACATGCGAGTCGCAGTCATCGCTGATAGCCACGATCGCTTGCCCGGACACGTCTGCAAGTCGATCGCCGGAGCGGACGCGATCTGGCATTTGGGCGACGTGTGCAATCCACTGATCCTCGCGACACTCGAAGCGATCGCGCCGCTGCGCTTCGTGCGGGGAAATTGCGACGCACATCCCGAATGGCCGCTGACTTTGGATTTCGAAACGCACGGGGTTCGGCTTCACCTCCGGCACATCCCGACGCGGAAACCGCCGGCATGCGATCTGTTTCTCCACGGGCACACGCACGTTCCGCGCGATGAGACCGTCGCGGGTGTCCGCTTCCTGAATCCCGGCTGCATCACCCGACCAAATATGGGCGCGCCTGCGAGCTTCGCGTGGCTGACGATCGAGAGCGGCTCGCTGATGTGGAAGACGGTGCTGGTGTAGAGCCGACCACTCGTCGGCGTGGCGGGATGGGCGGAGGCGGCGGGATGGCCCGGCGCTGTTTACGAGACGGTCCCCTTCTGCATCAAAGTCGCCACCGCGCCGGACACCACGAGGCGGCGGCTGGCAACCGCAGTACGGCGCGCGCGCGGCACCGGGCCATCCCGCCACCTTCGCCCATCCCGCCGCACCGACGGGTCGTCGGCGCCACATTTGCCGACGGGTCGTCGGCGCTACATGGCCGGCGACTCGTCGGCTCCACATTGCGCCGCAACCCACCCGACGTACTCCGGCCAGCCCGCTGCCACGGGAAGCTGGAGGATCTCGGGGACTTCGTACGGATGCAGGGTGCGGAGGCGGCTCTGTGCTTCATCCGCGCGGGAAACCGTCGTCTTCATGATCACCATCACCTCAGCGCTCGTCTCCATTTTTCCCTTCCACTCGTAGATGGACTCCACACCGGGAACGATGTTTCCACACGCGACCAGCCGCTCCTCGACGAGTGTCCGGACGGCCTTCCGCGCGGCATCGGCATCCGGGAAGTTGCTGAGAAGGATGACGACCTCGCATTTCATCGCCGCGATTCCCGGAGGCAATCAGACAGCGAGCACCGTGGCCTGCAGGGGAGACACGGCCTTCTGCCGTGCGATCCAGCCACCGCCGAGCACTTCGTCGCCGCGATAGCACACGGCTGCCTGGCCGGGAGTGACTGCCCGTTGCGGAACACGGAGACGCACGCGGGCTTCACCATTTTCCCCGGGAAAAACAGTCGCCGCCGCGCCGGGATGCGCATAGCGAATCTTCACGGAAACATCGAACGGAGCATCCGCCCGGTCATGCCACATGCAGTGGTCGATGGTGAATTCCTCCGTCATCAGATCCTCCGCCTCGCCCACGATCACGCTGCTCGTCGCCGGGTCGATGTCGATCACATACATCGGCTTCGGCGAACCACCCGGCAGGCCCTTGCGCTGGCCGATGGTGAACAGCTCGATGCCCTCGTGCTCCGCCACGCGACGGCCCTGCTTGTCGTAGATTCCGCCGGGGTGAAACTCCTGAGCGCCCATGTGCGACTTCAGGAACGCCTTGTAGTCATTCCCCGGCACGAAACAGATCTCCTGGCTGTCCTCCTTGTCCGCCGTCTTCAGCCCGAGCTGGCGGGCGATGGCGCGGATCTCCGTCTTCTCCATCCCGCCGAGCGGGAGCACCGCGCGCTGGAGCTGCGGCTGCCGCAGGCTGAAGAGGAAATACGACTGGTCCTTCCGCGGATCGCGCCCCTTGCGGAGCACGGCCCTGTCGCCGCGGCGCTCGACGATCGCATAGTGCCCGGTCGCGATGAACTCCGCGCCGATGCTCTTCGCCTTTCCCCACAGGTTGCCAAATTTCACCTTCTCATTGCACATCACGCACGGGTTCGGCGTGCGGCCCGCCTTGTACTCCTCGGTGAAATAATCGATCACCAGCCGCTCGAAATTCTCCCCTTCATCCACCACGTAATGCGGAACGCCGAGCGTATGCGCTACGCTGCGCGCATCCGCGATCGCCTGCGGCCCGCAGCACTTGTCCTCCGCGCGCGACAGGCAATCCTGCGGCCACACCTTCATCGTCACACCGACAACATCGTATCCCTGCTGCTTCAGCAAGTATGCCGCGACGCTGGAATCCACCCCCCCGCTCATCCCCACGACGACGCGCGCGCCTTTCGGCGGTGCAGCGGGGATGTCAGCGGACGTGTGCATGGTGAATGACCGCGACCATCCATTGCCGCTGCATGCGCGGCAAACGGATTCTCGTTCCGGCACGCAGATTCGGTGCGCGCTTGCCGAGTGGCCGCCCCGCGGCAGTGCTCTGAGAATCTGGCAAAATGAAGGCGGGGACGGCTCGCGGCGTCATCATTCGCTCATTGCGCGAGCGTCACGCGGACACGGGAGAAGTGCGCCTCATTCCCGGCGATGAAGGGCGGGGACCGAGTCCATCGAGGTCCGCCGCCGAGAGGGTGTTCAGAATTGCCTTGGCCGCCCCAGCAAGCCGTTTCGCTGATCATGTTTCCCGTTCCGGGGACAACACCCCGGAAAGTCTCCTGCAGGTCTCGGAATCGAAATAGCCGGTCTCGGGAAACCAACCTTCGACCTCGCTGCGCTGTGCCTCCTGTGCGCTCTTCGAGGAAAATTGCCCCGTCATCGCCACACCCACGATTGCCAGCAATGTAACCAGGACTCGTCCGGCCTTCTTCGGAAAACCACTCGTTTGCCTATTCGCCAGTGCGCCCGAAATCTCGTCGTGCCCGACGTCTCCGCCAGCCGGAAAAGATTGCGCATCGTTTCCGACCTCGCCTTGGACAAGCTCGACCAGCGATTTGCCGGACGGCCGCAGTTCTGCCGACGAAACCCCCTGCTCCGGGAACTCCGGGCCCCGAGCGACAGCTTCGGCACCGATGTGCCTTACCCGGATTTCTTCCGCCCGAAGGTCGATTAACAGACCGCTCTGGACGTCGCAGACACGCAAATAGGAACGGAAGTCAGCGGGATGAAAGTCCCTGTCATCACCGGAGGTCGCCAACTCGACGGCGATCTCTTCATCGACAATGAACGCGAAGCAATGAGAGCCAATGCGCGTTCCGCGAAAGACGACGTCTATGGACTTGTTTCGTTCGAATTTGATCCCGTCTCTGGCGAGGTTGATCCCAAGCGCCTCCTCATAGATGTTCTTTGGCCAACCGGTTCCAAGGACACGGCGCGCGGCTGCCGCACAGGCGGCAATTCGGTCAGACAGTTCGGACGCCTTCAGGCTAAGTTCGCGGTAAACCCGAGTGCGCGAAAACTGGATAATCGTTACGTCGTGCTCGTCACTGATCTGCGCGTCGTCACTCATTGCCACCTCCCACTATTTACTCCGAATTGATGCTCGTCTCCTGCATGCGCCTTTAACCTTGGATTTATGCCGCGGCGAAAGCCCAATCCTTGAAAATTTCGTTCGTGCCAGAATCTCTGCGCGACCAACCGCCTTTTGGAAGCACAGCGGCAGAAAGACATCCATTCCGTCAAGGCTCCCGTCGCAAACTGGCGCGGGTGAGGGGCAGCGTCTCCGGACTGTTGAATTGGCTTTAGCATGGTATCAGTCTAATGCCCCGGCGCGCAGGGGGAGGCCCGTGAGGCGAATCCAAGATGGGGGCCGCCCGTTACGAACGTATGATCGTCGTGTGAAATCCCCGTGGCGTTCTTGTTACAACTCCGTCGCCGCGCTCAGCGAGTGCTGAGAATTCCCAACCCCATGCCCGGAGCAAATCTTCTACAGCGACTTGACCCTGCGCCGCAAGTTAGCGCCGACTGATCAACACCGTCAGCCGTACTCCGTCCGCCATGCCGTCAGCGGTGCTCGTGCTTCGCCTGATCCAGGTCGGCATCGACCATGATCTGGACGAGCTCGCGGAATTTGACCTTCGGCTCCCAGCCCAGTTTCTGTTTCGCCTTGGCGTAATCGCCGATGAGCAGTTCCACCTCCGCGGGACGCTCGTAGCGGGCGTCGTGCTGCACGAATTCCTTCCAGTCCAGCCCGACATGCGCAAAGGCGACCTCGCAGAACTCCTGCACGGTGTGCGTCTCGTTGGTCGCGAGCACGTAATCATCCGGCTGCTCCTGCTGGAGCATGCGCCACATTCCCTCGACGTATTCCGGCGCAAAACCCCAGTCGCGCTTGGCGTCGGTGTTGCCGAGGTAGAGCGCTTTTTGCACGCCGAGTTTGATGCGCGCCACAGCCCGGGTGATCTTGCGGGTGACGAAAGTCTCGCCGCGGCGCGGGCTCTCGTGGTTGAAGAGGATGCCGTTCGACGCGTGCATGCCGTAGCTCTCCCGGTAGTTCACGGTCGCCCAATAGGCATAGACTTTCGCCACCGCATAGGGACTCCGTGGCCAGAACGGCGTGGTCTCGGTCTGTGGCACGGCCTGCACTTTTCCAAACATCTCAGAGGACGACGCCTGATAGAAGCGCGCCGGCACGCGGGCTTCGCGAATGGCTTCGAGAATGCGAATCGTGCCGAGCGCGGTGATGTCGCCGGTGTTTTCCGGGATGTCGAAGCTCACCCGCACATGACTCTGCGCGCCGAGGTGGTAGATCTCGTCCGGCCCGATGCGGTCGATGAGTCGCGTGAGATTCAGCGCGTCGCTGAGGTCGCCGTAGTGGAGGAAAAGGCGGACGCCGTTGATGTGGCGATCCTCGTAAAGATGATCGATGCGCGAGGTATTGAACGTCGAGGCACGACGGATGATGCCGTGGACTTCGTAACCTTTCTCGATGAGAAGCTCCGCGAGGTAGCTTCCGTCCTGACCGGTGATTCCTGTGACTAGGGCTTTCTTCATAACTTGTAGTCTGCGAGCAAAGCAGAGTGTGGCCGCGCGACGCCAGCGTCTAATTCACCACGGAACAACCACCCTCTTCAGGCTGCGTCCTTATCCTGCTTCCGCCGAATGAGCGGCGTCTTCTTACCCTCGACGACCGCGCGGTTCACCTGGACCTCGGCGATGTCTTCGCGGCTCGGCACGTCGTACATCACGTCGCGCATGACTTTCTCGAACAGCGAACGCAGCGCCCGGGCTCCGGTTCCCCGTTTCACCGCCTGCTCGGAGAACGCGCGCAATGCGTCCTTCGTCACCGAGAGATGCACTCCTTCCATCGCGAGGAGCTTGGTGTACTGTTTCACCAGCGCATTCTTCGGCTCGGTGAGGATGCAGACGAGTTCGTCCTCGGTGAGCGGGTCCAGCGCCGTGACCACGGGCAGACGCCCGACGAACTCGGGAATCATCCCAAAACGCAGCAGATCCTCGGGCTCGGAATGACGGAGCAGTTCACTCACCGGGGTATCCGCATCACGGATCTCCTGCTCACTCTTCATCTGTCCACCAAAGCCGAGCACCTTCTTGCCGCGACGCCGCTCGATGATTTTCTCGAGTCCCACAAATGCGCCGCCGCAGATGAAGAGAATCTTCTCGGTCGAGACCTGGATGTATTCCTGATGCGGATGCTTGCGGCCACCCTGCGGCGGGACGTTGCAGGTAGTCCCTTCCAGAATCTTCAAGAGCGCCTGCTGCACCCCTTCGCCACTGACGTCGCGGGTGATGGAAACATTCTCCGTCTTGCGCCCGATCTTGTCGATCTCGTCGATGTAAACGATGCCGATCTCGGCGCGCTTCACATCATAGTCCGAAGCCTGAAGCAGACGCAGGATGATATTCTCGACATCCTCGCCGACGTATCCGGCTTCGGTGAGGGTGGTCGCATCGGCGATGCAAAAAGGCACATCGAGGATCCGCGCAAGCGTGCGGGCCATCAGCGTCTTGCCGCTGCCGGTCGGCCCGATGAGGAGAATGTTGCTCTTGTCGATCTCCACCTCGGCCAACGGATCGGTCGAACCGATACTGGTGCCGATAGTGCTGTTGTGGAGGATGCGCTTGTAATGGTTATGGACCGCGACGCTCAGCGTCTTCTTCGCCGACTCCTGGCCGATGACGTAATTGTCCAGACTTCGCCGGATCTCCGCGGGTTTCGGCACCCGGAGCTGGGTGCTGTGCCGCTTGGCCTCCTCGTTCAATTCCTTGTCGAGGATTCCCTTGCATACATTGATGCAGGAATCGCAGATATAGACCCCGGGGCCGGCGATGAGTTTTCGGACTTCTGCGTGCGATTTGCCGCAGAACGAGCACATGGTGAGATTGGACGCGCGAGCCATTATTGGCAGCTATAAAGCTGAAATCGTTCCCGATTCAGTCGCTTTTACTCTTCGTCACCTCGGCGAAGTTCGGAATGTCCTTCCGGGAATTCACCACTTCATCCACCAGGCCATATTCCTTGGCCTCGGGGGCACCCATATAATAGTCGCGACCCGAGTCGTCATGCACCTTCTTCTCATCCTGCCCGGTGTGATGGGAGAGAATCCTGATGAGGCGCTTCTTCAGCTTGAACATGTATTCCACGGTGCGCTCCACATCGCTGGCCTGCCCCTGCGCGCCACCACTCACCTGATGGATCATGATGTCGCTGTTCGGCAATGCATAGCGCTTGCCCTTCGTCCCCGCAGACAGAAGCACCGCGCCCATGGAAGCCGCCATGCCGATGCAGTAGGTATTCACGTCGGGCGTGATGAATTGCATCGTGTCATAGATCGCCAGGCCCGCGGTGACGCTGCCGCCGGGGCTGTTGATGTAGATATGGATGTCCTTCTTCGCATCCTCCATCTGGAGGAAGAGCAACTGCGCAATGATCAGGTTTGAAACCCAGTCATCGATCGCCGTGCCGAGAAAGATGATCCGATCCCGCAACAGGCGGTCGAAGACATTATGAGCCCGCTCGCCACGGGCGTCGGTCTCGTAAACGTGCGGGATGACAGGCCAATTGGCCCGTGGGGATGCGATTCGGCTGTCTGGCTGGATGATCATTGATGGGATTCGAAAATGGATTCAGTTAATTTTGCACGGCGCGGTCTTCGACGGAAACAATGTGAAGCCCGTCCACTACTTGATCCACATCATTCTCGTCGAGCACGACCAGAGGATCCTGGCCAGCGGTGATGAAATCCTCGTGGGGAACCGAGATTCCACGCCCATCCGTCAAATGAAATGGAAAAGGATTCAACTGCGAGTGCGGTCTTTTCCGAATCGGATCGGGATTCATCGTTGGAAAGTGGTCGGGCCTGCCTGGTTGCCGGTCACGGACTCTGCGGACCCGTTCCGGAAGCGACTGCTTCAGGTGCAGCCGTCTCGCTCGTCACGCTCGTCTGCGAGGCCACGAAATCAAGACTCTTGGCCGTGATCAGCTCCTCCTTGATCTGTTCGATCGCCCCGCGCTTCTGCAATTCCTTGAGCATCTTCTCAAACGACATCCGCGAGCGCTGCGCCAGTTGGGAGATCCGGCGTCGCATGTCCATCTCGGTGATCTTGATGCTCTCCTTCTCCGCGATCCGGAGCAGGATGAAGGTGCCTTTGATCCGATCGCGCGCACTTTGCGCCGCACTGCCCACGAGATCCTTCTCGTGCTCACGCAGGATTTCATCCGCGACCCCGCGTTCCTGATTCTCGCGGACGATCTCGTCGAGAAACGTCTGGGTCTGCTGGCGGACGAGGTTGGTCGGCAACTCGCACTCCACTTTCGAGATCAGGTGCGCCATCGCCCCGCTCCGCTTGGCCGCATCCACCTGCCTTTGCTTCTGTCGCACCAATTCCTCCCGTGCCATCACGCGCAATTCCGCAAGCGTCTTGCCCTTCGACACCCCATCCGCAAAAGCATCGGTCAGTTCCGGCAGGACGCGCTCCTTCAGCTCCTGGATCGTCACTTTGTAATGGATCTTCGTGCCAGGCATCCCTTCGACCGGGAAATCCGCCGGAACCTCGATGTCGAACTCGCGGGTCTCGCCAATATTCGCACCGACCAGATGCGCGCAATAGCCGGGGAAGAACGCCTCCCCGGTCATCTTGATCCAGAAACCCTTGTTGTGCGACAGCGGCTTGCCCGCCTTCGGGAACTTCACATGCACGGGCTCGCCATCGATCGTCCCGTCGTAATCCACCACCACATAATCCTCCATCGTCACAGGCCGCGGCGGCTTCACCTCCGGGAAATCCGCCTGCTGCTCACGGAGACTCTCGATGGATTCGTCCACCTCCGCTTCCGTGACTTCCATGCCGGGCACGGTCACCGGGAGTCCCTTGTAATCCGGCAGATCGAACTCCGGCTGCATAATCAGCGTCGCGCGGAATTTCAGCGACTTGTCGTCACCCCACTCCACATCCTCGATCTCGGAGAGCGAGAGCACCCGCAGCTTGCGCTCCTCGATCGCCGTCCGGCACGCATCGTTGAGCACCTGCCGCGTCACCTCCTCGCGGATCTCCTTGGTAAATTTCCTCTCCACCACCGCACGCGGCACCTTGCCCTGCCGGAAGCCGGGCAGGCGCGCGAGTTTGGTGTACTGGCTGGTGATCTCGCCCATCTTCTTCTGCAAATCCGGCGGATCGACCTCGATTCTGAGATTGGCGAGGCAGTTTGGCAGAGGTTCGAATGCGACGTTCATGATGGTTACCGGCTGGATAAAGGGGCGCGAAAATAGCGTGGCTTCGCCGCTTGCCAAGCGGGGACTTTGACAATTCCTGCATAAATCCCCCGCCGTGGCGGCGGACGGGAAATCATAGGCTCTTCAGATAAGTGACGATGTCCGAGATTCGCCGGGCGTCGAGGCTGAGCAGCGCAGGATCATACATGAGCGAGCGGTCCATCCTCGACACGGACTGGACACGCGAACGGGGCACGGTCTGCACGATGCCTCCCATGCATTTGACCAAAAGCGGGTCGCCGCTCGAGACGACCATTCCCGTGATGATGAGCCCGTCCTTCAGCTTCACGACGCTGCCTTCGAAGCCGTGCGAGATGTCGGCCGAGGGTGTCGCAATCGCCTGCGCGATCACTTCGCGCGTCTGCTGTTTGCCGTACGCCGTGATGTCCGGCCCGGAGTCCACTCCCGCCGAACCGATGCGATGGCACACCTGGCAGACGGTCGCCGCATCCCGCCCGCGCGCGGCGTCGCCGGGGAGGCTGCTTTGAGGCTCCATCACGCTTCCGTGGCGCCGCAGCGGGCACAGCGGCGAGACCGAGGACCGCTGCGCCAGCGAGGACGACGGAAGGAATGAGAGAACGGGAATGGAGCATAGGAGTGGCGTGAATCTGGCAGGTGCAAGCACCGCATCGCGGCGAAACAGCGCGGGAATAAATCCGTCACCGCCGGCGAACTCAAGCATGGCATCCGTTTCTCACCGTCAATTTCCGATCCCCGCCCGCGCGCCACCGAGCCGCCAAGCCACGCAGTCGGACCGCTGTCGCACCCGTGCAGCACCCGTCTCGCAGGCAGGTGGCCGAACGCTACACCGCACAATCGGTTGCCATCGAAATGCGATGCAGGCCCCGGCCACGACCCTTACTGCGTCCCCACTTCCAGCCTCAGAAACATCTTCGGGTCGCCCCACGGCACGCGCACCCGCACTTCGCTATAGCCCCCGTGGTTGATCACCGTCACGTCTCCCGGTGCCGGGACATGCTCCTGCCACATCGCCAGCTCTCCGGATTTCATGATGCGGTAGTTCAGCGGCTCGGTTCCGTTGGCCGCGTAATAGGTGAAGAACGCCCCGGTCACATCGCGCGAGAAGAAGGGCCGCGCTCCCAGCGCCGAGGCCACGCCCGGCGACACTCCGAAGGCGAACTCGAGGAAATTTGCCATGCCATCGCCGTTGAAGTCACCCAGCGGTTCATACACCGGCCCGCCGGTCGCGTTCGGGACCAGCGAGAGCCAACGGCTGTAGGAAGTCGCATCCACGGTCAGGCCCGCCGCCGCGCTCGCGGCGGTCCCGTCGCCATTGGTTACGCTCACCGTGTAGCTGCCCGCCTGCGACGGGTTCGCGCTCGCGATTTCCAGGATGCGCCCGTTCGCTCCGTCCAAATCCACGCCGTCCTTCTTCCATTGGTAGCCCAGCGGCTCCAGGCCGGATGCGTTCACGACGAACAACGCCCGTTCACCGGCGAAGACCTGCTGCGGGTCCGGCTGCCGCGTGATAGCTGGCGGCGCCATCACCGCCAGCACCAGTGCCTTCTCAAAGCTCGCCGATGTCGGATCGGTCGTCCGCACCCGGATGGACACCGTGGTCTGTGTGGCGCGACTGAGCACCGCCGCCGTGAACAACTGCCCGCCCGCGATGCTGAATTTCGCGTTGTCCGTGCTCCCCGTGCCCGCGACCAGTTGATAGGTGAAAGTATCGAGCGGATTCGGGTCCGCCGTCGTCAGCCGCCCCACCAGCGTCCCGATCGGCTTCTGCTCGCTCACACCGGCGGCATCGAACCCGATGTCCGTCGGCGCGCCAGCCGGCCCGGCGATGGTGATGTCCACCTGCTTGCTTCCCGAGCCGTTCGCATTCGTCACCGAGACCAGCGTTGCAGTCGCCCCCTGGGTGGTGGGCGTTCCGCTGATCAGCCCGGTCTGCGCGTTCAAGGTCACACCCACCGGCAGCGGCGTCGCCGCGAAAGTCTGCACGGCTTGCGACGCCGTAATCTGGTAGCCGAACGGCTGCCCGACTGTGCCCGCTGCGCTTGGCGTGCTCGTCACGGCCGGCACCGCGTCGAGCACGGTGACCGCGCACGTCGCGATCAGGTTTCCATTGTAGGTCGCCGTGATCGTCGCCGTCCCCACCGCCACGAGCCCCACCCGCCCGGTGCCGTCCACCGTGGCAACAGCGGCATTCGAGCTTTGGAAAGTCGGATTCGTCCCCGAGACGAACAGGCTGCTCGAAATGGTTCCGTCAAACGTCCCCATCAGCGCCAGCGACACCTGCGCGCCCGCCTGCGACTGGATGACCGACGGCACCAGCGCCACCCCCGTCAGCACCACGCCGGGCGGACGGTCCAGCACGACCTGTGGTGTGCCGAAAACCGTCACTCCGGTAGTCGAAGCAAAGCTTACACTCAGCACCACCTGTCCCTGCACGGTTGACGCCACCGTCAGGGCGAACTGCTCCCCATTCGCGCCGGACGTCACGAGCGTCAGTCCCGTGCTGGTCGCCCCGCCGGGACCGTACACCACCGCTATCCAGTTCACTGGCCCATTCAGCGACTCACCAGGCGGAGGTTGAAATGTAAAATTCAGCGTTTCGTCCACGAATCCACCCGCGCTGGAAACGTCACGCTTCGCATTTTCCCGAGCGAATGAGCCTCCCCCGCCACTGACAAAGCACGCGTTCTGCACCGACAGTTGCCCGTCCTTGATGGCCTGCGCAAGCAGACCAATCAGATTCGACTGCTGCGCTCGCGCGGAGTGGAGCGATGCGGGAATATTCACAGAGCCGAAGGCGGACGCACCTCCATTGAGAAGATCGCGCGCACGCTCCCCAACCGCTTGAGACTGAGTTTGCGACTCGCCGAGAGCCGCGTGCGAAATCTCGCTACTTGTCTGAATGAACCCCTTTTTGCCCGACCCCGCGCCAGCCTCCTGGCTGGCGACATCCACTACGCCATCCGCGCCGTCCGGTGCCACCACGAGGCCGGGGCGCTGAAAGTTGACGGTTGGAGTCTGCTCATCCAAATGGAGCGCGCTATAGAACAGGGGAAAAAGGCTCGTGCCATTCGCTCCGGGTGCTTGCCCGCCGTAGATCGTGGTGCGCAGCAAGTGCAACCTGGCATCTGGATCGCACTGCACCGTCGAGTTGATTTCCCCGAGTTGCGACAGTGCGTGGATTCGGAATTTTTCCTGAAACAGGCGATCCAGGTCCTTCCGAAAGAAGCGGTCGCGATCCACGTCGTACCATTCGGCTGCCAGATTCCCGAAAGGCACCCCGCGGCTTCGCATTTGAATCCCCATCTCCGCAATCGCCGACCCCGCGTGCGGCGATCCAATCGTCACCACCCGGCGAAAACGTCCGCGCTGATGATTGTCCCCGGTGCGAAACGGAACAAATCCCTTGCTCGACACGCTTCCCCCTCCGGCAAGCGCGTCCTGCGAGCACAACATCCGCAGCAGCACGCCACCCTGGCTGTGGCCGACCACGTCGTAGCGCGTGAAGGCCCAGTTCTGGAGTCCCAAATTCGCGGTTTGGGAGGCTCGGACATCGGGGTCAGGCGACTGGGACTTTTCCACCTGGTTGCGCAATTCCGTGTCGAGCGTCCTGGCCAGCGTCCAGAGGGGATCAGTCGTGTTCCGGTTGCCTGCGATGCCATACCCCACCGGCACCACGAATCCGGACCCTCTTTCAGTGGTCAGTGGGTAGGTGAAAGCCGCTCCCCAATTCGCATTGCTCACATTGTATCCATGCACCAGCGCCACTGGCGGTTTGCGGATGCCGAATCGGTAACTTGCGAGCACTTTGTTGGGCGCACCGACTTCCCTCAACTCGAGATCCATCACGACAGCCCGGTGATACGATACATAGCCGAAGGTTTCTACCGTGGTGATCTGCTCGGGTTTCACCGGAGGAATGACGATGAATCCCGTGGGCTGCTGCGAGGTGGCGGTGAATCGTGGAAACGCGGCGAATGCCGCGCCGTTGAACACCTGGACGCTCGGAACGAGTCTCACCCCGTCACCGTAGCCTCCGCGCCCCACGGATTTCAGGCTGACCTCGTAGGTAGCGGGCAGTGACCCCGAGGAACTCACCTTAAACAGCAGCGGCGTCACTCCATCGGCGACCATGCCCCCGCTAGCCTCTCGCTCAGGAAACAGCCAAGGCGCCCACGTCGCGTTAGGTTCCCCTTGAATGAGGCTGCCCGCGACGGATTGGCCCGACAAGACAGTGATGTCCGGCTTCACCCGCAGCTCCTCGTCGATTCCCGCGCCGACCACTGCGTTCACCAAAGCATTGGACGGCACCCGGTGCATCGTCACGCTGACGGTGGGAATCGCGCCCAGGTTCCGCGTATCCACGATGACATTCACCGAATCGCTGGAACCCGTCGCCGCGTGGAGCAGCCCGGCCGTGGCGAGCAGGAAAGTGACACAGGCTTTCCAGCCTGTGAGCAACCAA
>Ga0105048_10005014_pt1 | contig 21472 bp, 20 predicted proteins | sample MAT05_FD_78382 | JGI IMG/M metagenome (GOLD analysis project Ga0105048, IMG submission 78382) | Freshwater microbial communities from Lake Fryxell liftoff mats and glacier meltwater in Antarctica - MAT-05 | ecosystem: Environmental > Aquatic > Freshwater > Ice > Liftoff microbial mat | place...
CGCCAGCCCGGTCGGCACACAAGGTGCCACAAAGTCCGCCACCTGCAGCCAAGGCCGCTGGCGGCTGTGGGCAAACCACAGCATCGAGGCGATGACGCCGAGCAAGCCGCCATGAAAACTCATACCACCCTGCCACACCGCAAACACTTCCAGCGGGTGCGCCGCGTAGTAGCCGGGCTTGTAAAACAGGCAGTAACCGATGCGCCCACCCAGCACCACACCCATCACACCCAAAAACAGGATGTCTTCCACGTCGCGCCTGGTCCAGGCGCCAGTGCCTTTGATCGAAACAAACGGCTCATGACGCAGCCGCAAGTTGCCCAACCACATGAACAGTCCAAACGCCGCCAGGTAGGTCAAGCCATACCAATGCACGGCCACCGGCCCAAGTTGCAGGGCGACAGGGTTAATTTCGGGGTGAATCAGCATGACGTATCAACGGCCATAAAGCGGCGGGTGGCCAGAGAGACCACCAACGCCTTGTCAGTGTGGCGCACGCTTCAATCTTCCAGCAGCGACAGGTCGCGCACGGCACCCTTGTCGGCCGACATCACCAGCTTGGCGTAAGCCTTGAGCGCTGTCGACACTTTGCGCGGGCGCGGCAAGGCAGGCTTCCAGCCAAGCAGGTCTTGCTCGGCGCGGCGCTTGGCAAGTTCTTCATCCGACACCAGCACATTGATACTGCGGTTGGGAATGTCGATGCGGATGCGGTCGCCGTTCTTCACCAGCCCAATCGCACCGCCAGCAGCCGCTTCGGGCGAGGCATGGCCAATAGACAGACCCGAGGTGCCGCCCGAAAAACGCCCATCGGTCAGCAGCGCACAGGCTTTGCCCAAGCCTTTGGACTTGATATATGACGTGGGGTAGAGCATCTCCTGCATGCCGGGGCCGCCCTTGGGGCCTTCGTAACGCACGATGACCACTTCACCGGCCTTTACTTGGTCAGCCAGAATGTGCTCCACCGCCTCATCCTGTGACTCGACCACATGCGCCGGGCCTTCGAACACCATCAGGTCGTCATCCACACCGGCTGTTTTGACCACGCAGCCCTTGAGCGCAATGTTGCCGACCAAAATGGCCAGACCACCCTCTTGCGAAAACGCATGGTCGCCCGAACGAATGCAGCCCTGTGCGCGGTCGAGGTCCAGACTGGGCCAGCGCGCGGCTTGGCTGAAGGCCACCTGCGTGGGAATGCCGCCAGGGCCGGCCATGTAAAAGGTTTTGACCGCGTCAGACGGGTTGCGGGCAATGTCCCATTCGTCGAGCGCGTCTTTCATGGTTTTGGCGTGCACGGTGGGCGTGTCGGTGTGCAGCTTGCCCGCACGGTCCAGCTCACCCAGGATAGCCATGATGCCGCCGGCGCGGTGCACGTCTTCAATGTGGTATTTGTCGGTGTTGGGTGCCACCTTGCACAGCTGCGGCACCACGCGCGACAGGCGGTCGATGTCGGCCATGGTGAAGTCGATTTCAGCCTCTTGCGCAATCGCCAAAATGTGCAGGATGGTGTTGGTGGAGCCGCCCATGGCAATGTCCAGCGTCATGGCGTTTTCAAACGCTTTGAAGCCCATGGAGCGCGGCAACACGCTGTTGTCGTCTTGTTCGTAGTAGCGTTTGCACAAGTCCACCACCTGGCGGCCGGCGCGCTTGAAAAGTTGTTCGCGGTCAGCGTGGGTTGCCAGCACCGTGCCGTTACCGGGCAGCGAGAGGCCCAGCGCCTCGGTCAGGCAGTTCATGGAGTTGGCGGTAAACATGCCCGAACACGACCCGCAAGTGGGGCAGGCAGAACGCTCAATCTCCGCCACGTCGGCGTCAGACACCTTGTCGTCGGCCGCCATCACCATGGCGTCGATCAGGTCGAGCTTTTTGAAGGTCACGATCTGGGTGTTGGGGTCGGTTTTTTGAACCTTGCCGGCTTCCATCGGGCCACCCGAGACAAACACCACCGGCACGTTCAGCCGCATGGCCGCCATCAGCATGCCGGGGGTGATCTTGTCGCAGTTACTGATGCACACCATGGCATCGGCACAGTGTGCGTTGACCATGTACTCCACGCTATCAGCAATGATGTCGCGGCTCGGCAGCGAATACAACATGCCATCGTGGCCCATGGCAATGCCATCGTCCACGGCAATAGTGTTGAACTCTTTGGCCACACCACCAGCCGCCTCAATCTCCCGCGCCACCAGCTGGCCCAAGTCCTTCAGGTGCACATGGCCGGGCACAAACTGCGTAAACGAGTTGACCACCGCGATGATCGGCTTCTCAAAATCGCCATCCTTCATGCCAGTGGCACGCCAGAGCGAACGGGCACCAGCCTGATTGCGGCCAGCGGTGGTGGTTTTGGAAAGGTATGCGGGCATGGAATTTCTCAGCCAAAAAGTGGGTCAGCAGGGGTTGAAACGAGTGGAGGATTATGGCCCACGGGCTGTACACAGCAGGCGTGTGGGGCATACCCACGATGGCAGCAGCGGTAACGGACATCGCCCGCATACGCTGACCGGACGGCACTGGCTTAGCGGCGACGCTTCTGAAAATTCGCGTCCAGCGCATCCTTGGTGCGGGCTCGGCGTTCCTCACGGCGTTTGTCGTCCTGCTCCATGGCTTTGCGCTTGGTGTAGCCGGTGGCATCAGCCCAAGTCCACCATAGCGCTGCCAGCGCAAAGGGCGTCAACACCAGCCACCATGACCACTGCGCCACCGGGCCCCATTCGAGGTATTTCAAGACCATCAAAACCAATCCCAAACCAAGCAGATACATAGCGCCGCTTCCTTCCTTATGCCGGATGAATCCCATAAGCGTACCCGGTATTTGCCGTGCTGTCGCGGCTAACCCGCCACCTACAATGCACATTTTGGATACTATATTGGCTTTTTTTGGAGGATAGCCCCATGAAACGCCCTCTTTTGACGCTGATGGTCGGCGCCGTTTTGGCCGCCCCCGCACTGGCTGATCAGGCTCTGGCCGAAAAAAAGCGATGCACGGTCTGCCATACCGTCAACAAAAAAATCCTCGGCCCTGCCTACAAAGAGGTGGCTGCCCGGTATGCCGGTCAAAACGTCAGCGCCCAACTTGCAACCAAGATCATCCAGGGCGGCGGCGGGGTGTGGGGCGTGTTGCCGATGCCCGCCAACCCCAAAATCAGCCGCGCCGACGCCGACACGCTGGCGCGCTGGATCCTGTCGCTGAAATGAACCCACCCACCCATGACCGAAACCCCACCCCTCATTGACGACGAACTGGACCTGCTTGCCGAACTGGTGCCCCTGCAAGCCAGCCAGCTGATTGAACTGGGCTGCGGCGCGGCGCGCCTGGCCGCTGCACTTTTGGCGCGTTACCCGGACGCCCATGTCACCGGCCTGGAGGTCGATGCGCGCCAACTCGCCAAAAACCTGGCCGCACCACCCCAGCCAGGTTTGACCTTTGTTCAGGCCGGTGCACAGGCTGTGCCCTTTGCCGACGCCAGCTTTGACGGCGCACTGATGCTCAAATCGCTGCACCATGTGCCCACCGACTTGCTGGCCCAGGCACTGGCGGAAGTAGCGCGTGTGCTGCGCCCGGGCGGCTGGTTGTATGTGTCTGAGCCGGTTTATGCCGGGCCTTTGAACGAGATCATGCGGCTTTTTAATGACGAACGTGTGGTACGCGCGGCCGCTCAGCGGGCGCTGGACCAGGCGCTATGCAATGGCATGTGGGAAGCTGCTGCTGAGCGCCGCTTTGCAACGCCGGTGCATTTCACCGACTTCGCCACCTTTGAGACCCGCATGATGCAGCCCACCTACGCCAATCACCAGATTGACGTGCCCCTGCGCGAGGCCATTCGCCAGCGCTTTGAGTCAAATAGCGGGCCAGATGGGGTTCGTTTGACACGGCCGATGCATGTTCGGCTGTTGCGCAGAAAGGCTTGATTTCAGTGAGAGTCGCCAAGCTTGACGACCAGCTTGCCGTGAATTTTTCGGGTGGTGCGCCATACCACCCATAACACCACAGGCACCATCGCACCGGCAAACATCTCCGGGTTGATCGGCATGCCGCCCGCCTTCATGGCTTTGCCGGCATACAGCAAGAGGCTGATCACGTAATAAGAGATCGCCGCAATCGACAACCCTTCCACCGTGCTCTGCAACTGCAACTGCGCCGCTTGGCCGCGGGTGAGCTTGGCCAGCAACTCCTGGTTTTGCGTCTCGGTGGCAATGTCCACCCGGGTACGCAGCAAATCGCTGGCGCGCGCCACCCGCTCAGAGAGTGATGCCAGCCGCGCAGAGGTGGCCACCACCGTGGCCATGGCTGGCGCCAATCGGTATTGCAAAAACTCACCCAGGGTCTGGGTGCCGGGAATGGCTTTTTCGCGCAGCTCACCAATGCGCTGATTCACCAACGAATAGTAGGCTTGGGAGGCAGAAAAGCGGTAAATATGCTCAGCGGTAGCGCGCTCAATACGCGCAGCCAATGAAACCAGGGTGTCAAGCAGTTCCTGGTCAGACGCGTTTTTACCTTCCAGCAAAGCGGTAATTTTGGCCAGCGATTGCTCTGACTCTGATAACAGCGACCCCAGCGCCTTGGCCACCGGGAAGCCGCGCAGCGCCATCAGGCGGTAAATCTCCAGCTCCAGCAAACGCCGGGAAATGCGTCCGGCGCGGGTCTGGCTGGTGCCACCGGGTGCGATCACCAAAAACCGCTCGAACCCGTCGGGTTGCAGACGAAACTGGGTCAGCGCCCAGGAGTGGCCCAACGGGTGCTGGTAGCCGCCCTCACCCGGCACCTTGCCGAGCTCTTCGGACACATTAAAGGCATTGCTGCCCATCAGCGAAGCTACCACGTTTTTACCGCCCAGCCACTGTTTGGCCTGCGCCATCAGTGCCTTGGCGTCGTCCAGCGGTGCGTGCAGCATAACGAGTTGCACGGCAGACACGGTGCTTCCAGGAATCTGGCGCAGCCAGTCTGGCGGGGTGGCCACATGCAGCATCAGGTCTGGCTCGGACGCACCCAGATAGGCCTGCTCTGGCAGGGGCTGCACCACCGTATAGCGGGAAAACTCTGAATGTCGCTCCCATTTCACGGCATAGCCGCCGCAGCGCAGGCGCAAAAAGTTGTCCTGCAAACACACTGGAGACAAATCTGCATAACCCGGCAACTGGCTAAGGTGGGCGCAGACCAACTCGCTCGTGACACCCTGGTGCAACACCGCCACGTCAATCAACAGTGCGGGTAAGCGCACGCGTGCTGACGGGCGGGCGTGAACCTCGTTGTGCAGTTTGATGCGCTGGGCGTCGTCAGGCGGCAAAAAAGAGGAAAAAGTGTTGGCGTCGGTGTGCATGGCGGCATTTTGCTGGTTTTTTTGTGGCCCAGAATGAAAACCACGCCTAAAGACACCCGATGCCCATCTCAACGCGGGGTGATGCGCTTGGGCTCCACATCGGTGACCACAGTCACATCCGTCACCTCGGCATCGACCACATTGTCAGCGTCCGCTGCACTCGTCCGCTGACCTTGGGCTTGCTTGTAAAAACGCTGCCAAGTGGCCTGGCGGTTCACCTGAAACGTCCACGGACTCACCGGTTGACCGGTCATTTTGGCCCACAACGCACGCACCAGCCAGACCAGCAGCACCAGCAAACCGGCCGCCAACAGACTGGCAAAAAACACCAGTCCGGCCAGCAGCAGGCCCACGCGCAGCACCAGGCCCAGCAATTTCATCAGCACATCACTCAAGATTTCGCTCCTTTTGATGCTAGCAACTGCGGCTTGTGGGGCCGTTTTCAAGCCCATTCACAACAACTTTACACCGGCGCGGTCTGCCCGCGCACCCGGCGCAGTACCGCATACGGCGGCAAGCCCTGCAGCATGCGCCGCCCATAAGACTGGCTCAGCAGCCGCTTGTCATAGCAGACCACCCGCGCCTGATCTTCTTCGGTACGGATGGCGCGCCCGGTCCACTGCAGCAGGCGAATGCCGGTGGCTGGTACCACCAGCTCGGAAAACGGGTCGCGCCCTTCGCGCTTGAGCCACTCGGCACGCGCTTCTGCCACCGGGTCAGACGGGGATGCAAACGGCAGTTTGGTGATAAACACCGTCTCGCACAGCTGACCTGGCAAATCCAACCCCTCACCAAACGACTGCATACCAAAGATCACCGAGGGCTGGCCCGCCTCGACCCGCGCGGTGTGGGTGGCCAGCAAGCGTGCGCGTGACAACTGCCCCTGCACCAGCACCACGCCCAACAGCGCGGCATCCAGTGCGTCTACCGCGGCCTTCATCTGCACACGCGATGTAAACAGTACCAGCGCACCGTGCGCCACCAGCCGCAAATCGGCCAGCAAAGCCGCCACCATCTCGCGCGTAAAGCTCTCCACATGGCGCGGGTCGGCCACGGTTTCAACCACCACCAGCTCGCCTTGGGTGCGATAGTCAAACGGGCTGTCGACCGCCAAGGTGGACACATGCGCCAGCTGGTCCAACCCGGTTTCACCCAAAAAGTAGTCAAACGTGCCACAGCTGGTGAGCGATGCAGAGGTCACCACCGCGCCGCGCACCTGGTTCCACAGGTGTCGGCGCAGCAAGTCACCCGGCACGATCGGGCAGGCATGCGCGCTTAAAGACACCAGACCGCTGCTGGTGTCAGATTTCAGCCACTTGGCCATAGGCTGCGTGTCATGCGCCAGCAGCATGGCGCTGGTCCCCACTACGCTATTGATTTTGGGCGCCATCTGGCCCAGCCTGGCGTACTGCACGGAGTTTTGTGCGGCTTGTGCCGGGTCTTCCTTGGCGCGGGCCTTCAGTTCTGCCCCCAGCGCTTCCAGCACCTCTGACAAACCGTTGGCGTGGCCGTGGATCAGCGTCATCGGCTCAATAAAAGCTTCAGGCAATACGCCGTCGGGAAAGCGGTGCACGATGTCGTAGCTGGCGGTTACCCCACGGAGCAAGTCCATGGCGATGCGCCCAGCGTCCAGCAGCGCGGTTTTGAGCTGCTGGGCCAGGGTGGTCACATCCTGCGCCACCGCTACCCCCATTTTTTCAGCCACCTCATGCAGAATTTTGGGCAGCTTGTCGAGCCAGCGCAGGCCGGTCAGGTCCATAGCGCCGGAAAACTGGTCCAGCGCCACGGCGGGCAGGTGGTGGCCTTCGTCAAACACCACCAGGCAGTTGTCCAGGTCCGGCAGCGCCTTCATCCCCAGCGAGGCCAGCACCAAATCGTGGTTGGCCACGATCACCTGCGCTTGCGCCAGCAAGGTGCGCGCGTTGTAGTAACTGCAGTTGCGAAACAGCGGGCAGTGCCGCGCGGTGCAGGTGTGGCGCTCTGCGGCCACCGTAGACCAATCGCGTGGGTCAGGCTGCTCACTCAGGCTGTCGCGGTCGCCATCCCACTGGCCAGCAGCCAGCGCGTTGGCCAGGGTGTCATACAGAACCATGCGGCGCTCTTCGGGGTCTTGCCAATCCTGCCCCTTGAGCTGTTTGGCAAAGGCGGTGGGCGGTGGTGGCGTGTCTTCGTCCACACCAAAGAGCTCGCTGCTGTCCTCATCGCCAGATCCGGCCAGGCGCTCCAGCTTCAACTTGCAGACGTAGCGGCCCCGACCCTTGGCCAGCGCATAAACAAACGGGGTGTCCAGCACCGCTGCCAGCGCTGGCAGGTCTTTGGTCATGAGCTGCTCTTGCAGCGCCACGGTGGCGGTGGAGATCACCACGCGGGTTTTACGCGCCAGTGCCAGAGCCACTGTGGTGGACAGGTAGGCCGCTGACTTGCCCACACCGGTACCCGCCTGGATGACGGTGACCGCTAAGGTGGGGTCGGCGTGATCACCCAAAGTAATGCCGTGCAACGCGGTGGCAATGCGCTCGGCCATCTCGCGCTGGCCAGGGCGCGAGCGAAAACCCGGCGTGCTGGCAACCATCTGGTCAAAGGCAGCCAGCGACAGCTCTGCCAAACCAGCTTCTGTCGTCATTCGTTCTGTCACAGCCAACGCTGCCTCACAGTGGGGTCATTGAAATACAACATACTGCGGGCAGCCTTGCTCCCCATCAGCAAGCATGCGGTGGCTTCGGGACAGGACTGGCTGAATGACTTGCCGAGAATAAACATCAGATCATTGTCGGTGGGGAATGCTGCCACCAGCACCTGGGGGGAGATTGTTTTTGCCGCCAAAGTGCGGTAACTTGAACACGTAGTGTGGGCTGGCGAACAGACCACCCTGCACCCCTGCCCCACAGTAACCCCAAGCAGACACACGGCATCCCGTCGATCGGCTGCGCTGAGAGCACGGGGTCGCCCTGATGCTCTCGCAATGGAAGGAGCAGATGCATGTTACGAACGCTTGAGGAACAACACGACTACACCATTGGCGCCTGCGACGGTGATATTGGTCACGTTAAGGACCTGTATCTGGATGACGAGGCATGGGTCGTTCGCTACCTGGTCGTTGACACCGGCGGTTGGCTCTCAAGCCGACAAGTGCTGATTTCGCCAATAGCGATCGGCAAGCCCAATTGGGTGAACAAACAACTGCCCGTCTTGATCACCAAAGAGCAGGTCAAGAACAACCCCGATATCGACACCAACAAGCCCGTCACGCGGCAGAACGAGCCTGAGTACGCCAGCTACTATGGCTACCCATACTATTGGGGAGGCACCGGCCTCTGGGGCTACGGCATGTATCCCAATGTGATGATGCCCGGCTACGTAGGCCTCTCAAGCCCGCAGGTCATTCTTGCCGCGACGCAAAATACCCAAGCGAGCGCCGATGTAGCACGTGACCACAATGCCGACGCGCATCTGCGAAGCTGCGATGCAATCACCGGATATCACATCCACGCCAATGATGGCGATATCGGCCACGTCAACGGCATGCTGATTGACGGCGAGACTTGGTCTGTGCGCTACCTCATCGTCGACACCAGCAATTGGTGGATCGGTCACAAGATGCTCGTTGCACCGCCCTGGATCAAAAACGTCAGCTGGGCAGAGCAAAGCGTCTCGGTTGACTTGACGCGCCAGGCAGTCAAGGACGCGCCTGTCTATGACCCGTCCCAGACGCTGACCCCCGGTGGCGAAGCCCTTCTGTCCCGGCACTAGGGACGTGACGGTCAACGAACGCCTCCTGGCGAGCACACCTGACAAAGTGAAATCCAGCCCAGAGCACATCAGCATGAACGCTAAAACCCAGACGACTGCAGACTACAAAGCCGAACTCCACGACCTGCAGGTGGAATTTGTCAAGCTGCAGCGGCATTTCATCGCCCACAACGAGCGCGTCCTGGTGCTGCTTGAGGGGCGCGACTCGTCGGGCAAAGACGGCAGCATCAAGCGCATCGTCGCGCACCTGAGCCCGCGCGACACGCGCGTTGTCGCCCTCGGCAAGCCCTCCGACCGTGATGACAGGGCGTGGTACTTTCAGCGCTACATCAAGTATCTACCGGTAGACCAGGAACTGGTTTTATTTAACCGCAGCTGGTACAACCGCGCCGGCGTCGAAACGGTCATGGGCTTTTGCACCAAGAAACAAACCAAGGAATTTCTGGACTCGGCACCCCGCTTCGAGCAAATGCTCGTCAACTCCGGCATCAAGATGCTGAAGTATTACCTCGACATCAGCAAGGACGAGCAGAAAGCGCGCCTGCTTGACCGCAAACGCGACCCGCTCAAGCAATGGAAGATCAGCCCGATCGACAAGGTGGCCATCAAGCACTGGGATGATTACACCGAGGCGCGCGATGCCATGCTACTGGCCACGCATGCGCACGGCGCACCCTGGCACATTGTGCACACCGACAACAAGCACGAGGCGCGCCTGAACCTGATGCGCGACATCCTGAGCCGCATGCACTACGCCGGGCGCAGCAAAAAACTGGTAGCCCCAGACAGCAACATCGTCTTCCAGTTCACGCCAGACTGCCTCATTGCGCAGCGACTGGCCCGTTAAACCCATGCCCGAAACAGCCGTTGAGCCCAACGCCGGTGTCGTCACGGCGGTGCGCGGTAGCGTTGTTGACGTGCGCTTCGAGGGCAACCTACCGCCCATCCGAACCTTGCTGCGTGCCGGCACCGATGGCGCCATGGCGATCGAGGTGTTGACGCAAACTGACGCCCACCACGTGCGCGGTATTGCGCTCACCCCCACGCAAGGTCTGGCACGGGGCATGCCGGTCACAGACACCGGTGGGCCGCTGCTGGCACCGGTTGGCCAAGCCATCCTGTCGCGTATGTTTGACGTCTTCGGCAACGCGATTGACCGGCAGGATGAACTCAAGGACGTGTCGTGGCGGTCAGTGCACCGTGAGCCCCCGCCGCTGATCCACCGCTCGACCAGCTCGGTGATCTTTGAGACCGGCATCAAGATGATCGACGTGCTGGTGCCGCTGGAAACTGGCGGCAAGGCGGGCTTGTTTGGTGGTGCGGGTGTCGGTAAGACTGTGCTGCTGACCGAGATGATCCACAACATGGTCGGCAAACATGAGAGCGCTAACAAGGGTGTCAGCATCTTCTGCGGCATTGGCGAACGCTGCCGCGAAGGCCAGGATCTCTACGCTGAGATGAAGAAGGCCGACGTGCTGAAAAACATGGTGATGGTCTTCGGCCAAATGAACGAGCCGCCGGGTGCGCGCTTTCGCGTCGGCCAGGCAGCTCTGACGATGGCCGAGTACTTTCGCGACGACGAGCAGCGCGACGTGCTGCTGCTCATCGACAACATCTTTCGCTTCATTCAGGCAGGCTCCGAGGTCTCGGGCCTGATGGGGCAGATGCCCTCGCGCCTGGGCTACCAGCCCACCATGGGCACTGAACTATCCGGGCTGGAAGAGCGCATTGCCAACACGGATAGCGGCGCGATCACCTCGATCCAGGCCGTCTATGTGCCAGCCGACGACTTCACCGACCCAGCTGCGGTGCACACCTTTTCGCACCTGTCGGCATCCATCGTGCTGTCGCGAAAGCGTGCCGGCGAGGGCCTGTTCCCGGCTATCGACCCGCTGCAATCAAACTCGAAGATGGCCACGCCCGGCATCGTTGGCGAACGCCATTACGCGCTGGCACAGGAGATCAGGCGCACGCTGGCGCAGTACGCCGACCTGAAAGACATCATCGCCATGCTCGGCCTGGAGCAGTTATCTCCGGCTGACCGTGCTGTTGTGGCCAGGGCGCGCCGCCTTGAGCGCTTCCTGACGCAACCCTTCTTCACCACCGAGCAGTTCACCGGCCTGCAAGGCAAGTTGGTCACCCTGGCCGATGCGCTGGACGGCTGCGAACGCATCCTGCGCGATGAATTCAAAGACCTGCCCGAGAGCGCGCTGTACATGATTGGCCCGATCTCCGAGGTCAAGGTCAAAGCAAAGGCGGCCCATGCGACTTAAAGTCTTGCTGCCGTCTCGGGTCTTTGCCGACGAAACCGGTGTGTCACGCATCGTCGCCGTGACGCATGATGGCTCTTTCGGCCTGCTGCCACACCGCCGCGATTGCGTTGCCGCGCTGATGCCAGGCATCCTGACCTATCAAAGCGATGTTGATGGCGAGGTCTTTATTGCCATCGACGAAGGCTTGCTGACCAAGATGGGCGATGAGGTGTGGGTGGCTGTGCGCCGCGCAACAAAGGGCACCGACCTGGCCCAACTGCGTGAAGCCGTGCAAAACGACTACCTCAAGCTCGACGCGATTCAACAAAGTGCAAGTGAGGCCACCCACAAATTGGAGAGCAGTTTCGTCAACCGTTTTGCGAGGTTCCACAATGAATGAGCCAACACCCCCAGATCGGCTCGCCGAACAGGTCGGCGCCAAAGCCGCACTCAAGGTTCATGCGCGTCGCGACAGTGCGCCGGGTGTGTGGTCCGGCCTGGGAACCATGGGCCTGATCGGCTGGTCGGTGGTCGTGCCAACACTGCTGGGCGCAGCACTGGGCATGTGGCTTGACGCCCATTACCCCGGGGCGCACCGTTGGACGCTGGCGTTATTGATGGCCGGCCTGGTGCTCGGCTGCCTGAACGCCTGGCATTGGGTGGCAGAGCAAGAGCGCGCCATGCACGCCGCAGACCAAGACAAAGACTGAAGCAACATGAACACCACATTTGCATTGACTCTCGCGGGCTTGGCTGGTGGCCTGACCGGGCTCTTCTTTTTTGGCGGACTTTGGTGGACCGTGCGCCGCGCGCTGGTGTCACCACGACCAGCCTTGTGGGTCATCTCCAGCCTGCTGTTGCGCTCAGGTGTCACCGTCGGCGTCTTTTTGATGGTCGTCGCGGGCGACTGGCAACGCTTGCTGTCATGCCTGCTCGGCTTCTGGGCAGCCCGCCAAGCGGTGGTGCGGTTCACCGCGCCCGCCCCTGCGGCTTCGCCAGCCACCCACCTCAAGAGCTGCCATGCGCCTAAGCCCTGATCAACTGCTGTACTGGCAGCACGGGCTTTTCGAGCTCAACGGCACCATCGTCTTCACCTGGGCACTGATGGCGGTGCTGGTGATTGGCTCGATGCTGATCACCCGCAATCTTGCAACCGGGCACCAGCGTTCACGCTGGCAAAACCTGCTGGAGATCGTCGTCACCAGCATCAACGAGCAGATCCGAGAGGTGGGCCTGGAGCGGCCGCAGCGCTACCTGGCCTTTCTCGGTACGCTGTTTCTGTTTGTTGCCGCCTCGGCGCTGGCGACCATCGTGCCTGGCTTTGAGCCACCCACCGGCTCACTGTCAACCACGGTGGCGCTGGCGCTGTGCGTTTTCGTCGCCGTGCCCTTCTATGGCATTCGCGAGCAAGGTCTGGGCCGCTACCTGAAGTCTTACCTTGAGCCGACCTTCATCATGCTGCCCTTTAACCTGATCAGCGAATTCTCACGCACCTTGGCGCTGGCAGTGCGCCTGTTCGGCAACATGATGAGCGGCGCCATGATCGTTGGCATCTTGCTCACCATCACGCCGTTTCTTTTTCCCATCGTGATGACACTGCTGGGCCTGCTGACCGGCATGGTGCAAGCCTATATTTTCAGCATTCTGGCGGCGGTCTACCTCGCTGCGGCCACGCGGCCAAACCCCAAACCTTAAAGGAACACTCTATGGACAGCTTAACCATCATCGCGGCAGTCTCAATCATCATTGCCGGTATCACTACCGGCTTCGGCACCATGGGCCCAGCATTGGCCGAGGGTCGTGCCGTGGCCACGGCGCTGACGGCGTTGGCGCAGCAACCCGACGCCTCGGCAACCATCACGCGCACGCTCTTCGTTGGCCTGGCAATGATCGAGTCAACGGCCATCTACTGCTTCGTGGTGTCCATGATCCTGATCTTTGCCAACCCATTCTGGAACGCGGCCATCGCCCAGGCTGCAGCTGCAGTGGGCAAGTAAGCCATGTTGATCGACTGGTTCACCGTTGGCGCGCAAGTGCTCAACTTCGTTGTGCTGGTCTGGTTGATGAAGCGCTTCCTCTACCAGCCCGTACTTCAAGCCATTGCCGCACGCGAAAAACGCATTGCCGACCAAATCGCTGACGCCGCCGCCAAAGAGGCGCAAGCAACCGCCGAACGCCAATCCTTTCAGGACAAAAACACCGCCTTTGACCAACAGCGCGCCAGCCTGGTAGAACAAGCCACCGCAACCGCCAAGGCCCATGGCCAGCAACTCGCCGACGAGGCGCAGGCGGGCGCACTGGCAATGGCAGCACAGCGCCAGCAAGCGCTTGCCACGCAGGCGCAACAACTGCAGCAGCTCATTGCCAGTCGCGCCGCACAAGAAGTTTTTTCGGTGGCACGCAAGACACTGAGCGACCTGGCCAACGTCAGCCTCGAAGAGCGCATGGTTGGCGTCTTTACCCAGCGCTTGGCTGACCTGCCCGCCCCCGCCAAATACCAGCTCGGCACCGCGCTCAAGCAAAGCACTGAACCCGCCCGGGTTCGCAGCCACTTCATCCTGCCCACCCATCTGCAGGCAGCGGTTCAAAACGCCGTCAACACCAGCTTCTCTGCCGAGGTGCCGCTGCGCTTCGAGACGGCGTCCGACACCGTCTGCGGTATCGATCTGAGTGCCGGTGGGCAGAAGCTTGCCTGGACCATCACCGAGTACCTGCGTGACATGGAGCAAGGCGTGGCTGATCTGCTGTCACCGGCGGTGGTGCCAAAAACCCCAGACACGCTCCCGCCTGGCGCCACACCAGCGCCACAAGGCAAAACCGCCACATGAACACCACCGCCGACACTTTGTCGCCCCCAACTGATGCCAACTTTGCCGCGAAGGCGCTTGATCGCAGCTTCGCCGCGTTAGCGCAAGGCCGCGCCAACTTCACGCCAATGCTGGAGCCGCGCGAGATTGGCACCATCACGCAGGTCACCACCGGCATCGCGCACGTCAGCGGCTTGCCCAGCGCCGGCTTTGATGAACTGTTGATGTTCCCCGACGGCCTGGCTGGCATTGCCTTCAATGTCGACGAGCACGAACTCGGCGTAGTGCTGCTCGGCGACTACTGGCAGCTCCAGGCTGGCGACGAAGTGCGCCGCACCGGCCGCGTGATGGACGTCGCGGTGGGCGCTGAACTTCTCGGGCGCGTCATCGACCCGCTTGGCCGTCCGCTCGATGGGCTTGGTCCGGTGAATGCCTCGGCCCGGCTACCGATTGAGCGTCCGGCTGCTGCCATCATGGACCGCGCGCCAGTTGACGTACCGCTGCAGACCGGCCTGAAGGTCGTCGACGCACTGATTCCCATTGGCCGAGGCCAACGCGAGCTGATTCTGGGCGACCGCCAAACCGGCAAAACCGCCATCGCGCTCGACGCCATCCTGAACCAGCGCGGTCAAGACGTGATCTGCGTCTACTGCGCCATCGGCCAGCGCGCCTCAGCGGTGGCCAAGGCGGTAGCAACGCTGCGTGACAAAGGCGCCATGGACTACACCGTGGTGGTGGTCACCGAAGGCAATCAGCCGCCGGGGCTGGCCTACATCACGCCTTATGCGGCCACCAGCATTGCCGAACATTTCATGGAAGCCGGCCGCGACGTGCTGATCGTCTATGACGACCTGACGCAGCACGCACGCGCCTACCGCGAGCTGTCGCTGCTGCTGCGCCGCCCGCCTGGGCGTGAGGCGTTTCCGGGCGATATCTTCTACCTCCATTCGCGCCTGCTCGAACGCGCCACCCACCTGTGCAAAGAGCGTGGCGGTGGCTCACTCACCGCGCTGCCCATCATCGAGACCGAGGCCGAAGACATCTCTGCCTACATCCCGACCAACCTGATCTCCATCACCGACGGCCAGCTCTATTTATCACCGTCACTGTTTGAACTGGGTGTGTTGCCAGCGGTAGACGTTGGCAAGTCCGTGTCGCGGGTCGGCGGCAAAGCGCAAAGCGGCCCATTTCGCGCGGTGGCCGGCGACCTGAAGCTGGCCTATGCCCAGTTCGAAGAGCTGGAAAACTTTTCGCGATTTGGCGCACGGCTGGACGACGACACCCGCAAAACCATCGCCCACGGCCAGCGCATTCGCGCCTGCCTCAAGCAGCCACAGTTCGCCCCGGTAGCGGTACCCGCCCAAATTGCCGTCCTGCTCGCTTTGATAGCAGGGCTGTTCGACACTATTCCCTTGTCACAGATGACCCAGGCGCAGCATGCCGTGCAAGACGCCACCGCCCAACTCCCCGCACCCCTGCGTGATCGCCTGCTCGGTGCAGACAAGCTGAACGACGCAGACCGCCAGGCCGTCACCGACCTTGCCGCTGCGGCGCTGAAAAACCTCTTGCCCAAGCCTGCCACCGAGCCTGTGACGAAAGTGGCCGCATGAGTGACAGCCTATCGGCGTTGCGCCGCCAGATCGCTGGTGCAGACGACCTGCACGCCGTGGTGCGCACCATGAAGGCCATCGCTGCATCCAGCATTGGCGACTACGAGCGCTCGGTGATCGCACTGGCCGACTACGACCGCATGGTCTCACTCGGTTTGGGTGAGTGTTTTCGGCAAGCCCAAGTAGACCCATCAGCGCCACCTGAGCGCGTGGCGGCCAAGGCATCAGACCCCATCAGCGCCATCGTCTTTGGCTCCGACCAAGGGCTTGTTGGCCCGTTCAACGACGTGATTGCCGAGCATGCTGCCAGCACCTTGGCCAGTCTCACCGGGCGGGCACAGGTGTGGGCTGTTGGCGAGAGGGTCGAGGCGCGGCTGAAAGACCTGGGGCTCAACGTTCAGGGGCTGTATGCCGTGCCGGCTTCGGTTGAAGGCATCGCCCGGCTCGTCGCGCAGATTCAGATCGACAGCGAGGCCCGCTGGGCAAAAACCCGCCCGGATCAGGTTGCTCAAGTCCATCTGTTTCACAACCGCCCGCTGGCCGCGTCGCTCTATGAGCCGGTCGTTCATCGCCTGCTGCCGCTGGACGCCGTCTGGCAGCAAACCCTGGCGGCCGTCCCCTGGCGCGGCAAGGTTTTGCCTGAGGTGCTGGACCAGGGCGCCACCACCTTGCGAGTGCTGATCCGCGAATACCTGTTCATCACGCTGTTTCGCGCCTGCGCCGAATCACTGGCCAGCGAAAACGCCAGCCGGCTGGCGGCCATGGAGCGCGCCGACCGCAACATCCTGACCCTGCTCGAAACCCTGCACGGCCGCTTTCACCGCCAGCGTCAAGGCTCAATCGACGAGGAACTTTTTGACGTCACCTCGGGCTACGAAGCCCTCGCCCAGCCCTGACGTCACCGGCTACAGGTCAATCACCAGGCCGTTGCCATCTGTGCCATACCGCACCGCGTAGTTCCAGGCGCCGGGGTGCTGTAACGAAACACTCTGCCACGAACCCGCGTTGACTTTGGCGGGGTAATTGAAATACAGCGTCTTGCTGGCAGCCTTGCGACCCACCAGCACGCGCGCGATGGCCTCGGGGTCTGGGTGGTTGAATTGCTGGCCATTGGTTGAAATCAGGTAGTTGTCTGCAGGAAATGTGGCCAACAGCGCCTGCGAGACATTGTTCTTGCTGCCATGGTGCGGCAACTTCAAGGCACTTAACGCCAGGCTTGACGCCTTGAACGGCGGGCGCTGCAGGCTGTTGATCAGCACACTGGGGTGGGCGTCAGCACCAAACAGCACGCGTTTGCCAGCGTACTCAGCCACAAAGGCAATGCTGCTGCCATTGGGCTCTGCCTTGTCCTCGGTGAACTTGGCATTGGCCCAGTCTTCCACCTTGCCGCCCAAAAAGCCGCCAGGCAATGCATCTTCCAGGGTGTAAGCGTGACCAGGCACCAGACCGGCTTTGCGCACCTCTTTTTCCCACTTGGGTTTGAGTTTTTGCAGCTTGTCAAAGGTGGGCGACAGCACCGTGATCTTCATACCTGAAAACGTGAACGAAGGCAGCTTGCCCGCATCAGACACCATCACCGCCAGCCCCTTGAAGCGTTTGTTCCATGTCCAGGGGCCGTTTTGCACCAAAGGCGTGAGCATTTCGCCCTGCTTGGCACCCAGCACCGCGGGCGCGGTGTTAGACAGGTGAAAGTAGCCGTTAAACCAGACCTCTTTGATCACCACACCGCAGCCAGGTGCCTGCTTCAGGAACTCAATCGCCCCGCCAATGTGGTCGGCATCCACATGCGTCACCACAAACAGCTCGAACCGGCAGCGCCCCTCTGCAGCCACCACCGCCTGAATTTTGGGCAGCAGCGCGCGCGTGTAAGTGCCCACGGTGCCAGCGTCGACCAACATGCGCTTGGGCGGCTGGGTGGTGCCGTACTCCACCCACAGACAGTCGCCGTGCTCGGCTGGCAGCATATGAATACGAAACATGGTCAAGACCCTCCTGTTGATCAAGCCTGGATTCGCCAGGAACTGTTGCCGTAAGCCGCCAAGCTCAGCACAAACGGGTCGCCCGCAGCCAGCATGGCGCGCTTGACCTCCAGCAAAATCTCATCAAATGCACGGCCGTCACCGGCGGCTTTGATACTTTCAAGCAGCGTACGCGCAAATCGGGTGGCGTGGGTGCCGTGTACCGTGGCCAGTGTCCCCAGCACGATAGAGGCACCGGCTTCCTTGAACTCGCGAACAAAGTTCAAAAACGGCACATCGGCCAGCGCGGTGCTGCAGCCCAGCAACAGCACCACCGGCCCCGGCCCCACCGGCTTTGGCGCCAGCACGTAAGCAGCATCCAGCTGCACCGAAGTGAGCCATTTTTTTTGGATCTCTAGCGCTGGGGTGTTCAGAAACTCCGGCGAGTTGTCGGTATGCGGCAGCAGCACCAGCAAAGACGCCGCCGGTTTGGCCAGAATGCCCTTGCGCCACGCCTGCCAGGAGGGCACCAGGCGCACCTTTGAACTGAGCGCGCTTAGAGCCGACAGCAAGCCGTCCTTGCCCTGCAGGTCTTCGGTGGCCACCCGTGCACTGGCGGCCAGCAGCGCCGCCGTGAAAGGCGACAGGCTGTCCGCACCCGGCTGCGGCACCTGAAACAGATGCTGGTCAGACTTGCCAAAAGGCTGGCGCTCGATGCACTTGCTCATCCCCCAAAAAGCCGCTGGGCACACGTAACGCGGGTCATTGGCGTGCTGGCACTGGTCATGCACGCTGGCGTCCTGGGCCAATAGCGCCTTTTGCGCGTTGGGGCACAGCTTGGCGTTGATGTTGGGGGGCGCACCGGTGTAGACAAACTCCACCGGCAGGTAGGCTCTGGCGCGCGCCTCCACCACCTGCACGCGGGCGGCCTGGTTGAAGTCACCCAGATTGATCTGGCGGCCAAGCTCGCGCTTGAGCGCATAACCCTGCGTGGCCAGCTGTACCATCAACGCCACCAGGGCCGGCGAACCCAGCATGAGTGTGTCGCCAGCGGTGCTGATGTTGGTGCCTGACAGCAGCGCCTGGATGGTCTTGACCAGCACGTCCAGGCCCGCCGGTTCGCTGAAAGCGGCCGCCCCGTTGGCCAGGGTGGTGATGCCGGGTACCCCGGCCGGGTTGTTGTTGATGACGATGGCCAGGTCAGCGGCGGGCTCACACACGCTGCTGGCAAACGCTGGGTTCACGGTGTTTTCCTGACGCAGCGCCAGCTCCGCGCCAGCATGCAGCGCCGACAACATCAGCGTTTGCAAAATGCGGTTGCGGTGCACGATGAGCACCCGCGCCCGAAAAGCCCGCGCATCACGCCCCGCAGTAAAGGAAAACTCGGCCACGCTGCTCGGGCCGGTTTTGGGCAGGTGGATGGTTTGCACCTGCCCGGGCACGATGCCGCCAACGCCGCTGGCCGTGTCAAGCGGGCAAAACACCACCTGCAGGTCATGGCCCTGCTCAGACGGCGGCAGCGCCGATTCATCCAGCGCCTGGTCGGCCCGCAGCGCGGCCCGGTCTATTTCTGCATCAATATGAACGCGGGCCAGGTAGTGCTGCGCGGCCACCAGACGCTTGACGCTGCGGTGCCGGGTACCGCTTGTAACGATGCGGCATTGCACATAGCGCGACGCCGATTCTGCAGGTTTTATGATGCTATTTACGCCTCTAGCCCTTGCAGAATAAGCGCTAGGCGCTATATTTTTAATACCTCTCGATGAGCGCTTGGAACCTTGGCCAAGCGCACTTGCAACGCCCTCCACCAAGGCTGCCACCGCCGGAAAGCGCGCCAGCGGCTGCAAGCTCTGAATCGCCAGGCTGTCCGCGCTGGGTAAAACCAGCTGCTGATACTGAGGCGCTTGCCCGCCCGCCATGGCCGCCAGCTCGTTGGTCACCACCCGCCCGGTGCCATCAGCAACATCAAGCAGCCGCTGCGCATGACCTCGGGAGCCCTGCCGGTATGCCAGAACCTCGCGTGACACCTTCAACTGGCCACCAACCGGGTCTATCTGCAGGTCGTAGGTGATGAGCGGGTGGCGGCGCGGGTCGGCACCGACGCGAAACTTGATCTGAATAGTGATCGGTCTGTGCGCTGCAGCGGTGCCCAGTTGCGCCATGGCGGTGCTGGGTTGCGACATCCAAGCGTTGTGTAAAAAAGACAACAACGTACCAAGCGCCAACGCCTGCGCGCCAGCCACCTCGTCCAGCAGCGACCGCCCCCGGGGGCTGCGCAGACTCATCTGCTCAGCAGTGCCAAAATTTTTCAGATGGATGGCTTCAATAGGCATGCGCGGAGTCTCCAGAGCGGTGGTTGATGTCTACCGTGTGGGCTACCGAACGGACGCCCGCCCCCCGAAAAGTTACGTTACTGCACCCAAAACTAACAAGTTGTTGCAAAAAAAACACGCCATTAGTCCAAATGGACTATTGCTGCACCGCAACAATTTCCGGATACTGCAATCGTCTTACATACCCAAAAGGGAACACCATGCTACTCACTGCACTCAACAAAGTCTTTGTCGCATCGGCGCTGATCTGTGCGATGGGCGCCACAAGCGCTGCCACGACCGAGACCCATAAAAATCCATTCAGCCTCTTCGCAAGTCAAGCCCATGCACTACCAGTAGCAATAGCCAGTAGCGGTAGTTTCAACGATGTCTTGAAATTCGCGAAATACCGTGTCGCACCAGTGATTGGTACTGATAACGCTGATAACGCTGATAACACTGAGTATTCCAAGTTCTCCATGACCCTGCCACGGGTGCCAGAACCAGAACCAGAAACTTATGCCATGCTTTTGCTGGGCCTGGGTCTGATGGGCGTTATCGCTCGCCGCCGCAAGCAAGGCGATGTGTAGGGTCAAACCCTTACACTCGCCCAAGTCGTGGGCTCGATTGGCTTCAGGAAAAGTTTGGTTTGGTTCGCGCTGGTCTAGCAAACATCATGCGATCACCCGATCCAAACCGAGTCACCGCCCCACCATGGCATTTTTGCAGTCACTGCCGTCCGATGAAATACCCAGATATCACCGCGTTGCTTGCGCCTCGCTGACGATCCGGAGTCACTTCGACCTCATGGTCTGGCTGCAAGGCGACATGCAAGACTACCTCCCCCACGACATCATGATCACCGCGTGGGGCAATTTTCAGAGCCAGGAAATTCAGTTCGACATCATTTCGTCCATGGTGGGTGTGCGCTCTCACATCGACAACTCCGAAACCATCAAACCCTTGCTCACGCAATTGTTTACCAGGTGGGAGGGCTTTGGCCACACGCCTTTTTCCCTCAGTGCTGGCGCCGACGGATTCACGGTAGACGGCGACCAGCTCAACTGCGCCGTCACTGGCGCGTTGCAAGGCATGCGCAGCGCCATTGTTCATGGCATCAAGGACCGGCGCGGCAACCACGACTGCCTTTACGCGGCGTTCAGCGTCAACAGCACCTGCACCAACAACCAGCGCCTTGCCATGGCGATGGTGCTGCCCTATATCGATGCCGCTTTGCGTCAGGTAGAGCACCTACCACACCAGAAACAGGCTTTCAAGCCGAATCCGGTGGAACAAGTGCTGCTGCATGACTACGGCCTGTCCGAGCTTGAAGCTGAAGTCATGCATTGGGTCGCCGCTGGCAAAACCAACCCTGAAATCGGCCTGATTCTGGACATCAGCGGCTTCACCATCAAAAACCACCTGCAGCGGGTCTTCAAGAAGCTTGACGTGCTGAACCGCGCCCAAG